>Ga0182024_10026563_pt1 | contig 10167 bp, 8 predicted proteins | sample P32metaG_FD_120480 | JGI IMG/M metagenome (GOLD analysis project Ga0182024, IMG submission 120480) | Permafrost microbial communities from Stordalen Mire, Sweden - P3-2 metaG (Illumina Assembly) | ecosystem: Environmental > Terrestrial > Soil > Wetlands > Permafrost | place: Sweden: Stordalen...
CTCGGCGGCACCGGCGCCAAGGAACACCGCATCGGCGGCGATGGCAAGCTCGTCATCGGCATCTTCGGCGAAGCCGGCAAAAACCTGGACTCCCTCGGGCTGGTGCAGGCGCCGTGAGGCGCCCTTTCACCGAACAACGCGGGCAACTCGCCCGCAAGTTCGGGAAGCGACCGCGGTGGCGCGCAGGCGCACGGCGGCGGGCCGAGCCCATGGTAGGTCCCAATTCTGTCTCTTGCCCATACCAAGCAGTTGTCCAAACAAAACGCACTGGATCAACATTGTCGTCGCATCCGGGTTTCACGTGAATTCGCCAAAGATTCATGTTCGTTGGTCCTTTAGACGCCGACGCCGGGGGCGAGCGTCAGAGTTGGCCCTGCTCGCCAGCGTCATGGTTCGGCATTGTTGCGGCTGGAGACTCTTGCCTCCACAGTTTTCAACTTGGCCAGCGCGTCCAGCGGCAGATCGAACCTGAATTCGACGTCGAAAGCCGAAATTAGGCAGAAGACACCGTAGCCTTCCGCATAGGTGTACGGGGCGATAATGCACCCCTTCGCCCAGTCCCTCAGGAAGTATTCGTTCGGCTTCCAATCTGACTTAATTGCTTCTTCGTCATAGAACTTGAGCAGCGTCCTGGCTCCGAATTGCTTGTCGAAAAACAGAGTCTCCGAGTAGGCTATGGGCCCTGCATTGAAACCGATGACATGCGACTGGCCGTCGAGTTCGTCGCCTTGGCCGTTCTTGAGGACGAGGTCAACGATCGGAATGGCTGCAGCGGCGCGAGCCACGTCCGCCGCGGCGGCTTCATCGATGTAAAGCACCACCGCTTTGCTGCTGCCCTGACGCCGGATTACGGTCAAGGTGGCGGCTTCCCCAGCAGCTGCAGGAAGCCAGCGGGGAAGCGACTCAAGCCTATTTTGGGAATAATAGCTCACGCCCATTTCCTCCCCCGGCACCACCCCAATAAAGCCATTATTGTCGGGGCCACCGAGTTCAGACAAACGGATCAGGGATCGGCCAAAGCTCTTGGGGTCAAAACGGACTTCTTCCGATTTGGACGCCAATTTCGTTAACAGCGGGATGAACGCATTCTGCCACTTGGCGTATTTGTCCACGTCCACGGCGAACCGGACTTTAACCCCGATGGTGGCACGACTGGCGGACTTGGAAATAACTCGCGGCTGGCCGACGGGGTCCGCCTTCAGCACGTTGCCGGGGAAGCCGTCGAACGCCCTTCGAATGATCTTGCCGACATCCTGCTCCTTCTGAAGCTCTGTCACGGCTTGGGAGAAAAGGTCCTTCCCCTCCACCGACCGCACGATGGAGGGGGCCGCAACTGGCAAGCCTGCTGCCGGTGGTCGGGCGATCGTCGCCACCGGATTAGGCGCGCCTGGCAAGGCCGCTGCCGGCGGCTGGGAGACCGCTACGACCGGGGCAGGCACGCTTGGCCTTGCCGGCGGCGCGTTGATTACGACGGGCAACGCTGATGATGGTGTACCCGAATTACCTCCCGGTTCGGATGAATGCGTTCCCGACACCGGTCCGAATAGCAATGCGGCAACAATTACCAACAAAAGGGCGGCCACCGCGCCCATCCCAATAAATAACAGTTTGCGTTTTCTAAACGCGCTGACGCAGGTATTGACGCACATCCCGGCGCAGGACTTCCGCGATGGCAGGCAGGCCGGCAGCGGTATCGGCGGCGCGTCGGCGCGAGGCGCCGGCGGCGTCGCTGGGTGCGCGTCGACGCACGCTCGCTCGATTTCCCTGGCCTGACGTAGCGACAGCCCGAATTCCTGACGTCTCTGGTCCAAATCGGCGCGCGCCCGGGCCAGCGACCCGCCGGCGAGTAAGACGGTCAGAATGAAACGTTCGTACTTAATCTCTGCGCCGGCGAGATGATCGTGCGCCGCAACGTGAACATTGATGCTGCCGACGGATGCCGCCCCGGACATGTTGGTCAGGTTCCCTTTGACCACCGAATCGCACACGTTCATTCCGCCAGCGGTCGCCGCATCGCGGGGCGAAGGCTGTGCTTCCACCGGAGCGGCGCTGGCGTCGGAAAGAAGTCGCGAGCGCAGCTCGTTGTAGACCTCTGTCGTGATCTCCCCGAGCACGAACCGCTCGTCAAGTTTTTTCAGCAGTTCCGTTTCCTTGGACATTGCACGGACTCCGGCTGAAAGGACCCCGCGCAAGCATATCTGGCGTTACGCCCGCGATGCTCCACGGAAAAAGGATTCGCGCCGCACACTGCGCGAACCGGGGCAACCAAATGACACTATCGATTATAGCAGAAAGCGAGACGTTTCGCCCAGCGCGTGGGCCAGCGCAACAGCGGTGCCGCCTTGCAGAGCCGCTCGGTTCGGTGGAAGAAAGGCTGTCCCGCTTGTAAGTTTCGGTGAGAGTAGCAGGCGTTTTCGGTGGCGGAGGTCGCAGCATGCCTCGAACCCTTATAGAGCTCTTGAAACGGGGAAACCTCGAGATGTTCCACTCGGGCATGATTGCCTGGCTGCTCAGCCCGGATGGCGAACATGGCTATGGCGACAGGTTTCTCGTCGGCTTCCTCGGGCTCGCAGGAATCGCGCACCGACCGCCGGTCGGATCGGTAGGCGTAACGGTCGAGGCAAAGGACGGCGGGGCTCGCTTCGACATCTTGATCAAAGGGCTGGCGAAGCCGGTCCGCGTGGAGAACAAGACCAAGACCATCGGCACCGGCATCCAGTTAAATCGATACCAGCACATGAGCGTTGACCTCATCGCACTCGGGCTTTGCGATGAGTCGTTCCAGAACATCGTGCAGCATCCGCAGCTCCCATGCGGATTTGCCGTAAAGGGGAGCGTCCACTACCCGCTCGTCACGTACCGCCACGTGCTCGACCTACTACGCCAGAACCACCGGCCGCACCAGGCCCAGCTCCCCTGCCCGCCGAAGTGGTGGCACCTCATCGACGACTACATCACGTTCCTGAGCGAACTCCTCTCGCTGCTGGATTCCATCGATCGCCACTATGCGCTCAACGGGCCGTCGCCATCGCTCGTGCAACGGCTGGCGGCGGTGAATCCTGCCGACCACCGGTTCCTGCATCGCTTCTTCAGTGCCCGGTTCCAGAGGCACCTCATGGATGTTGGGGGCTGGGTGCGACGGCCGATCAACTGCGGCGATCGCTACGACACCTTCCTCCGAATCGAGGGCATTCAGCATCAGATTCCGTTCGGACCCACGTTCACGAGCCTGCTGCGGCCCGGCCTAACGTACGATCTGGGATTCAACTTGCCCGACCAGCGCGGAATCTTTGCCAACCCCACCTCCACGGCGGCCGCCGAGGTTGTCTTGTGCGCTGTTGGGGCCACCCCGCTCACACCATCGATCCGGCAGCAGCTTGTCAACTCTTTTAGCCAAGGGGTCGCCAAGCTCGGCTCCTTTTGGATTCGGCCCTGCGGAGGCAAGAGAGGAGGCAAGAGAGGAAACAACTTCAAGCTCGCGTCAGCGAAGCTTCAACCCTCCGATCTCGCCTTCGCACGGCTCGACGCGAAGCTGAAGGACCTTACGGATGTACTGATGAGATGACGCCTCTGGCATCTCCCAGACGGATTCGTCCATCATGACGGCGAAGCGGCCCATCGGGGTCGTTGTTTTTACGACTCTTGCAAAAAACGTCATGGGTCAAGAGTCGCCCCCTACCTGAACGTTCGGCCCCTACCTGAACACTAAGTCACGACGGCTCCGGTGCCGACGCTGAAGGACAGGGAGCAGAGACGGATCGTGCGGAACGGCATCCGTCACGGATACCAGAAGTTTCGCGGACCTGGCTGGGAGATGGTTCTCCGCGCCGCGTCGGCGTATGAGGAACTCAACGTTACCGAGGCGAGGGACTTCTGAACGGCCGTCTCCCTTTCAGGCTGCCTTGCAAGGGCACCTTGCTAGACCCTTGCTAGCTTGGTCGATTGCTGTGGAGAAGGTGGCGCCGATCCCGGACAGGCACACGGCATTTCATGCCGACGAACACGACGACGGGATATCAGGCCGGGATAAGCTCATAAAAGCGGGTACTATCGCCGGCGACTACGGGAGCGTGACCGTCACGTTTAGAGTTGGTCCGTCACCATCGGATAAAGTGGAGGACACGATTGGTGATTTTGTGGACGTGGAACCGTAAGTCAGTGGTACGGGGTAGCTGATGCTAGCGCAGGGGTAAAGATGGATATCCGGCAATCGGATGGTTGTAACGCGATCATTCGGAAGGAAGCGCTTTACCACCGGCGTTCGTGTGAAGATCTAACGGACCAGGCTGACGTAACGTATACACTCGCGCGTCGCCTTGATGATGAAACGGTAGATAGAGCACCCTGCCCCCGATGCGAACCTGATTAACCCCGGCCGTGGGTGGGCACCAACCAGCTCCTACGACCTTAGGCACGCATATGTGGTGCATCGACTGCCGCATCTTCGAGGAAGTCCCAATCTCCAAGGTTGGCGCATACGTGATACTGGTGGAAGGCGAAGCAGGGCAGCACAATGAGCCTCACCTCCACATCCGCACAAGGAAGGGCGTCAGGATGGCGTCGGTGGCAATTTACGATGGAAGGACCCTCGCCGGAGTAGTCCCCCGACAAATCCGGAAGCCACTGAAGAGCTGGATAGGGCGTCACTGCGGCATCCTCTTGGCGAAGTGGAAGGAAGCCGGGCAAGGCCACCATCCGGACCCACTCGATTTCGACGAATGAAAATCGAGGCCTGCGGAACATCAGCGACCCCGATTTCCGTCAGTTTGGTATTACCGCCTATCCCGTGGAGAGCGCCAACCACATGATTCTGGGACATCGTGACGATGAGCCAACTTTGGCCAGCTACCGAACACCCCAACAGGCCGGCGATGAAGCCGAATGGCCGTCACGGGAACTGGCTCAAACCCCGCCTCCTTCGTCACACGATTCACCGCCCGCAGAATGTTCAGCATCTGACGCCGCACCCGGGCGAACGGGGCGAAACGGACAAGCTGGAATTCCCTTGCAAGCTCCTCGACGGACCGGTGCGTGGCCAGGTCCAGGAAGAACGCCTTGAGGCACTTATACTCCTCTGCGTGAATCCGCACGGACGCATGCCAGCGGCCGTCGGTCCCCTTGCCGCACCCGATGCTGTAGCCGTGAAAGCGGATCGGGTCTTCGCGAACGTCCCGGAACGGCTCGTCCTGGAAGAAACGCTGGGTGCCGTGCGTCGCGAGGATGACGAAGAAACGATCGTGCCGCAGGTATTGAAGGTTGGCGGTCCCCGCCCGCTTCCGCCTGGCACGTTGCCACTTCGAGGCGGCGATGCCGTAGCGCTCGATGAGTTTCCGGTCGATGGAGGAAGGGTCCTTGTGCTCCGGAAGTCGGCCGGTCACGTAGAACCAGTAGCCGCGAGAGATGTAGGCGACAGCCAGTTGCTGAACGAAACCCTCGACTGATTGTGCGACGCAGCGGTACATCCCCTCACCTCCCAAACGCTGTTATGGCGCCCTTGTCCGAAAAGGTGAGATTGTTTTTGTGACTGGCACAATCTCGAACGCCGCAAATCCTTCGATGGCTCGCCGCGTGCTTGGGTCTCTTTGTTGGACCCGCACGCGCTCGCCCGAACCTCATGCAACACCGGCCCCGCAGGGCACGTTAAAACCTCCTTTCGTCGCTTCCATGGGGCGGGTCCGTCTCTAGCATTCCTAGAGAATAGACCCCGCCCCAATTCATAGAAGTAGCGCGGGGACAACCTCAGGCGGACAGTCGGTACACCCCGACTGTCCGCCGTCATTCCGCCATCAAAAGACGGCTCACCTCCCGGTGAGACCTCTTTAGACCGCGGTGTCCTCCCGCCAGGGTAAAGCAGCGAGCGAACCCGGCCTCCTGGCCGGGGAACGCTCGCCGCACACAACGTCACAATCGAAACAGAGTGAACCCGTCGCCGCTTTCGTTCCTGCATCGTGTTTCGGCACCACCCGGTAAACACGCAGACGCAGACGGTACTGCCTTGCACCGTCCACGCTCACTCCCGTGAGTCCTACTCGCGGCGTCTCATCAGTCTCTGGCGTTTGAAGCACCTGGTTGACCCGTGGGGAACGTCCCCACGTCCAGGCACCGGAAGAACCACCTCCGGCAGCCAAAGACCTTGCTCGGTTAGCAGATGCACTTCGCACAATCGGTCACGTCGGTAGGCCCTGTTACAGGCCGGAACCTTGGGCGTGTGTTCGGAACTCCCGTTCCGTCACAGTTTCCATCCTTCGATGAACTGAAGGATGATTTCGGGGGCCAGAAGCTAGAAGCTGCCCCTTACCCGCCGCCGTCGGTCTTTCCCAGTTCGGCACCGTCTCCGATTGCACTGACCAGCAAGCCCTCGATGGGCCTTTCACAGTTGAGGCAGGAATTGCAATCGGGTCACGGGAGCGAGCGCGGTGGCGGAGAAACGGAATTGGCCGGCAATAGCTTGGAATGAACGGGGGTGCCGGAATTCAGCGGATTCCGATAGATGGCACACTCGTGGAAAGCGTGCCATTATGGGCCATTGTGTGCCATTGTGTGCAACCGGCCGCGGGGGCGATTGGCGGCTGGCGGCACCGAGGTGGCGCCTGAGGGGTACGCTGCCGAGCGATCGACCCGCGATGTCTGGCGCAGGGCAGCCGGAGGCCCCGAAGGGGACCGCATCCGATTGACATGGTTCAGCGGGCCACTTGATCAGTCACGTCACGGTTCCAGGATGCGCGCATCAACATCTGTCACGGATGCGTTCCACGCCAAGACCGGAGCTTACGACGGCCTCGGCGTGGAACGCATTCGTGACAGTTTGTTCGGCTTGCTACAATTCCACCATGCGGGCAATCATTCTTTCAATCGGGGACGAGTTGACCCTGGGCCAGACCGTTGACACCAATTCCGCCTGGATCAGCCGGCAGCTTGCGGCGGTGGGATGTGACGTGGTCCGCCACCTCACCGTCAGCGACGCTCAACGGGACATCGAATCGGCCATCCGCGAGGCGGTCCCCCTGTTCGATTTCCTCATCTGCTCCGGCGGTATCGGGCCGACCGAAGACGACCTCACTCGCCAGGCGCTGGCCGCCGTCATGGGCGTGGAGCTGGAAGTGAACCCGGCCTGGCTGGCCCACCTCGAAGAGTTCTTCCGCAAGCTCAACCGCCCGATGTCGCCGCTGAACCGCATTCAGGCCATGGTCCCGCACCGCGCAACGATCATCGAAAACACCGTCGGCACTGCCTCGGGCATGGCCGTGGCGCTTGTGCCGCAGGCCGATGTGGTAGCGGCGCTTCGAGGCGTGCAGCTCAGCGAGCTCCGCGGCCGGCCGATTGGCCGGGTGCTGCTCAAGCTGGGAAAACTGTCCAGGGAGCAGATCATCGAAGCTTTGACGCAACAGAAGCGGCACTCGCCGCCGAAACTGCTGGGGGCGGTCCTGGTCGCCCTCGGCTATGTGACAGAATCCGACGTCGAGACCGCCTGCGCTGCCCAGCGCGGCGACGAAGGCAGCCTGATGAGCCGGGGCGGCGGGGAAGTATTCCTCCGCCCGCATCAATGCCGCATCTACTGCATGCCCGGCGTGCCGAAAGAAATGAAGGCTATGTTCACTCGCGACGTGCTTCCGCACGTCCGGTCGGCCGGCAGTGGGGCGGTCATCCTTTCGCGAACCCTCCACACCTTCGGCATGGGCGAAAGCAACGTGGCCGACCTGCTCAAGGCGCACGGCGATCTCATGCGCCGCGACCGCAACCCGTCGGTCGGCACCACCGTCTCCGAGGGTGTCGTCTCGCTCCGGCTCAACGCGCGATTCCCCTCCACCGACCAGGCTGCCAGAGAGCTCGCCGCCACCGAAACCGCCTGCCGTGCGGCACTGGGCGATTTGATTTACGGGCAGGACGAGGACACGCTGCCGGCCGTCGTCGCCCGAATGCTGTTTGAAGACCCCAGCGCGAGCAAGTCGGCCCCCGCCGTCGCCACGGCTGAGTCCTGCACCGGCGGGCTTCTCGCCAAGTACCTGACCGACACGCCCGGCTCCAGCCGGTATTTCCGCCAGGGCTACATCACCTACCAGAACGAAGCAAAAACCGAGTTGCTGGGCGTCCCGCCGCAACTCCTCGCCGAACATGGCGCGGTCAGCGAACCGGTTGCCGAGGCGATGGCCAGGGGCGCACAATCTCGCTCCGGCGCCGCGTTCGCCTTGGCCATTACCGGCATTGCCGGCCCCGATGGCGGGACGCTGACGAAGCCTGTTGGGACGGTTTGCATCGCCTTGGCCAGCCCCCAGGGCGTGCAAGTTCGCACCTTCGTCTTCAGCGGCGACCGGGAAATGGTCCGCGACCGCTCGGCTAAAATGGCGCTCACCCTCTTGAGGTTCCACCTGCTGGGGAAGGCGGTCCCGTTTTGATCGCGCACCATGGGTTGGATTGTTCGCCTGTACAGTCCCATGGTGCAAGCACCGTGCAAGCACCAGTGGGCGTTCGCGGACCAGCAACGTACAGCAACGACCGCGGGAAAATGCTGCCAGTCTGGCAGCCCTACGCGTACAAGAGGTCGCCTTTGGCAGCAGCTTACAAACCCCCAAAAGCTGCACCGCCGCGTCAACTTACATAAAAGTCTGTGATTGATAATCTTACAATCAATCCGCGCGCCCCCATTCCCCGCCCTTCCCGGCACGCGGCTTGTTAATGGCGCTGGGGAAGGACCGCCGGCGGGTATGGCTCATGGTACAGGCAAACACGCAATCCCGGTTCACGGTCCTTTTGGCTAACGAGCAGGAAGGTTGGCACCAGACGGTGCGCCAATTGCTTGAGCCGCAGGGTGTGCAGACGGTGTCGGCTCGCAGCGGCCGCGAGGCGTTGAGCCTGATCGAGAGCCGGCCCATTCATGTGGCGGTGCTGGACGCCCAGATGCCGCAACTCGGCGGGCTGCAAGTGGTCCGCCGGCTCCGCGATCTGCCCAAGCCGCCGCCGGCCATTCTGGTGGCCAATGACCTGACCAGCCACCTCTTGCGCGAGGCGCTGAGCATGCATGTGTTCAGCGTTTTGAGCAAGCCGGTGGATTTTAACGTGCTTTTAGATGCCCTGGCCCGCGTACTCAAACGTCATTACGAGAGCCGCTGGCCGATGGAATGATTTCGTTGACAGTCCTTTGTCACTTGTCCTTGGTCCTTTGCATGGGCTTCGGACGGATCCCATTGTTCGGCACCTGTGCCGGGGGTGAGGCAAAGGACAAACGACGAATGACAAAGGACCCTTTTTTTCAGGAGTATCGAACATGGCAAAGCTGCGTCCGCTCGGGGACAAAATCCTGGTCAAGCGCCTGGAGGCCGAGAGCAAAACCAAGTCAGGCATCGTGCTGCCCGACGCCGCCAAGGAAAAGCCCAAGCGCGGTAAGATCCTGGCCGTCGGCGACGGCAAACGTCTCGACACCGGCGAACGCGCCCCGTTCAGCGTCAAGAAAGGCGACGAAGTCATCTTCGCCAGCTACGCCGGCACCGAAATCAAGCTCGACGGCGAAGAACTCATGATCATGAGCGAGGACGACATCCTCGCGATTGTCGAGTGAGCCGGGGCAACGAGTGAAGACGTGAAAACGTGAGGAATGAAACCGCCCGGCACGCCGCTCTTCTCACGTTTCACGTCTTCACGTTTTCATGGGCCCCGATCAGCGAAATGATTAAGTCGCCAGAATTGACACGACCAAACGAACCAATCACGGAGATTACCATGGCAGCCAAACGCATCGCATACGACCAGGAAGCCCGCGAGGCCATTCTTCGCGGCGTCAGGAAACTCGCCCGCGCGGTAAAGGTTACGCTCGGACCCTCAGGCCGCAACGTCGTCCTGGAAAAGTCCTTCGGCTCACCCACCGTCACCAAGGACGGCGTCACCGTCGCCAAGGAGATCGAGCTGGAAGACAGCTACGAAAACATGGGCGCGCAGATGGTCAAGGAAGTCGCTTCCAAGACCAGCACCGTCGCCGGCGACGGCACCACCACCGCCACCGTCTACGCCGAGGCCATCTTCAGCGAGGGCATGCGCAACGTCGCCAGCGGCGCCAACCCCACGCAGATCCAGAAGGGCATCCAGCTTGCCGTCGAGGCGATCTGCGACGAACTCAAGAAGATGAGCAAGAAGGTCGAGGACTCGACCCAGATCGCCCAGGTCGGCACCTCCAGC
>Ga0182024_10026564_pt1 | contig 10166 bp, 5 predicted proteins | sample P32metaG_FD_120480 | JGI IMG/M metagenome (GOLD analysis project Ga0182024, IMG submission 120480) | Permafrost microbial communities from Stordalen Mire, Sweden - P3-2 metaG (Illumina Assembly) | ecosystem: Environmental > Terrestrial > Soil > Wetlands > Permafrost | place: Sweden: Stordalen...
AAATTCACCGTTCTTTCGGTCGCTACACAGCGGTCCTGGAAGAACGCGCAAGATGAATGGTCCTCGAAGACCGAATGGCACCGTGTCTGCATCTTCCGTCCGCACCTCGGGCACTCGATTAGCAATCCGCGAAATTCTCCACTGTTTTGCATTTTTACAACGGGCGGCGGCAAATCGCAGATTGCACAATTCTTTGGATCAGACGCCATATTTGGAAGTTCGCCTCCAGCGCGGGAGTGTACCATCCAACACGTCCCGATGTGTCCTACAGCATGTATACTGCCGCTATGTTGATGGTTATCTTCGGCGCCGGCGCTTCGTTCGACTCGGCTCAAGCCTATCGACCTGCTCATCCCGGCGGAGAGTCTACAGATTACGGAGGGCCGTGGCGTCCCCCTCTTGCGAAGGACCTCTTTCTTGACCGTCATCAGGTACTTGGCGACATCGTGAGAAAGTATCCCAAGCTGACTCACATACTCCCTTACTTGGTATGCGTGGGTTGCGCACTTTCTTTGGGGAAGCGCTAGCCAGAAAAACTGTAGCTCTTAGGAAAGAAGCAGAATTTGAAGGCGAATATAATGGGGATCGAAGAGCCGATGGCGCGGCGGACCATATCTGCTTTCCTTCACCACATCTTTCTGGTGACTGCGTACGTTCTCCTTTTTCCGGTCTTGGTCAATGGTCAAGGAAACTCGAAATACGAAGAAAACAAGCCTCCTGAGCTCATTGCGGTCGATCCGCAAATTCGAGCGTTGATTGCTGATGCTCTGTCTTCTTGTGACAAATCGAACGTCAACGACAACGTTGATCGACTTCAAGAAGCCTTGAAGGTTGCTGATAGTCGCGGATTGGTCCGCGACAGGGCGATTGTCGAGGCAAGCTTGGCAAGCACTTACGTAAGTCAAGCTAAGCTTGAATTGGCATTCGCTACATTTCAAAAGGCACTGCAGGACGCCCTCGACTCGAAAAATGGAGTTTTGGAGGCTGACATCCTGATCGTGTTAGCGCTGGAAGCACAAGTAAAAGGCAACATTCAACAAGCCACGGAGCTGATTTCGAGGGCGCTAAACATTTCAGAAAAGAACGAGAGCCTATATGAGAAGTCGCACGCGCTCGGTGAGTTGGGGAAAATGATGCTGTTGCAAGGTAAAGCCGATGAAGGAGCGCGGTCAATTGACGAAGCATTGCAGATCGACAAGCTAAACAACTACAGATTTGAAGCCATACATCTTGTATACCGAGCGACCTACTTAGGATTGGCAGGAAAGACGGACCAAGCAGTTGATTCTTCGACTCAAGCAATAACGAAAGCACTAGAGATCAGAGACGCTTATAGCTTCATTATGGCGGAAAACATCTACTCTTTTGGCTTGGTCAAAACAGGACGGGCAGAAGAGGCAGTTGCGAATCTCAGCCTTTTAGAACAAGGTCAACTGCAGAAATTTGTGCCAAACGCCAAAGTGCGGGCCTGCCTGGCATCTTCTTTAGAGCTCCCGATTTTCCACCTTGCTCTGCTCGAAGACTTGGCAAACGTGTTCGAAGCAACGAATAAAAAAGAGAAGGAACTAGAGACCTGGCTCGAAATCTATGACTTTAGCCGTAACCACAGTTTTCTTGCTGGAGAAGCCGAAGGCGCTCACAAGGTCGCCGATCTAGATAACCAGTCTAAAAAAATAGACGATGCTTTGAAATATTATGCGATTGCAACTGATCTTTACCGCAAACTTCAAAATGATCCTTCGCTCGATCAAGTCGAGATTTCCGAATCGCTTTTACTTGTTCAACTCACCCGTGGAAAAGAAGCCCTTCCATTAGTGGGTGAGATCGTTTCCTACGCAAAGAGCCGCAATCTGCGCCGTCTCGAATTCAGCGCCGACCTTGAACTTGCACAGATTTATCAGCCAGCTGGAGACTTGGATAAGGCGAGGGAGGTGCTAGAAAGCGCAGTGGCTATGATTCATCCGGGTCCGTTCGACTCAGAAATCGACGATCACAGTGCTCATGAGGCTTATGTCAGACTCAGCGACATTTATAGGGGCTTAAACATTCCACCCAAAGAACTCGTCTCGATTGATCGCGCCTTTTTCACTTCGGTTCATCTGAAGGATGAAAAATCCCAACAACACGAACTCGGCTATCTTGATCAAAGATTGAACGAGCTGCACATAAGAGATCTAGCCGAACAAGACCAGAAGGATGGGCAACTCGCTGAATCGCTCGTGTACTCGTACATTCTCCTCATACGAGACGGTTTTCCGTTCAAACCGACGGACGACCAATCCAACTGGCAACGGATTCTGAACCTTCCGTTTCAGGTCGTACGACAGAAGAACGGAGCTGCAGCTCTTGAGGGAATCTTGCACGATATCGGGCCGATGGTAGGGTTCAACAAGTTGCCAATTCTAAGCGCACTCGCGCGATACTACGTTACAGATGGATCGGATCCAATTCTCGCTGAGAAATACGGCCTCGAATCTGAAAGTGTACTAAAGGACGCCACAGGGGATATGACACCTCTTAAGGCGGAGGCTGCCTGCCTGCTCGCCATATCGTACTCGCGTCAAGGCAAAGCGGCGACTGCTAGAGACAAGATCGATGAGTGTACAAGTCTTTCGAAGAAGACCGGAGATCAACAAGCAATAAACTATTCAGACGCTGCAAATATACTTGTTCAAGCACAACTTGGGAACATCGCAGCGGCCAAGAATTCGCTGGAGAGCGAAATAGCAAAGCTTCCGGATAATCCCGAATTGCACGTCGAACTTGCAACGTCGCTTGCAGGTGCCAAGTTATATGACGAAGCCAGTTCCCGATTGGAATACGCAATTCGGAAGCTCATTTCGGCGAATGATAAGAAAGCCGCAGCCTTGGCGTACGCACGTGTTGCAGCAGCCCTCAACGGTGACCCATCGGAGAAAGCGCAGAAGTTGCAGCTCAAATATCTGGAATCTGCACAGCAACTGTATCACGCGCTCGGAGCCCAGGTTGAAGAGATAGAAATTCTAGTTGTACTGGGCGACTACTATCTTAAGCTGGCCCAGACCAAGACCGCTATTGATGACTATGATCGGGCTTTTGATTTAGCCGAAAAGACCGCGAAACCAGATATTGCTGCAGAAGCCTTACTGGGACTAGGAAATGGATATAAAGCGCAGAGAGATTTTAATCAGGCCGTCGAATATCACCGAAGGGCAGCGAGCGCGTACCATAATTTGAACAACGCTCAACGCGAGGTACTTTGTCTCGGTAACCTGTCAGGCGATTATTATGAACTCGGTGATACAGATCGAGTGCTCACTTCGCTTCTTGAAGCAAAGAGAGCAGCTAAAAATGCACCGGCTTTGAGTCGGTACGGCGTGGATTATTTGTTAGGAGATTTCTACAGGTCGCAAGGCCAATTTGAATATGCGTTGGCCTCTTTCAATGAAGCGGTGGAAATTACCAGTCAGTCCGGAGACCTACAACATCTCGCTTATTCACACAACGCAATAGCTGCGTTGGATACAGTTATTGGAACCTGGGACGACGCCGTCAGTGAATCGCAAACAGCCCTCGACCTATTTCAGAAAATTGGCAGCACGGAGGGCCAAGCATCTTGCTGGGCTCTATTGACAGGTATCTATTGCGATAGAAGTTCCTCATTGAAGGATTTTGGTAAGGCGCAAGAATGCTACGCGAAAGCTCAGGAGTTCGGTTATGGGAAGACTCTTCAACTCGATCTCATGGAGATATACCTACAAACTGGGAAGTATTCTGATGCTGCGAAGATCGCTAGTGAAAGCTATCTGGATTGCCGACAAAGCAAGAATGCGGGATGCCAAACAAATGCTCTCTTAAGTCTCTCGGAGGCCGAAAGGCTGAAGGGAGATTTAGGAAGCTCCCGTTCGGCACTAAATAAAGCTCGCCCAATGGTTTCAAAGTCGGCGGAGATTTACTTGCGCGGCCGTCTTCTCTATGCCGAAGCGCGATTGCTGGTCTCGGAAGGTAAGTTGGATGAGGGTCTGGCTTCGTACAAACAACTGATCTCCCTCATCGAATCGGTAAAAGGAAATCTCAGCGCGCAGGAACAGAAGTCCATCTCCGAAAACTATGGATTTATTTATGATGAGCTAGTGTCGCTGCTCTATTCGATGAGCAGTCGAGCGCGTGACACCCAATCAAAGTTTGCGTCGGAATCTTTTGAATACGCCGAAGTTAACAAAGCTCGGCAATTTGCGGCCAGTTGGGGGCGTGTGTTTGTGAACCAAATGAGACTGACACTGCCCCCAGCCACACAGGAACGGGAGCAATCGTTGTATTCCAGACGCGATCTTTTGCTAGCCCAATTGGAAGCCACTGCGAATATTGGCGAATCGAATCAAGAGATTGTAAAGGTACACCTGAAAACTGAGCTATCCTCCGTTCAAGGTGAAATCAACGAGTTTCTTATTAACCTGCGCAAAAGTTCGCCGCAATATGCTGCAATCGCGTATCCGGAAGAAGTTCAGATATCAACGCTGCCCCTTAAACAGGGAGAAACGCTCGTCGAGTTTAAGATGACGGACGACGCTACATTTGTTTGGATCATCCAAAACAGAGCCGGAATTCAAAACGATGTCGTCGCATTCTACAGAATCCCCCAGAAGCGTGACTGGTTTCTGGATCGACTATCTGTACTCCGTAAAGGCCTCAATTCAGGCCGTGCAGGAGCGGTCGATTGGAGAATTTCGGAGGAATTGTTCACGGAACTGTTCCCCGGCGACATCGCCAAAACAGTTTCAAATTCGCAAGAAATCATTTTCGTCCCGGACGACGTACTCTTCATCCTACCTTTCGAACTATTTTCGCCTGAAGCATCCAACGGAAATTTCGTCTTTCTGAAAAAGGCGACGACATACTATCCGTCGGCCGCCTCGCTCCGACTTGCAAGAACCGCTAGTCATCAGCGCAATTGGCAGGAAGCATTTCTTGGATTATCAGACCCTATTACGTCGTCCGAAGACGACAGATTCGAGGCAGCCGGTGCACTTAAGTCCCCTGAGAATAGTTCTTCGAATCAAGCGCAAAGTCGAGGAGGTGAACTGAGATCTCCTAATCCAGACAGGTTGAAAGCTAGAGGCTTTTCATTTGAGCGGCTTCCTGGAACAGCCATTGAGGTTCAGAGCATCGCATCTTTACTAACAGCAAGAAATGAGACAGTTGACGTGCGCTCCGGGGCAACTGCAACGAAAGCCGAGTTACTAGATACCGACCTCTCAAAATTCCGGTTCGTGCACTTTGCCACTCACGGTGTCTTGCCAGTCGATACTGGCATCAAGGAACCTTCCTTAGTTCTCTCTTACGACGGAGTTGCTCCGTCGCACATGTTTCTTTCAATGTCGGAGATTATAGGTCTCAAATTGGATTCGGAGTCAGTCGTGCTTTCGGCATGTAACACGGGAAGTGGAAAAATAAGTCGTGCCGAGGGTGTAATGAGCCTTGGCCGGGCATTTCTTGCTGCAGGCTCATCAAGTGTGACGGTTAGCTTGTGGCAAGTTTCAGACGACTCAACAGCCGTTTTGATGAAGAAGTACTATGAAGGTTTGTTGGCGAATAAGAAAAAGAGCATTGCACTGGCCGAGGCCCGTTATGCAGTCTTCGAAAGTGGTTCCAGGGACCCATTTTTTTGGGCTCCATTTATCGTGATCGGTGAATGACGGTCATCACTCTGCTTTTCCGGCAGAAATGAGATCGGGCGCGATTCCTGACGATCTCACAAAGATTGTCTCGCCTTGCAAAGGCTTGTATGTCCACTCAGCAAATCCGCCAAACGCATTAGGCTTCGAACCTGTCAAAATCGCTCCATACTTTGTTTCAGCGATCAGTTCAATTGGTGACCCTTTCGCATCGCGAACACCGTATGAAACCAGATCTGAATACACGGTCTTTGTTATGTGCTGGCCGTCCTTGGTGTGGCCGACATAGACCTCACCCTTTTCTGTTTGTCTAGGCGTTTCCGCCCCTCTGGGTCTATTTGCAAGCGAACTATTCACGAATGTCTTGATGACGTCGATTGCCACGGCATAGTTCAGGTTTTGACCCTCTTCACTCATCGCGACGAGACCAAGCATGTTTGAATTGTTGTCGAGTACAGGACCGCCCGAATTTCCCGGATTGATCGCTGTCTGCATCTGAAGGACTCTCGCAAGATGTTTGGAGCCGTCTGTGTACTTCCAGTCATATTGGTCGCGAATCTGGCTAATGACGCCGGTGCTGTAAGACCAGAGGTTGCCGTGAGGGTGCCCTATAATATGAATATCTTCTGCAACTTGAATCGAAGAGAGCTCGCCAAACTTTACAGCCGTCAATCCGCTGGGTGGTTTGATGATTTTAAGCAGCGCCAGATCAGCCGTCTCGTCCATAGCAACTAGCTTTACGCCGTAACTGCTATTTTCCGCTGGCTCTGTGCCGACTGTTGGCTTAAAGAAGACAATGGCTCCATCGTATCCTTCGATTACATGCCAATTGGTAAGGACATATCCGGCAGGATCGATTATGACCCCTGTTCCTAGGGCTGAGTCTGTTACCTTGTTGTCCTTGATGTTCGCAGTCAAGACTAATACAACGCTGGGAGAGACTTTTCTGAAGACTGATATGCCCGTATCTCCCCTGGTCAAGACAGGTTCTCGGAAATTTGGGAGAACAGTAAGTCCTCGTGAATGTGCTTGGCACGCGTTTACGAGATCGCGCAACGCAGAATAGACCATACCTTCACTTTGTTCGTCACTCGGTGCCCGCGTGTAATCAGCCGCTTTAAGGGCCTCCAAAGACGGTGTGGCGTCGTTTGGGGGTTGATTTCGAGCCTCCAATCCCCCGGCGAGAATTGCTAGGCCCAGAACAAGAAGACCTGTTCGTTTAGTTTTTGTGAACATTTGCTTTGAGCCTCCGCGATCAAGAGTTACGCGATTGAAGGGATTACCGACGGAGACAATACTACATCTTTTCTCATCGCCGGTAATGTTGGTAGGCCCGGCGGATGAGCAACGCAATTTTCCAGTTTAGAGGCCGCGTCCCTGGATGCGACGTGCAAAATAAGTTGACTTGAGGAAAGAGAAATTTCTCATCGAACGTCTAGTGAGTGGAACGCGCTCGTGCAGCATGAATTTTCGTACGAACCTCCTCAATATACTCCCTCGCCTCCTCACGAGTTTGTATTGTACTGACCCGAGCCAAAATTGCCGGACGTTGCCCAGGCGATGACAAATCAAGATCAGACCGCATCGCCACGTAAAGGAAGCCCGGCATATTACGGTCGGAATCGACCGCCTCTTGCGGTCGTGTAGCAGGCGGCGCTGGAAGTCCCTGCGCGCTCTCAAGCATCGCCAGCTCTCCCACTGCCGGTTTGGCCGAGGAAGGTAGAGTTGTAGGAGTATCCGTGCGAGGAGAAGCTAACGATACGAGTGGGAGCAAATGATTCGCCTTAGCGTCTCGTTGCGTCATCGGCGTAATTTTGCAAACTCGCTCAACCGTTGCGGGAACAGATGAATGATCGTAAACGCGATGATCAATTAAATTGCCCGGAATAAGTGGCGAGATTATGACCGCGGGAACTCGCGTTCCATATTGCTTGAAGGTGAAACCAAACTTGTTTGAAGAAGCAAACTGTGGAGCATCTCCAGGAGCGATTGCCGGTGGTGGGGCGGCATGGTCGTAAAATCCTCCGTGCTCGTCCCATGTCACAATCAATAGACTTGTGTTCCAGATCGGCGAGTTCCGGATGGCCTCATACGTAGCCTTAATTAAGGTCTCCCCGCTCGTCACATCGTCCAAAGGGTGTTGAGAAGTGCCTCCCTTATAGTCTGTCGCAACATGACCATAATTAGGCTCGATCAAAGTGAATTGAGCGGGATAGCCAGCTGAATTGATGTCCCGTGCGAAATTCGAATAGGCAGTTATATCACTCAAGTGAATGCCCTTCAAGGCATGAGCGAGGCACAAATCTCCCTCAGCATAGATGCGCCAGGATATTTTCCGATCAAATATGCTTCCATTCTGTAATTTGAATCCAAACACTGTTTCCCATTGGATCATCTCAGCGGTCGTAGGGCTGTGATCAAGCCCACTAGAGGATGCCGCCAACATGAAAAACCGGTTGGGCCAAGTCGGTCCAGGCAGGGATGAAAACCAATTGTCGCAGACGACAAAAGTGCTCGCTAGGGCCGTGAGAACGGGCAGCTGAACCGGGTCGAAGCACTTCATGATCTCTCCAGGCGACGACTGGCCGCCGGATTGAACGAAGTTCGTTACATATCCACTTTCGTTGATCGCTGGGTACTGCCCACCCGGAGGATATTTTGCTCCCTGCCCTGACAGCTGTTCGAGCACGTCCGGAAACTCATGACCCGGCCCGACGCTCATGATGAAATCGGCAGGTTTTGATACCTTGTACGCTGTGTTCTGAAAGCTATTGGACTCAGTCCCGGTCAATCCGTTTACGCTCGTCGATTGCCCGGATGCAGCATCTTTTCCAACAATTCCGGAGAAACCAAGCATGTGGTCGAAAGAGCGATTTTCAAGCATGAGGACAAAAACGTGGCTAACTGCGCTCATGATTTCCTCTTTTCAAGATAAAGAATGAACTTGACGAACTAATAATATCATCGAAGTACAAGCTGATTGCATGGAGGATATCTTCTGGGAGAATTGCGCGGTTCAGTGGACGGCATGAGAGCTATTCGTCCAGACCTGGTGGGATTGGCTCTACGCCGCTGACATAGATGTGTTCGCCAAAGCTGTGCTAGCCGACGAGTTTGCCCGTGTCGCCGTAAGCAGCACTCAAGTCCACAGGCTTCGCCGATCTATCTAGGACGAACGAGCCCTGGAGTTTTCGACCGCCGAGATGCTCGAAGGAAATCTCCTTCGGTTGCTTGCCCAAATTTGCATCGGGCCAAACTGCGAGTTCCATCCTGTGATCTGCTAGTCGCTGTTTGGTTTCTGTGTTTTCACGCATTGAATTTTCTCCCTTTGACCTTTACCGCCGACCAAACAAACTCGATGCAGCAGAACGAATTTCCTCGACACTATTTGCGGAGGAAATTCTCTCGTGAATTTCTCTCTGTGCGTTCAATTCAGGGTTTTCAGGCACAGCATTTCGACGCACCATGTCTGCATAGGCGGATTCTAAAGATTCCAGACTCGGAGAATTTTCGAGATGGAGGGCTTGCAGTGTACGCCCCGTTTCTTGAACTGCTGCCTCTCCACCCTGCCAATCTGGGTGACGTTCAAGAAATTCTCGTGTGGCGACTTCCCAATCGGCGGTATAGCCATCATTGGCAACTTTTTTCAAATCATCCAGCGAGACGCCTTGTGATTTTAAATAATCATCCACAGCACTACTTTCCGCCAAATAATCGGCAGTGGTAATTTCTCCACGCTTGAACTTCAATTCAAGTTCGGCTTTTGCGACGGGGTCATCTACACGAGTAAACCGTCCGTGCTCATCCCGTGAAGTTTCAGGCTGGAGTTCTGGCTTCGTTTCGGATGGTCGAGTTTGCTCACGCAGATATGCGGTAATTCGCTGCTCAACATCAAGTTCACTATCCCCTTCGAAGAAAAGTTTCTTTCCGCCCTCACCCGTGATCGACTTGGCAAATTTCGTCGGTGCTGCGGTATCGGTTGGCAAGAGCACGGACGGATCGTAGAAATCTCTCGTGACGAGCCCATCGCGAACGGCTTTTTCTGCGTACAAGGCTTTGATCTCGTCTGCTGTGTTGCACTCGGAAACTAGCTTCTCAAATGCGGGGCCAGCCTTCTCGCCGAGCCTTGAGGGTGATATATCTGACATGGTGGGTCTCCTTGGTACTGCTCAAACTCTCATTGCTACTTCAAAAGTGTTATGCGGCCTGGGGACATTAGCGTGGTCTCTCGTACAGAGCACGAAGGTTTGCTTCTTGCTGATCCAGGTCCTGTTCCGATGGACCGAAAATTTCAAATCGCGAATTCCCTCGCAAATACAAAACTCTCATGAAAGTTTCAGAGTCCTTCGACATTGCGTTATCGGCTAGCGCTGGCAAAGGTGCGGGCGGTGCTGGGGCTTGTGGGACTACACGCACGTCGTACTGATCCTGTTTGTTTCGGACTACGACACCTTGTGTAGCGAGCGCCGCTAACGTGACTTCGCGAATTTCTTCGACGGTCGTTGCGCCACG
>Ga0182024_10026565_pt1 | contig 10166 bp, 7 predicted proteins | sample P32metaG_FD_120480 | JGI IMG/M metagenome (GOLD analysis project Ga0182024, IMG submission 120480) | Permafrost microbial communities from Stordalen Mire, Sweden - P3-2 metaG (Illumina Assembly) | ecosystem: Environmental > Terrestrial > Soil > Wetlands > Permafrost | place: Sweden: Stordalen...
CCGCTTCGAGGGCGTCACGCGGCCGACGACGAGCAGATCGCGCGGGATCGTCTTCGCCGGCACCGCTTCATCGGCGGGTTCGTCGACCGCGATCGGTAGGATGCGCATCGGTCCGCGCAAGCCGATCGCGCGCAGCGTCTGCGCCGACGACTCCGAGATCGTCAGCAGCGGCGTCGAGCGATACGGTCGCAGGTAGAACGGTTCGGCCGTGAAGCCGACCCGGCCGAGCGCACCGCCCTCGTAGAGCCAGACTTCGCGCGCGAGCTGGAAGATCAACGCGACGGAACGCGATGCATACCACGGCGTGAAGAACGGGATCGTATTGATCTCGTCGACGACGAGGTCGAAGTCGGTGCGCCGCGCGTAACGCCGGAACGCGTGCAAGTGGACCGTCATCGCCGTACCCGCGCGGACGAAGTGCACGCCTTCGCGCGTGTCGTCGGCGGCGGCACCCGGGTACGCGCCCGAGAACCATTCGATGCTCCACCCGCGCGCGGCGAGCCGCTGCAGCACGCGCCAGGTCAGGTGCTCGGCTCCCCCTGCTCGCGGATGCCACGGATCGCGCCAGTTGAGGACCAGCACGCGGCGATCATCAGTCACGGGCATCGCGCGAGAGCGGGGCTCGTGAGCGTTCCGTTCATTTCTTCCAAACGCCGTTTCTCATGGCGACGGTGGCGACCCTTTCCAGCGAAGGGCGGGAGAATGACGCGACGGACAACGAAGATCGAGCACGTGCCGAACGTCCGAGTCGTTTCACTCCTTGGTCTGGCGAGCGCGATCGCGATGACGTCGCCCTCCTTAGCACTGACCGCATCACCCGACATCGTGGTTCGAACCTTCGCCGGTTCGGGCGCTGCCGGATTCGCCGACGGGCTACCGGGATCGTTCGTCATGCCGTTCGGCGTCGCATACGGGCCCGATGGTACGCTGTACGTATCGGACGCCGGCGCCCAGCGTATCCGCGCCGTCGACCGGTCCGGTCGAGTGCGGACGATCGCGGGGGGCGGGAATCTGGTGCCGGACGGTTTGTGGGTAGCCGGCGGTTATCGCGACGCAGCGGGTACAGCGGCACGCTTCAACCGGCCGGCGGGAATTGTTTGGTCGAACGGAGCGCTGTACGTCGCCGACACCAACAACCACTGCATCCGCGTCATCACGCCGAGCGGCAACGTCAAGACGTTCGCCGGCAGCACACAAGCGGGCTCTAGCGACGGCCCGGTCAAGTCGGCACGGTTCCTGAGACCGACCGGAATGGCCGTGGACCACGCGGGCAATGTGTATGTCGCTGACTACTTCGGAATCCGCGTCATCCACGATGGGCAGGTCAAGACCATTCCCTCGCTCGGCAACACGCCGTTCGGCGTCGCGGTCGCCGACACGCCGGCGGGGCCGGACGTGTTTGTCGCCGATCCTTATGGCGTATTGCGGCGCGATCCAGGCGGTCGCACCCAGCGATTCGCGACGACCGAAAGCCTGGCGACGGGTAACCGCAACATCGAAGGCCTTCAACCGCTCGGACATCCGTTCGCGCTAGCCGCTTTCGATGCGAACTCCATCGTCTATGGAGACGTCCGCGGAAACTCCGTCCGGTATCTCAATTGGGACGCCGGTGCGGAACAGCTGCTAGGGGGCCTCGACGTCTACGACGGAGCGGCTTCGTCCGCAGGCTCGCGCGACGGTCGCGGCGCCGTCGCCCGATGGGACGCTCCGACCGGAATCGCGATCGGCCCCGACGGGTCCATCGCCGTCGCCGACGCGGCCAGCCGTCGCGTCCGGCTGGTGACCGATCTCGATCGCAGCCACGACGCTCATCCGGAGACAGGACTTCCGCCCGCGCCGAAGCCGACCACCGCATATCGCGTCGCCTTCGTCGGTAACTCCTACTTGTGGGAGTACGACCGCTGGAGCGACTCGATTCCCGGGATGGTCGAAAGCCAGCTCGCGCACGATCCTTCCCTCGCCGGAACCAAGCGACGTCTCGAAGTCACCCCCTACATTTTCCCCGGCGCACCGATCATCGCGCAGGCGGAATACGTGAAGCTCGTTCTCGCTCGGACGCATGCTGCTGACCTCATCGTACTCAGTGTCGGAACGACCGCGATTCTCGGCTCGCCCGGCGTTCCGGTTCGCGCGACGATGAAGGAGGTCGTCGCCGCGGAACCCACCTGGACCAAGGAGCTTACGGAGGGACTTCGTTCGTCGGACGAGGCGCTCAGAGGGCAAGGGGCGCGCTTCGTCGTCGTCACGGCGCCGATCCCGGAGAATCTCTCGCCCGTCGAGACGTTGTGGCGGCGCTTGCTCTCGCAGGACGGCCAGCTGGAGCCGTCGAGCCAAATCGGCGTCGCAATGAACGACGCGGTGCGCGCCGCGGGCGTACCCTTCGTGGACGGGTGGTCCGCCTTCGCGTCAGAATCACGCGCGGCAGGCCACGTCGCACTGTTCGGTACCGAGGACGAGCACTTCTCGCCGCACGGGCGGCAGATCATCGCAGGCGCCATCGCCGACTACCTTCGCGCGACGAAACCGTGGCTAAAGTGAAGGTCGCGTCCGGGCCGCTCGAGGAGAGCGGCGGTGCCAACGTAGACAAGGCGTCTCGCATGCACGCCTCCGTTGCCTCAGCGGTCTTTGCCATCAGCAGCATCGCGCTCGCCCCGACGCCGCTTCCGGCCGCCGAGGCTGTGCCCGGAAACGCGGTCCTCGCCCGCGCCAACGGGGACGCGCTCGTGGTCTGGGACGCAACGACGGTAATCGCGCTGATCGTGAAAAATAGGACCAACGATGCGACCGCGAACGACGTGCTCGAACACGACGCCGCGCGCGTTCTCGCCGCGATTGCTCCGAGCGTCAACAAGTCCGTGAAGACCATCGGCGTCCAGATCGTCTACAGCAAGACCGGCGACGTGAGCCCGGTGTACGGAAGCGCGACGTTCCAGGGCGTCGAAGACTACGCGACCCTCACGGTCACGATGGCCGAGCTGCGCGCGCACGCGCGCGCTTGGAAGGACCTCGACCCGAAGAGCTCGCTCCCCGCGTCGCTCGCGTTCAAGGTGACGGGGCACCTTCCGCCGCGTTGATGCGCTAGCAGCACGCGTCGCGCTTGGCTAGGCGCCAGGAGGGCGCCGTCGCGCCGCGACTCGAAGGACCGGGCCGTGATCGACGACGCAAACGTCGACGTGCCGGGCGCGCGTGATGTGGAAGAGGTGCTGCGGACCGACCCGATCGCATGGGTGCTCGGAACGCGCCTGACGTCGCCGTGGGTGCTCGGCGTGGTGCTGGCTGCAATCGTGATCGCGATGGTCGTCCTGGGACCATCGACGGACTCGCGGTTCATCTACACGGACTTCTGAATGCGGTTCGTCGCGCTGCTGGCGAAGGTGCTGCTCTCGATGGCGCTCACGCTCGCGTTCGTCGACGTCGCCGTGCGACTCGCGCTGCCGCGCGAGCCGCGCCTGGAGGACAACTTCTCGGCGGCCTACTTGCAGCGCGCGATTTGCGGCGACGGCCTTTGGCGCAAGACTGTCTTCGTCGGCGATTCGGCGCTGTGGGGATATCGCGTCGCAGCCGGCGATGCGGCGCTGACGCGCTTGAACCACGACGGCGTCCCGGTGGAAAATCTCTCCTTCGAGGGTGGAAGCGTCGTCAACTCGTACGCGCTTTTGCGCGTCATGGACATGTACGGCGTCCGCCCGAACGCGCTCGTCTTCAACGTGAACCTCAAGGAGTTCAACCGCGCGGACAACCAATATCGGACGCTCTACCCAGCCCTCGAGCAACTTGTCTGGAGCGATCTCAGCCCCGCGCAGCGCGCCCTGCTCCAGCAGACGCAGAAGCCGACCCTCGATGCGCGGATCGACCACGCCGTCTCCGGCGGCTGGGCACTCTACGGAATGCGCGCCGACATCCGCGAGATGCTGTTCGGAAGCGCGGACGCGGCAAGCGCGGTCGCCGAGGTGACCCACCGACTCTCCGGTGAGTCCGCGCGTTCTGCCGCTTCGCACGTCCCAACGCCGGCTCGCTTCCTTGGAACATACGACCTCACCGCCCTGAACGATGCAAACGTCGAGGTACAATTCCTGCGAGCGCTCGCGGCGCGGCTTCGCCGCGAGCACATTCCTGCGTACGCGGTTCTCACGCCGACAAACCACGGGCTTCTGCACGACTACATCGACGTTCCGGCATATGCCGCCCAGCTCTCCTATGTCACGCGCATCCTGCATGCCAACGGGATCTCGGTGTTGAATTACGACCGAACTTTTGCGCCGGACGAATTCCTGGACAATGACCATCTGACGGTTGCCGGAAACGTGCACCTGGCAACTCTGCTGCGGCGCGACCTTCCGCTATGATCTTCAATACGTGGACGTTCGCGGTTTTCGCCGTCGTCACGTTGAGCGTTTACTGGGCGGCGGTTCCGCAGCGGCTCAAGCCCTATTACCTCATCGCCGTGGGCTGCGTGTTCTACGCGTGGTCTGTCCCGTTGTACCTGGTGCTGATCATCGCGCTCGGCGGCGTTACGTACGCGATTGGCCGCGCGATGATGGGCAGCGGCGAGAACGTACGCCGACGCAAGCTCCTGATGACCGCCGGCGTCGTGCTGATCGCCGCCGTGCTCGTCACGTTCAAGTACACGCGCTTCTTCGCCGTGACCGTCGATCAGGTCGCCCACTACGACGTCGTGCCGATCCCACAGATCCTCGTCCCGCTCGCGATCTCATTTTTCACCTTCGAGTTCGTTCACGTGCTGGTCGACGTCTATCTCGGAAAGATTCGGGACCTCGACCCCCTCGACTTCTCGGTCTTCACGATGTTCTTTCCGACCTTGGTGGCGGGGCCCATCAAACGCTTCCAGAGTTTCGCCCCCCAGGTGCGCGCGATCACGATGCTGCCGAATGCGACCCTCGCGCTGAACCTCTACCGCGTCATGATCGGGCTTGCGAAGAAGTTCATCATTGCCGACTCGATGGGCGCGCTGACGGGACCGCTGAACGGTCCCGGCGCGATGCCGTACGGCCGCCTCGACTTCTGGGTAGCAATGCTCGCCTACACCGCCAAGATCTACTTTGATTTCACCGGCTATTCCGACATCGCGATCGGCGTCGGCGGTCTGCTCGGGTTGCGCATCCCGGAAAACTTCGATCGGCCGTACTGGGCCGAAAACATCTCGTTGTTCTGGCGTCGCTGGCACATGTCGCTCTCGAGCTGGATCCGCGATTACATCTTCATCCCGCTCGGCGGAAGCCGCCAGTCGCCGCTGATCACCGCGCTCAATCTCTTCGTCGCGATGGCGATCGCCGGACTGTGGCACGGCGCAGCATGGACGTTCGTCGTGTGGGGACTCTGGCACGGCCTCGGTTTGGCCGTCCACCGCATATGGTCCGCCTTCGTCGTCCCGTCGGTGGCGTGGTTGCGCGCCGGCGGTGGCACGGTGACGGCCATCTCGGTCGCGGCGACGTTCGCGTTCGTCGTCCTCGGCTGGGTACTCTTTGCAGCGGCATCCTTCGGCGCCGCCGCCGGCGTGCTTGCGGGGGCCTTCGCCCCCTAAGCGCTTTGCGCGGTGCGGCGAAGAGTGACCACGAGCCGAAACGCTATGAGGCTGAGTAGGCAAAGCCGCTGCGATCGACCTCGATCGGCGCGGCCTCGACCTCGACGGAGGTGTCGAACTCCCATGTCGCGCCGCCCGACGGGAGCTCGCCCGCCGGTTGGAACCCGAGCTTCGCGTAGTGATCGCGCACCATCGCATTGCGCTCAGTAGGAATGTACGCGCCGATGAGCGTGCGGATCCCACGCTCGCGGGCGTTCCGCGAGATCTCCCGCAGCACCATCTGCTCGACACGCCGCCCGAGAACGCGGCAGCTCATCAGCCAGGTGTCGATCTCCCAAGCGTCGGGTGCGACAGCGCGGCAAATTACGACGCTGATCATCCCGTTGTCGCCGAACCTGTCGATCAAACGGACCTGCAGCGTGAACGCGTCAGCATCGACCTCGAAGGCGGCGACGGCGAGCTCGTCGTAGCGCCGCGTCGTCAGGTTGAACTGATTGGACTTGTTGATCAGTTGCGCGATGCGGCTGCGGCCGGTCGCGTCGAACGGCGCAAAGACGATCTTCATCTCCAGCGACGCGAGGTACGCGTCGAGGTCGCCGACCTGTCCGCGAAGCGCGACGCGCCGCGCGTTGTCGCGATAGAAGTCGGCGCGCTTGCGGTCTTCCGCCGAGAACGCGATCGCTTCGAAGTAGCCGGCGGCGGCAAGCGTCCGCGCGTAGAGCGCCGGATCGTCGGGGAGCTCCGGGACGGCGACCTGCGGCAGCATCTCGCGGATCAAGCCACGCTCGACCGGATTGTCGTCGACGAACACCATCGCGTCGAGCCCGAGCGAAAGCTCCTGGGCGATCGCGGCGATGTTCGTCGCCTTGTCGTTCCAGTTCGCCTGAAAGACCGCGATGTGGTCTTCCCGCAGCAGCATGTCGGGATGCTTGAGGAAGGCATTGCGCGCGACGTGGTCGTCGTTCTTCGACGATACGGCCAGCACGACTCCGCGCTCGCGCAGGGCGAGCGCGGCGCGCTGTACGTCGAGGAAGGCTTCGCCGGTTGCGTCGCCCTGTCCGATCACGATCCCCTCGAGGCCGTCGTCACCGATCACGCCGCCCCACACCGTGTTGTCGAGGTCGAGGATCAAGCAACGGCGGCTCTTGCCGCGCAGCGCGCCGAGGATGCGCCCGACATGGTCCGCGTACAGCGGCAGCATCCGCGCGTCGAACGAGAGCTTCGCGACGTTCCACTGTTTGGGTGAATGCCAGTTGGCGAGTCCGACCGTCTCGGCGAGCGCGGCGAGGTCGAAGAGCACGTCCTGGGTATCTGCGAGGCTCTCGATCAGCGCCGAGTTGAACGCGCTCACCAGGCTGCGCGGTGTCCCCGGGACCGCGCGGTCGAAACTGCCGAAGACCGCCTCAGCCTGCGGCGCGAGCGTCTGTACGATCGAGATCGCGCCGCCGTTCGCGCGCAGCGCCGCGCGCAAGCTCCCCACGAAACCGACTGCGTCGGCGACGGACGCGACCGCGGCGTCAGCGTCACCGGGCGGCGCTCCGAGCGGAACCCCGCGATGATCGAGCGCGAGCAGGACGGCGTCGGGTTTCGCGCGGTTCACCCGCGAGTCGGGAGCTAGCGCCTCCTGCACCGTTTGCGCGAAGTCCGCCTCGACGCACTCCAACGCGATGCCGTGGCGCGCTGCGCTCGCGATCAGCGCCGGGACGAGCGGTTCGAGCGTTGCGTTCCCGAGCAACGCGAGCCGGAACGGCGCGAGCGGCGCCAGCGAGTTACCCTTCGTCCGCAAATCGACGATGACGCCTGCCAGCCGGCGCAACTGATTCTCGTCGAGCGCGTGCTGAGCAAGCGCCGCGACGGCGCGTCCCGCGTCTTCTGATTCGGTTACGGCGCGGCAACGAAGGCGGAAATCCGCCGGAGCCCTGGGCAGCCACGCTAGACTCGCGTAGAGGTCGTCACTCATCGTCGATGCATCGCTTGAGGAAATGTCCGCAAGCCGGAACGCCGCCTTTTCGGGCGGCGGCGTAGGCGCACCTCGTCACGGCCCTCCAGGTGCAGGTGGACGACAAACCGCGACGACGACGTCGCTTCTCGGAGGGCGACCGATCTTCGGCCTCGATATACGATTCCAAGATCACCGGAGCTACGCCCCTAGGACGGTGTGCTTGGGAAAGCTCGTTTCGCTTCTCTTTGCGTTTTTGACGGCCACCATCGTCGAAAGTACGCAGGTCAGCTCGGCTACTCTGCCCGCAGTCCCGCAATTGACGACGACGACGGTAGCCGGGTCGGGTATTCCCGGCTACCGCGACGGACCAAGCCTTCAGGCACAGTTCATGTTGCCCGCCGCGGTCGCGATGGATCGCGCGGGCAGGATCTACGTGGCCGACGCGGCGGCGCAACGCATCCGCGTGATCGAGAACGGTATGGTGCGGACGCTCGCGGGTTCGGGCGTTGCGATCGATCACGGTCAGTGGGTGCAGGGCGGTTACCGGGACGGCCCCGGCGGGCAAGCGCAGTTCAGCTCGCCGACGGGAATCGCCGTCGGTCCGGACGGCATGATCTATGTTGCGGACATCTATAACGGCCGCATACGGCGCGTTTCCGCTAACGGCACGGTCTCGACGTTTGCGACCCTCGGGCTGCCGAGCGCGTTGGCATTCGACCGCGCCGGAAACCTGTACGTCGCGGACCGCCGGCTCGGGCTTCGACGAATCTCACGGGACGGCACCGTCTCCGTGCTGCCGACGAACGCCGAGAATCCGTTCGGCGTCGCCGTATGGGATCAACCGGAAGGTCCCCCGATCGTCGTCGCGTCCGATCCGCAGGGACTCGTCTATTCGGCCGGTGGATATGGGGGCATACGCATCCCCAGCGTGAGCGATGCCGGACGTTCGATCGGGACGCCGTTCCAGCTCGCCATGCTCGACGACCAAACCATCATCTTCACTGACGCCCGGACGCATACCGTGCGTTCCGTGAACCACAGCACGTCGGTACTGCTGGGCGGTGATCCACGCGAAGATTCGTACGAAGGCGGCGGTTATCGAGACGGCCCGGCGACCAACTCGCTGTTCGACATACCGATGGGGATCGTCGCGGCACCCGACGGATCGTTTCTCGTAGCCGACGGTGGCAATCGAAGAATTCGCCGGATCGCAGGCTTCGATCGACGCCAGATCGTCGACCGCTACGAGCCACCGCCGCAGGAGACGCAACAGACGGTGGAGTTGCCCCCTCCCACTACGCAAACCCCAGGCCCGCCGGCACCGCGTGTCACCGCCTCTGCCTCGGCCCCGTCGCGGCCCTCCGCCACCGCAACGCCGAGCCCCGCCCCCCGTGCCACCGCGGCGCCGATCGCGCGGCCCCTGCTGGCCCTCCCGCCGGCCAGGGACGGCTCGCGGGATTTCCGCATCCTGTACATCGGAAACTCCATCATCTGGTGGGACACTGACTGGTCGCACTCGATCGCCGGCGTCGCCGAGCGCGCAGTGAATCGCTCCCTTCCGCCGGGTGGAACGCCGCGCGTGCGCTTCGTTCCGGTGCGGTTGCAGGGTGCGTCGGCTGTTTCCATGGCGTCGTATTTGGAGGAAGTCGCCGATAGCGGACTGGTCGACGCTGTCGTCCTTCACCTCAACGATGCAACGGTAGGCGAGGGAACGACTCCGACCTGGTCTCCCCCGATGATCGCCGCGCTCCGGCGAGCTCATCTCGCGCTGCGCTCGGCGCACGTTCCGCTCCTGATCGTGGCGAGCCCGATCCCGCTTGAGCTCGGACCGACCGAAGACACCTGGGCCAAGTTGCTCGGCGATGCGCTCGTCCCGCAGTACCTGGACCGTGAAGACGGATGGAAAACGGCACTCGCGGCAACGGGCGCCCCCGCACTCGACCTTTGGCCGGCGTTCTTCGACGAGCTCGACTCGGCCACACACCGTCCGATGTTCAGCACCGAGGATGCGCACCTCACGCAGCACGGCCGCGAACTGGTCGGCAACGCGATGGCCGCCGAGCTGGTCCGGCTTCATCCGTGGACGGCCGCTCGAAGCCGATAGCCCCAGACACCGTCGCGAGCGCCGCACCAGCGTTGCACGCTCGCGCGGAGCGCCCGGGTAAGCACAGAGCTCGAGGTCCGCAAGGAGCGCGGCGGAGGCGCAACGCCGACGCGCGCGAAGGGGCCGGTGTCGCCTACGTTGGGGAAAGGAGGAACGTGCTCAAGTTCAGGCTCGTCGTGTGTTGTGCCGCATCGATCGCGGTGGCGCTCTTCGCTGGACCGTCTGCTGCGCTCGAGACGTCGCCGGAGGTCGCGATCACCACGTTTGCGGGATCAGGCGCAGCCGGCTTCGAGGACGGACTTCCCGGCTCGTTCCTCATGCCGTTTGGGCTCGCGTATGGACCCGACGGCACCTTGTACGTGACCGACGCGGGCGCGCAACGAATTCGAGCCGTGGACCCGCAGGGTCGGGTGCGAACGATTGCAGGCAGCGGAAACGCCGACGCGACGGGTCTATGGGTTCGCGGCGGCTACCGCGACGGCAGTCCGCACGAAGCGCAGTTCGATCGCCCAGCGGGCATCGTCTGGGTCGACGGAAAGCTGTACGTCGCCGATACGAACAACCACTGCATCCGGCGC
>Ga0182024_10026566_pt1 | contig 10166 bp, 5 predicted proteins | sample P32metaG_FD_120480 | JGI IMG/M metagenome (GOLD analysis project Ga0182024, IMG submission 120480) | Permafrost microbial communities from Stordalen Mire, Sweden - P3-2 metaG (Illumina Assembly) | ecosystem: Environmental > Terrestrial > Soil > Wetlands > Permafrost | place: Sweden: Stordalen...
CGACCGGCCGCGGCGGCGATGCGGGAGGCCTGCCCACCTACCTCCGATGTCAGCTTTCCGAACTCAGTCGGTGACGATCTCTTCACCGGCGGTCACTAAACGGCGCACCTCCCCCACCGTCGCGGCGAGGTCAGTGAGATCGCGCTCGATGGCCCCGTCCGGGGTGAGAAACAGGAACGTCACCCGGGTGACCGGCTCGGCGGTTGAGGCGCTGACGGTCAGGGCGTAGGAAGCCCCCTGGATCCGATACCCCTCGACCCGGCGGTCGAGCGCATCGGGATCAGAGGTGGCCGCCGTCTTGTAGTCCACCACGACCAGACCGTCTGGGCCACGGTACAAAAGGTCGATGTACCCCTCGAGCAGTCGTCCGTCGACGGGGGTGCAGGCGTAGATCTCCCGCCAGTGCGGCGAACCGGCCGCCGCCATCACCGACGGAGATCCCAGCGCCTGGCGGACCAGCCTGCGCACGTCACCGGTCCGGTCCGGTACGGCCTCAGCCTCGCACTGGGCCGCGACCGCCTCGTCGAGACGGGTCCCGCTGGCCAGGTCGATGGTCTGCAGCACGCCGTGCACGGCCCGCCCCACGGCCGTCCCGTACCGGCCCTTGAGCCACGGGGGGAGGTCGAGATCCCGGGGGCGCTTGCGCAGGCCGGGGTCGGGCTCACCCTCGCTATCGGGCGACCCCTCATCGGTCAGCGCGGTGGCGGCCACCGTGGTGGGACGAGCGGCCCGCCGAAGGGCGGACGTTCGCTCCGCCGTCCATTGTGCAAAGGGCGGTGGGGGCAAAGGAGACCTCACCACGGCCGGACGAAGCACGTCCGGTGTCGCCGCCGCGTCGGGGAGGTCGTCGACCACATCGCTCATGCCACTAAGCAACAGCTCGGCGTTGGTGCGCGCCTTGGGGCTGGGCGCCTTGGCTCGGGCCTTGCGGTGGAGGGACACGATCAGATGGTCACGCGCCCGGGTGCACGCCACATACATCAGGCGAATTCGCTCGTGGAGGCCCATTTGTTCGTCGATCGGCGCCCACTCGACGTAGTCGTCCGTGCGGACCTTGTTGCCGAACCTGTAGCCCACACCCCCGTTGGCGGGAAAGACCACCTCGGCGGGTGCGCGTCGTCCCGATGGTGCCGTCGACATCCCCGACACGATGGTGATCGGGAACTCCAGGCCCTTGGCTCCGTGGATGGTCAGGATGCGCACCGCATCGTCGTCACTCTCGGGCAGGATCGACTCGGCCACCCGAGCCCCTTCGGCTGTGTGCGCCGTCACCCACTGCAGGTACTGGCGCAGGTTGCCACCGGTGGCCTCGCTCCAGGCCCGAGCCTGGTCGGTCACGAAGCGAAGTCGCCGCCACACGTCCCGGGGCCGCCCCTCGGCGAAGCCCAGTTCCATGCCCCGGCGATCACGGACGATGGATCCGAGCAACTCGGAGGGAGCCAACCAGGTGCGTTGGTCGAACAGGTCGCGCAGGTAGCCGAGGCCGGCCCGCACCGGGTCATCGATGGGCACGGTGTCGGGCTGGTCGGCCAGGTAATTCCAGCGCCCCTTGCGCTCCCACTTGAACCGGAACAGGTCGTCGTCGCCGCAGGCCAGCAGCGGCGTGCGCAACGCGGAGACGGTGTGGAGGGAGTTGGTCGGATCGTCGACGGCCCGGAGCACCATGAGCAGGTCGCGCACCGCCCGGCTGGCGTAGACCAGCGAACTGGTCTCGGCCCGAAAGGCAATACCGGCCTGGTCGAACGCGTCCTCGAGGAAGGGGAGGGAGGTGCGCGCCGGCACCAACACGGTGATGTCCCCGAGTCGGGCCGGCCGCCAGGCGCCGCCGGTGTTGGTGTTGTCCACCTGCCACCCCTCGTCGATCACGCGGGTGACCGCGGCGGCGACGTCACGCGCTTCGGCCGTTCGGAGGTCATCAGCCGTGGTGCCCGGCTCGTGTTCCTGACGGCCGAGGATCGCCAGCGCGGGCCCGGTGCCGGGAGCGGACCGGGTCGCTTCCAGGGCCAGGTACGCGGGCTGTGAGTCGACCGGCATGGTGACGTCGGCGGACTCGCTCATGAGGGCGGCGAAGGTGTGGTTGACCCAGTCGATGATCGGTTTCACGGTTCGGAAGTTGGCCGTGAGTTCGACCATCCCACCGCCACCGGACCCGAAGCGCTCGGCCGCCCTGAGGAACGTGGAGATGTCCGCCCTCCGGAAGCGGTAGATCGATTGCTTGGGATCGCCCACGACGAAGAGGTGACCGGGGGCGACATCCAATCGGTCCCACGGTTCGCTGCCCGCCGACGGGCTCCGCGGGTCGACCGCGGCGATGCGAACAGCCAATTCGATCTGGATCGGGTCGGTGTCCTGGAACTCATCGAGCAGCAACCGGTCATAGCGCTCGTGCAGGGCAGCTCGCACGGCCGGGCCGTGAACGGCGTCCCGCAACAAGGCCCGGGCCAGGACGAGCAGATCGTGGAATTCCAACTGGCCGGCACCCTGCCGAGCCGCTGCGCTCGACAAAGTGAATCGGCGGATGGCGCTGCCGAGTCGACGTGCGCACGCATTGGAGACTTCGGCCCGCACGGCTTCCAGCCCCTCACCCGCTTCGCCGATGCGGGCCTTGAGATCATCCAGGTCGCAGTCCCAGGAGGCCTTCTTCCCAATGCCACCGACCTTGAAGTTGGGGACCTTGGGATCGGCCTGCGGACCGAGGGCCTCGAGCAGGTCGAGCTCATCTTCAATGGCCGCCAACTCGCCGATCCGGGTGGCGATCTCGTCGAGCCGCTCTCGTAATTTGTCGCCGGGGTCGCCGCACGGCTCACCACAGACATCGCGAATGGCCGCCACGGCGGAGGCGAAGAGGTCACGAACCGGCGGGGGTTCGGGGGCAGCCTCGGGGACCCGCTCTTGGACCAGGTCCCAGTTGTCGTCGAAGGCCTCGGCCAGCGACTGCAGGGCCTCGGGCCGGACGCCGGCGGCGAAGAGGAGCAGCACGGTCCGCTCGAGTAAGGGGTCGGCCAGGAGCTGATCGCGAAATGACGACCAGCGGGCGCCGAAGGCGACCGCCGAACTGACCTCGTCGAGTACCTCGACTCGGGGCGGGAGGCCAGCCTCCACCGGGTGCTCGGAAAGCAGGCGCTGGGCAAAGGAGTGCAGCGTGCCGAGGGCCGCCCCGTCGAGCTGGTCCAGGGCCACCCGGCAGCGCTCCCCGATCTCGCCTTCGGGATCGGCCTCGGCCCCCTTCTCGAGCCCCGCCCGGATGCGATCGCGCAGCTCGGCTCCGGCCTTCTCGGTAAACGTAATGGCCGCGATACGGCGGAGCTCGACCTGTCCACCCCTCACCAAGGCCAGCACCCGCCCGACGAGGGCGGAGGTCTTGCCGGACCCCGCCCCGGCTTCGACGAACAGGGTGGTGTCGAGGTCCTCGGTGATCCGATCGCGCGCCGCTTGATCGGGTGGCGCAGCGTTCTCGGAGGGGGAGACCTGCTCAGGCATCGGGCCGCAGCTCAAACTCGTCGCCGGGGCCGGGCTCCTCGAGTGGGTGGGCGAAATCCACGAAGGTGGCCATGGCCGGATCGGCCTGCTTGCGCTCGAAGTGTCGGCGCAGCTCGGCCACTCCCATGCCGTCGGGATCGCAGAACGGGCACTCGACCCAGGGCGTCGTGCTCGATGCCGTGGGGTGATGGGGAAAGAGTCCAGCCTCGATGCCGTTCACGATGGTCCCGAGGGTCTCGCCCACGTGCGCCAGCACGGCGGGCGTGACCCAGTACCCGATGTGCTCGAAGCGGCCCCGCGCCGAGACGAACCAGTACTCGGCCCGCACAGCCGCGTCCGGGGCACCCCGGAAGAGGCGAGCGGCCTGGCCGTAGACCGCTAACTGCAGCCGTCGGCCCTGCGCATCGGGATTGTCCTCGTTCAATCCCCTGAAGGCATCAGCCTTGCCCGTCTTGTAGTCGATGACGCGGAGCGTGCCATCGGTGACCACGTCGACTCGGTCGGCTTTGCCTCGGAATTGAACACTGCGCCCATCGGGCAGGTCGAGCGCGACGGTGCCCAGCGCTACGCCGGGCAGCCCGAAGGCCAGCTCGGCGGCCAGGGGCCGGGTGCCGTCCTTCCGGCGGGCTTCGGAGTCCTCCCGGAGGAACCGCAGCAGGTCGATGATGATTCGTCTCTTGTCCTGGCGCCAGAAGATGGGCCGACCGGTGAGACCTCGAACCTCGTACTCGGCGCAGACCCGCTCGCCGATCTCGACCATGCGGGCCCGATCGGACGCCGACCAGGGCTCACTCGGGCCCGGTTGGGCGGCTGACGGGCGGTTGAGCACCTCGCCGATGAAGTCTTCGAGGGCTTGGTGGACCAGCGACCCCTTGTCCCGCGGCGTGATCTGGAGCTCATCTTCGGGGTTCTCGACCTCGTCGACCCCCAGCACGTCGCGCAGGAGGTAGGCGAACGGGCACGCCGCCCACCCCTCCAGCCTGGTGGCCGAGGTGACCCGCTCGGCCGGCGAAGGCGGGTGGAGGCCGGCCAAGTTGCCGTCAAAGCGGGTGAAGCGGTCGCTGCGCCGGGCCGCGACCATTTCGGCTCCGGCCACCAAAGTCCCATCCCGGGTTGCGGTCAGAACGGGGAGAGACAGCCGGGTCGATCCCTGGGCCATGAGAGAGCGCAGCCGGTGTTCCTGCTCGGTCGCGGGAAAGTCCATGTGTCGGAGGCCGGCATCGAACGAGGCCACGTGGGTGAGCCAGTCCCGCCTGGCGCCCAGGAGCTCGTCCGACCACCATCGTTCGCCGGCGATGGCGCTGGCAATCTGCAAGATCCAGCGGGAGGGGACCCGCTCGATGTTGCGGCGCAGTTCACCACGCGGGATGCACAGCACCTGGTGCGATGCGCTGGCGAGTACGGCGAGGAGGTGGCGGTGTTGGCGCTCGACGCGCTGCGAGCGGAGAGGCAGTTCGTCACCGGTCGAGGTACGTTCGTGATCGGGGAGGAGCGAATCATCATGGGTCGGTGTGGGGAACAACCCTTCGGCCAAGCCGAGGACCACGACCAGGTCAAGGTCGAGGCCCACTCCCATGCTGACCGATCCGACCAGCACCCCTTCCCCCATCCGTCCGACCCGACCGAGGTCAGCTTCGAGCTCGAGTTCCAACGAGCGGGCAAACACGTCGAGGTCGACCGATTCTTCGACGGCATCCAGACCGGACAAGCGATCCAAGGCCCGATCAACGCGTTCGGCCGCCTTCTGCTCGGCCACCGGCCAGGCGGCCCGGCGGCCTTCGCCGCCGAACAACGCGCGCAGATGGCGACGGGCCCAGTCGGCTCGCTGTGACCATGGCCGAGGCTGGTCACCTGCTTGCGCGAGGTCATCGATCAGGTTCACGACGAATCCCCGTAGGGCCCGGGCCCGGTCGGCATCGCCGCGCAGTCTCTCGGCCCGCCACGACGGAGCATCAGGATCGGACTCGGCCAGCGCCGCTTCGTCCTCTCGCTTGGCGGCGAAGTCGGCCAAACGACCATCCCAGTCATGGCGCCCAGACACCACACCGGCGTCGCGCGACAGCCGTTCCCAGGTTGTCACCGGTACCGGTCGACCGTCGTGACGCAAGCGTCCGCCGGCCAACCACGCGAAGACGTCTTCACGGCGAAATTCGCGTTCTGGTAGAACCAGAAGGCCCAGCAACGTGCGGCCGACCACCCGAGCCGTCAACGGCATCACGGCGGCACCGTTCAGGGCGATGCCGGCCGCCGCCAACTGCTCGTGGGCCAATCGGGCGTAGGGCTCGGGGCTGGTGTGCAGAATGGCCATGCGATCGAGCGAGGTCCCCGCCCGGGCCGCATCGACGATGGAGCGCACCGCCGCTCGCACCTCCTCATCGCAATCGGAAACGGTCACGATCTGCGTCCGATCGACATCGACCACGTCCATGGTGCTGTCATCGCCGGGGTGGGTGCCACCGGCAGTGTCCTCAATGCGGCGTACCGAGCGGTCGACCTCGGCGTCGGCTTTTGCATCACCAGTGGTCCCGGCCAGGACGACAAGTCCACTCGTGGCTGCGATGGCGCCGAGCAGTGCGCCACCGTGGCGAGACAGGCGCTCAGGCAAATAGACGATGACGGTGCCGAGACGCTCAGCGGCGAGGCGGTCGGCGCGCAGGACGTCAGCGGCCGAATCGAGCAGGTCCTCTTCGTCGTAGAACGCCGGTTCCAGCGTGGCCCGAGCCGTCCGATGGATGCGCACAACGTCGGCGGCACGATCGCTCCGGCGGGCCAGAGCATCCAGCGCCCCCGCGGAGAGGTCCCGCAGCTCCCGATAGGCCGCAATCAAGGCCGTTTCCGTGGCGGCATGGTCGGCGACCGGGGCGAAAATCCCGGGTCGCTCGGCCAGGGCCGCCCGTAGCGCCGCGGCGATGACCGGCGTGGACACCGGCCGGCGACCACCGGCGGCCAAACGAGGAGACCCGAGAAGCTCGGCCAGGCGGTACACGGTGACGAAGGAGACGGCCGCCACGCCGATGCCGCGATGAGAGACCGGGCCGAGGGTGCCCGATGCCAGGAGCCGGCGGGTGGCCACTCCGACGTAGTTCGACGGGACCACGACGCTCACAGGTGTGAGCGGTTCGTCGCCCTTCGCTTGGTTGATCGCCGAGCGCAACGCCTCGGCCGCCGGTCGGCCGTAGCGCACCCACCGAATGTCGACACTCACGGAATCGGATCGTAGGCCACGGTTGTTCGCGTCCCTCCTGGCCCGGTCACCCCAGATGATCCAAGTAGAAGGATAAGGACAAGGACAAGGACAAGGACAAGGACAAGTACAAGTACAGGTACAAGGACAAGATCCAGACAATGAGCGGTCGCGAGAGGTTCCCGAATGCCATAAGGCCAGCATGAAGATCGCCAACGCCGTCGATGTCGGCCACGTCGACGTGGAATTTGAAGTACGGATGCGAGAGACCTCGTGGGCCAGGCGATCCACAAGAGCCAGGGTTCGGAATTCCCCCACGCCGTCGTCTCGCGGGCAACCGAGAGCTCGCCCATCTCAGCCCCGAGAGCTGCTCTATACGGCCCTGACCAGGGGAAAAGAGCGGTTGACCGTCGTGGCCAGCGAGGGCGCCCTGCGAGCCGCGGTCAGCCATCCCGTGGCCCGGGCCTCGGGGCTGCGCGAGCGGCTCTGGCCGGCCGGGCCCGAGGGCGACGCCTGAACATTTGAGAACACCGGCAGTAGCCTGACCCGGCGATGTTGCCGCTTACCTCCCGCCGTCGCGCTCGTCGCAGAACGTTCAATCGGCGGATTTATGTCCTTGGCGGTGCGACCCTCGTGACGTTGCTCGTGATCGGCGGCCTGACCCAGGTCTCCCGCAATTCGGGGCCCTACACCGCGCAGATGAACCGATCCTTTGCCACGCAGGTGGCCGTGCTGGCCGATGCGTCGAACGTCACCGCATCGTCGGTTCGCCACTTCATGGGGGCGCTGTCGACTCAGGATCGCCAGACGTTGCAGGCCGAACTCGACGGGGCGGTGCAGCAGACGGCCCAGCAGCAAACCCGGGCCGCCACGTTGGCCGCACCGGCTCCTCCCGGCCAGATCGCGCTGCACTTCGGCACCGTGTTCAGTGACCGCGCCCAGGCCATGAGCGAGATGCGGGCGGCCATCGACGGACTGCTGGGAATGCATCCCCTTGCCGTCGCCGGGGCGCTGACGAACAACGGGACCGTGGTGTCCACGCCGACGTTGCTGTCCTCCACCGAAGCGACCAATCGCATCGCCTCGGCCGGGGCCCTCCTCGCCCGATCCGACCGGAACTATGCGTCCATGCGAGGTGAACTGACCCGATCCACCGGGCACGTCACGTTGCCCGTGTCGGCGTGGATCACCAATCGCCAGGTCTGGCAGGTCGGTGCCCTGGCCACGCAGATCGACCAGGTGGAGGCCTCGTCGTCCCTGGCGGCGGCGCATCAGCTCGTCCTCACCTCCGTGCGGCTTTCCCCGCCCGCCCTGCCCTCGCCCACGGGGGTCGCCACGCCCGGCGTGTCGACCCTGACGCCCACCACCAATCTCACGGTCAGCGTGGTCCTCTCCAACCTGGGTACCTCGGACGAGCCCCGGGCCACAGTGCACGTCACGCTGGCGGCCCAGGCCGGTGGTCGCACCACTGCCGTGACCCGGGTCGCCCCCGTGGGCGCCTCCGGGTCGGTCACCCTGGCCCCGGTGTCCTTCGGGGTCACGCCCGGGCAGAGCTACCAGCTCAGCGTCGCCATCGTCCTCCCCGCGGCCCAGACGGTGACGACCGGCACCACCGTGGCCCAGGTGCTGCAGGTCGCCCCGACCTCGCCGCCCACCACCGTGGCGAAGTGAGGGTCCAGAGGCCGTCGAACGCCCGTCGACCACCGTGTCGACCTCGGTCCGGTCCTGGTCATAGGATCCACAGCGAAACCACCCAGAAGGAATTGGAGGGGTCGCTCACGTGGCCGAGAGCATCACCATCACCGACAACAGGAACGGCGAGACCTTAGAGATCCCGATTGTCAACGGCGGAGTGTCGGCCACCGAATGGTCGAAGCTCCTTCCCGGCGTCTGGTTCTTCGATCCGGCCTTCATGTCGACGGCCGCCTGCGAGAGTGCGATCACGTACCTCGACGGCGACGCCGGCATCCTGCGCTATCGCGGGTATCCCATTGAGCAGCTGGCCGAAAGCTCCACCTACCTGGAGGTGGCCTATCTCCTGCTGAACGGGGAGCTCCCGACATCGGAGCAGTTCGAAGTCTGGCGTCACGACGTCACATACCACACGTTCATCCACGAGAACGTGCGCAAACGCTTCCTCGACGGCTTCCACTACGACGCCCACCCCATGGGGATGTTGGTGTCGGCCGTCGCCGCCCTCTCCACCTTCTATCTCGACGCCAAGGACATCTTCGATCCTGAATCCCGCGACAAGCAGATCATCCGCCTGATTGCCAAAATGCCCACCCTGGCCGCGGCGGCGCACCGCTTCAGCGTGGGGATGCCCTTCGTGTACCCCGACAATTCACTGGACTTCGCCGGCAACTTCCTCTCCATGCTGTGGAAGGTGGCCGAACCCAGGTACGAGGCGGACCCGATCCTGGCCCGGGCCCTCGATATCCTCTTCATCCTCCACGCCGACCATGAGCAGAACTGCTCGACCACGGCCATGCGCGTGGTCGGTTCGTCGCACTCGGATCCCTATTCGGCCACCGCCGCCGCGGCGGCGGCACTGTACGGTCCCCGGCACGGTGGGGCCAACGAAGCCGTCATCCGGATGTTGACGGAGATCGGCAGCATCGAGAACGTGCCCGCCTTCGTCGACGCGGTCAAGGCAGGGCACGGTGCGCAACGCCTGCAGGGCTTCGGCCACCGGGTGTACAAGAGCTACGACCCCCGGGCCACCATCATCAAGCGGGTGGCCGACGAAGTGTTCACGGTGACCGGCAAGAACCCGTTGCTCGACATCGCCCTCAAGCTCGAAGAGATCGCGTTGGGCGACGAGTACTTCACCTCCCGCAAGCTCTACCCCAATGTCGACTTCTACTCCGGCCTGATCTACCAGGCGATGGGTTTCCCCCTTGAGATGTTCCCCGTCCTCTTCGCCATTCCGCGCACGAGCGGGTGGTTGGCCCATTGGCAGGAAATGCTGGACCAGGACTCCAAGATCGCCCGGCCGCGCCAGCTCTACATCGGACCCGAAGTGAGGGACTACACCCCCATCACGGACCGCTAACCCGGGAGGACCACCCGGACCAGGCCCTCCTGGACCAGCGACACGCAGAGCTTGCCCGAGCGGTCGAAGAGGAAGCCGCGGGCCAGGCCCCGGCCTTGGGCGGCGACCGGAGAGTCGGTGTCGTAGAGCAGCCATTCGTCGGCCCGGAACGGTCGATGGAACCACATGCAGTGGTCGAGGCTGGCCCCCATGAAGGTGACGTCATCCCACCGCACATCGTGGGGGGCCAAGATCGTGTCGAAGAGCGACATATCCGAGGCGTACGCCGCCACGCACGCGTGCAGCAGCGGGTCGTCGGGCAGTGTCCCATCGGCCCTGATCCACAGGCGCTGGTAGGGCTCCCCGGCCTCCTGGCGATGCCACGGCAGATCACCGATGTGGCGCTGGTCGATCGGATGTGGTCGTTCGAACCAGTCCACCAGCTCCTCCCGCCACGGCTCCAGCCGC
>Ga0182024_10026567_pt1 | contig 10166 bp, 8 predicted proteins | sample P32metaG_FD_120480 | JGI IMG/M metagenome (GOLD analysis project Ga0182024, IMG submission 120480) | Permafrost microbial communities from Stordalen Mire, Sweden - P3-2 metaG (Illumina Assembly) | ecosystem: Environmental > Terrestrial > Soil > Wetlands > Permafrost | place: Sweden: Stordalen...
AACCCGGACATGTCCAAGGCGGCGGACACGCTGCTGAAGCAGCCGGACGAGATCATCATGAAGCCGGTGAAGGGCGCGGCGATTGCGCAGGTGATCCGGCAGCGGCTGGCGCCGCCGCCACCGCCGCCGCCTGCGCCGGAGCCGGTGGCAGCAATTCCGGCGGCCGCGCTGCTGGAGCGCGAGAGCGCGGCGATCACGGAGGCGTGGCTGCGCAAGATGGACGAGACGGGTGGGCTGAAGGCGGTGCCGCTGGCGCGGGAGGAGCAGGCGGGATACCTGGACGACGCGCTGAAGGAGATCGTGTACCGGCTGCGCTATCCGCAGCCGCTGGGGTCGATGACGCTGTTCTCCATGGCATCGCTGCAGCATGGAGCGAGGCGGCGACGGCAGGGGTTTGCGGCGCCGGTGCTGGTGGAGGAGGCGCGCGCGTTGCAGGTGGTGCTGTTCGATGCGATCCATGCGAACGCGGCGAAGATGGATGGGGGGCAACTGCCGGGCACGCTGATGGCGATCGCGGATGAGGTGAACGCGCAACTGCTACAGAGCCTCTCGGGGTATGAGAACGAGAAGCCGGTGGAGTTTCCGCAGTTCGACCGGTAGGGCGCGAGCCTACCTTGCGCAGCTAGTTATTGATGGTGCGTTTGGGTTTTAGCCCAGGGCCGGTGGCGGGGCCGCTGGTTTGGGCGAGCGCCTGGTCGATGGTGCGGTAGAGCAGGCTGGCATCGTCCACCAGCACCCAGCTCTTCCGGGTGACGACGAAGAGGCAGGGGGTGCCGTGCTCGCCGAGGCGGTCGCCGAGGGCGCGGTCGGCCTGGACCCTGGCCTTGCAGGCGCCGTCGGCATCCATGACAAAGGGCATGCTCTGGCCGTGGGCCGCGAACCAGCGGCGGGTGAAGCCGATGAGGTCGTCCTTGCTGGCGATGACGCGCTGGTTGGCGAAGACGTCGCGGCGGTAGACCTCGGCGAGGACGGGCGAGACTTTGTCCTGGAGGTAGCGCGCGGTGACAGCGGCGTCGAAGCTCCAGATATGGATCTCGGTGAGCGGGAAGTCGTGGCGGAGGTAGGGCAGCTTGTACTGGACGACAGCTCCACGGACGATGGGGGCATCGGCGGCGCACTTGGGGCACTCCATGTCCTCGAACTCGATGATGGCGACTTTGGCGCCGGGAGGCGGCTTAAGCATCGAGGTGTCTTTAAAGGGGAAGCCGGAGATGCGGGACCCGTCGGCAGGGACGATGGTCTGCGCGGGGGCGGCGATGGCAGAGGTGCAGAGGAGGAGGGCGGCGGCGAGAATTTTCATGGCGTGCAATTCCTCACGGAGATTTTATTCCTGTTAGACGTTGGGAAGAGGAGAAATACAGAGGCAGCGACGGAAATTCTGACGCTGCGCGTCAGAATGACGACCGTCTAGGGAGTGAATGACGGACGCTAAAGGAGCAGGCGATTTCTGAGTCGCTGCGTGGGCCGGTAGAATCAAAAACAGACGCATGGCCACGGCAACCCTCCAGATGGATGACGCGCAGGCCGCACAGGCCGCCGCGGACCGCGCGTGGAAGCCTCGGGCGAACCAGTGGGCGATTGCGCTGACGGTGACGCTGGCGACGTTTATGGAGGTGCTGGACTCGTCCATCGCCAACGTGGCGCTACCGCACATTGCCGGTGCGCTGAGCGCGAGCGAGGACGAGGCGACCTGGGTGCTGACCAGCTACCTGGTCTCGAACGCCATCATTCTGCCGGCGTCGGCGTATCTGACGACGTTCATCGGGCGCAAGCGGTTCTACATGATCTGCGTGGTGCTGTTCGGAGTCAGCTCCATGCTGTGCGGGCTTGCGCCGTCGCTGCCGATCCTTGTGTTCTGCCGCGTGCTGCAGGGTGCGGGCGGCGGAGGGTTGGCGCCATCGGAGCAGGCGATCCTGGCGGACACCTTTGCGCCGAAGCAGCGCGGGCAGGCATTTGCGCTATATGGGCTGGCAGTGGTGGTGGCGCCGGCGATCGGGCCGACGCTGGGCGGATACATTACCGACAACTTCAATTGGCGCTGGATTTTTTTTATCAACGTGCCGATTGCGCTGCTGAGTCTGTACCTGACCAACCGGCTGGTGGAGGACCCGCCGCACATCCGGCGCGAGGTTGCGGCGTCGGCGCGGGAGGGTTTGAAGCTGGACTTTTTTGGCTTCGGGCTGCTGGCCTCGGGCTTTGGGTCGCTCGAGTTCATTTTGGACAAGGGGCAGGAGGACGACTGGTTCAGCTCGCACGTGATTACGTTCTTCACTGTGCTGTGTGTCGCGTCGCTAGCAACGCTGATCTTCTGGGAGCTGTATGAGCTGAAGATGGGCAAGCGGCCGATCCTAAACCTGACGCTGTTCAAGCGCAGGACGTTCGCGATCCCGTTTGTGCTGATGTTTGTTTTGGGCTTTACGCTGTATGGGACGACGGTGCTGATCCCGCAGATGGTGCAGACGCTGCTGGGCTACACGGCGGAGCTGGCGGGGCTGGTGATTTCGCCGGGCGGGCTATGCATTATGTGCATGATGCCGATTGTGGGATTCCTCGTGGGGCGGGTGGATGCGCGGTTCCTGATCTGCTATGGGTTCGCGATTCTATCGATATCGATGCTGATGATGCACACGTTTTCGCTGGGGTCGAGCTTCAAGTACATCATGTGGGTGCGCGTGTTTCAGGCGTCGGGGCTGGCGTTCCTGTTTATTCCGATCAATACGATCTCGTACGCGGGGGTGCCGCGAGAGCAGAACAACGATGTATCGGGACTGACGAACCTTGCGCGCAATATCGGCGGGTCGACGGGGACGGCATTTGTGGCGACGATGCTCTCGCGGCGACAGGCGGCGCATGAGGCCGCGATGACGCGGAACCTGACGCTGGGCAATGAGGCGTTCCGCACCCAGGTGAACCGGCTGAAGGGGATGTTTCCCGGCGGCGGGAATGGGGCGGCGGAGTTTGGCGGGAAAACGAATGGGAACCTGCACGCGGCGCAGGCGTTTATCTACAACCAGCTGCACCGGCAGTCGGCGATGCTGGCGTATATGGACATCATCGCGGTGTTTGCGGTGTTCTGCGCATGCATGATTCCGCTGGTGATCTCGATCGGCAGGATCAAGCCTGCGGCGGATGCGCCGGCGCATTGAATATCGCACAGAATTTTTTGTGGACTAAGTATTGATGCCATGTGGGATCGCTCCTCGGGTATAGAGAGAGATACCCTTTCGAGCGCTAGAGCGCGGTTTTCCTAGGCAAACTCCCGTATTGTGGAGTTGGATACCTTGTTCGTCGGGTCGGAATTCAGCATAAGGAGAACTGGAATGGCAGAGGCAACGGAGACCGTGAAGAAGGCGAAGGCGCCAGCTAAACCGCGAGCGAGTGCGGGAACGACGAAGAAGACCGCGACAACCAAGAGGACCGTTGCGGAGCGGGTGACCGCGACGATGCCGACGCACGCGGAGATAGCACAACTGGCGCGGCGGTATTGGGAGGAGCGCGGCTGGCAGGACGGCCAGGCGGAGCAGGACTGGCTGCGCGCTGAGCGCGAGCTGCGGCAGATGGCGTCTTAGAGCCCGGCCGTTCCCGGCCCGCTGCTATTCTTTTCCCGGCGGTTGGTGGGGACGAGGGATGGCGCGATGCGGGTCTGGCAGCGGTGGTTGCAGAGGACGGTGGTTGGGCTGATTGCGGCGCTCTCCGTCCTGTATGTCGGCGACTGGGCGGTGTGGCGGACGCGGGTGGCGATGGGCGGTGGGATGGGCAAGGTGACGGTGAGCACCATGACTGCGCTCGACCTGAAGGACGGCAAGGAAGAGTACTTCTGGGACGGCTCGGCGGATATGGATTGCAGCCGGTCGATCTTTCCGCAGGCGGGGAGTGGGGCTTGCTGGTGGTTGCAGCGGCATAACATTGTATATGAGCAGTGATGCGCTTGCGAAATAAAACGACCCCCGCTTCGGAGGCGTGGGTCGTTTTCTTGTTTGAGGCCGCCGTGCGCGACGGTCTCTAGCGGACGGTGAGGAGCTCAGTCTCGTAGGGTTTGAGGTCGAGGACGACGGTGACGCCGCCTTTGCTCGCCTTCGATGAGAGCGGGGTGACTGTGCCGGTTGCGGCGTCCCAGGCTTCGACGGTCTTGCCTTCGGTCTTGAGGGTGACGGAGTGGCCGGTCGGCTGCCCGCCCTCGTTGAAGAAGAGGTAGACATCGGCGTCTTTGAGGCGGCGGGTGTTCACCTTGAGCGCGGGGTCGGGCGCGTCGAGGGTGATCTCGCGCGGGCCAATGACGGTGGCGAGTGCGGTCTCAATCTCCGGCGCGACGAGTTGCGGGCCAGGAGGCGAGGCGGGCGCCTGCGCGGGTGGGGTGGGCGTGGGCGGGAGTTGCGCAGCGGTCTCGACGGTGGCGAAGGAGAAGTCGTCGGAAGTGGCGGCGCGCGCGTCGAGGATGTTCTTGCCGGCGATCTGTGTGGGTATGCGGCCGAGGAAGAGGACCTTGCCGCCTCCTTTGGCGAAGGCGCGCAGGCGATCGAGTTCGGACTGATAGAGGATCGACGCGGAGGGAATGATGACGGTGCGGTAGCGGTTGCCGCTTATGGTCTCGAGCGTGCCGGGGCCGGCCTTGAGGTCGGTGGAGAGGGCGTCTCCATTAATGATGTCGAAGTCGATCTGGCGCTCGCCGAGCATGCGCTCGGAGGAGACGAAGGCAGTGTCGGCCTCGCGGTCGCCGAGCCACATGGAACTGGACGGGATGTAGAGCGCGACCGAGGCGGCGGGGCGGCCCATGCTCATGACGTAGCCGACGCGGCGCACGTAGTCAGTAAGCGCGGGCCAGCCGGGATCGCGCATGACGGCGGATGGACCGCTGCGCCCCGGAGCTGCGGCGGGCTGCGGTTGGGTCGATCCTGAAGTAGTGGGGGGCGGAGGAGCGGGCGCCGCGGGAGCTGGTTCGGGTGATCCGGCGGGCCGGACTGCGGCGTAGAACATGGTCTCCATGACGTTGATGCCGCGGACGAGTTGCTCGTTGAGGATGTAGCGCGCCTGGGTGATGTCGGGCGCGGGGCGATATGCGGCGAAGCTCTCCGTGAACGACTGCGGGTGGCCGTAGACGTGCGCGGCGCTGGAGGCGAGGCGCGGGTAGTCGGAGACGGTGTCGGTCCAGATCTGGTGCCAGATGGCGTCGATGCCGGGCTCTTCGACGTACTTCATGTCGCGCAGGAAGTCGCCTTCGGAGCGGACGAGGTCCATCTCCGCCTCTTCGTGATTGAGGTGGACCTGATACTCGACGCCGTGTGCAGCGCACCAGATGCCCTGCGGCTTGAAGAAGCCGTCGCGGAACATCATGGAGAAGACGTCGTAGTAGTCGCCCTTGGCGCGGATGTCGGCGTCGGAGAGTTTGGGCGCTGGCGGCGCCGGGGGCTGGCCCGGACGGGGGCGTCCGCCACCGCCCTGCGAGGTGAGCAGCGCGGCGAGATAGGGACGGATGTCGTAGCCCTTTTCCTTCTGGAAGCGATCGAAGAAGGCGGGTGTCCAGGGCAGCCCGGCGATGGAGTAGTCGGGCTCGTCTCCGCGGAAGCCGAGGATGGTGGTGCCGAAGAGCTCGGGCATCGCCTTGTAATAGCCGTTGTGGGTGTACTCGAGATAGGCCGCGGTGGCGTCGGGATTCATGTAATCTTCGAGCGAGTTCGAGGCGTCCTTGGCATGGGTCGGGTTGGCATCGCTCCGTGTGGGCGAGGTGCGGAAGACGTGCTCGACCACGAAGACGGTCCAGTCGGAGCCAGCGGGGGCGGTCCAGCTGATGTTTCCGTTGGCGATTGGGATGGGGGTGTGCTCGCCTGCGGCGTTGGTCGCGATGGCAACGACGGTGTTGGGGCCGACGGCCTGGTTGAGCGTCTCACCCGCTTTGACCGGGAGGCGTTGGGCGACGGAGAGCGCCTGCATGCGCAGCTCGGGTTTCTCCGTGGTGAACCGGCCGCCGGCGAATCCGCTGGGATAGCCGATGTCGTCGACGATCCAGACTTTCATGTCGCGCTTCTTGGCCTCTTCAGCGAATTTCTTGAAGAAGGCGAAGTACTCCGGCGTGAGGTAGGTGGTCGTCATGCCGCCGCCGGCCTGGGCGGTGACGGCGTGGAAGCCGATACTCTTCATGGTGTCGAGATCGTGGGCCAGGCTCTCGATAGTGAGCGGGCCATTCATGCCGAAGTAGGGTTCGGGGCCGTACTCGGCGGGCGGGTTCTTCCAGGCCTGCTGGACCTCAGCCGCCGTGGGCATCTGAATCTTCTGGAAGGGATGCTGGGCGACGGTGGATTGCGCGGAGGCATGGATTGACGCGGTTGCAAGCAGAAATGCAACAACTGTGGTTGCATGTGATGAGAATTTGTGCCGGGTCGAGTTCGATGGGTGATTGTAGCGATCATTTTCGGTTACAAATTGTGTGTTCTTCATCAGTAGCTCCCTAGGGTGACGTGCAGCAAGGAGCCCTTGCCGCCGAAGTTGAGTCCATAATCTGTTTCGTCGCCGTTCCATAGGCGGAGTGGGACCCAGGTTGTGCCGTCATAGCGGCCTTCCTCCACTTTGAGCATCTGCGGCTGTTTGCCGGCGGAGTGGACAGGCAGGGCGAACTGCACGCGGCAGTCGATGCCAGCGACAAGGAATTCGTTGGGGCCAAGGGATGCGACGACGGCGCGGCCTTCGTGCAGGCCGGTGGTGTCGGAGGTGGTGGAGACGGGCGCTGCGGGCGGATCGTAGGAGGGCGGGAAGGAGACGATCACACGCCATGCGGCATCTGGCGAGGCGGCAGGAGCCGAGGGATTGCCGCCGAGCGACAGCGGCGAGCCGTTCGCGGCGAAGGTGAGCTCCTTCTGCGAGATGCCTTCCTCCTCGACGGCGGTCTGGAGCTTGCCGGCAAATTGCAGGGAGGCCAGTTCCTGTGCGAACGAACCGAGGAGCTGGAAGCCGTTGACCTGGGCGAAGGATTCGGGGGTGAGTGCGTCGAGGTGGAGGCGGTCGAGGCCGAAGTTGGCGAAGCCGATGGCGCCCTCGCCGAGCGCGAAGAAGAGGTAGCGCGCGTAGCCGGTGGCGCCGGGGAAGGGCTCGAAGCCGAGGCTCTCGGGGACGAGCAGCGGATTGCCGGGCTGGTGGAACTCTTGCATGACTTTGCGATAGTTGTTGCTGTTGGGGACGTAGATGTCGGGCGCGAGCAGGTCGATGGAGGGTGCGGCGGCCTTCCAGACGGGGAACATGTTGATGGTGGGGCCGCCGGAGGGGTAGTCGTCGCCGGGGATGGTGCTGACGGGGAAGGCGCGCGGGCTCTTGAGCCAGTTGTTGACGTACATCGGCAGCGGGAGCTCGCGCTTGCCGGCGGCGGCGACCGTGTTGATGTAGCGCGCGACGCTCCATGCGGCGAAGGTCTCGTCGGCGTCGTCTCCGAAGACCTGCGCCCAGTTCCCTGCCCCGGTCTTGTGCAACGCGCGCATGAGGTCGGTAGGGACGGGTGCGTCGAAGATGGCCTGCGCGGCGGTCGAGAAGTCGCGCACGAGGTCGAGCGAGCCGGACTCGTTCTCGATCTGCATCATGAGGACAGTGTGCTGCGGGTCGGCCAGCTTAAGGTGACGCATGAGCGCGGCGAAGGCTGCGCTGTCGGCCTCGAGGTTGGCGGGCGCATTGGGGCTGAGGACGTCGATTGGAACGCCGGCGCGCGACATCATGCGCGGGTAGGTTGCGGTGTCGGACTTGACCCAGCCGGGGACGTAGTGCATCTTGCCGTTCTTCCAAGTGCCGAACCAGAGCAGGACGAGGTGGATCTTATGTGCCTGTGCCTGTTGCAATATCGAATCGACGACGGTGAAGTCGAACTTCCCGCGGGCGGGCTCCATCTGCTCCCAGTAGATGGGAACTTCAAGGGTGTTGAGCTTCATGCGCTCTGCGGCGGGCCAGACGGCGTCGAGGCGGTCGGGCCAGCCGCTGGAGTTGTCAACCTGCGCGCCGAGGAGGAAGTAGGGTGCGCCGTCGACCATGAGGGTGGCGCGGCCGTCCTGTTGGACGAGGGTGGGGATGGACTGCGCTGCGGCGCGGGCGGGTGCGAGACAGAGGGCGGCAGCTACGGGCAGCGTCGCGAGGGACAGCCACGGGGTGCGGGTACTGCGCATGAGGGCTCCTGCGGAGGGTTCGTTTCGGAAGTCCGGCACAAGCGTTTATACATTGCGAAATCCACGATTGGAAACTGTTTTCCCATTGAAAGATGCTTCTTACTGACTCTTTACGGTGGGTCGCGCGAAAATGGGGTATGAATACCCGACTCAGTCGCGCGCGCCGTGCTTTCCCTGTTGGGCTTGGCGTCGTCACCCTGGCGGGCGTTGCGGCGCTGCTGGTGTGGGATGCGCGGCCAGGGCTGTTTCCGGCGGGGGCGCATGACGTGCTGGGGGCGTTTCCGCTGGCGATGATCGCGGTGGCGTATCTGGTGTATCAGATGGTGCGGCGGCCGGCGTGGACGGATGCGCTGAAAGCGGCGTTGCTGGCGGTTGCGTTTCTGCTGTGGGCGGCGAACCAGTATTGGCCGCAGGCGCGGGTGGCGACGGCGCTGAACGATGGGGCGATCGGGCTATTTGTGCTGGATGTGTTTCTAGTGATCGTGGGGTGGCCGGCCAGCTCGCCGGATGAGTCGTTTGGGGAGACCTACTCCGATGCGTGCCGGAAGAGTGTGCGGGCTGCCGGCAGATGCGAATTGCCTGAGTGTTGCTCTGCGACATGCCGGCGGTGTGGATGCTAAACTCGCACCTCGCAACCTGGGGTTGCTGAGGTGAGTGTATTGGCTGAGGATGCGGTGCGCGCGGCGTTGAGCGAGCTGAGCGACGACGAACGGATGTTTCAGGAGTCGGTGCGGCGGTTTGCGGCGGAGCGGACTGCTCCGCTGGCGCGCGCGATGGACGAGGCGCAGCAGATGGATGCGGGGCTGGTGCAGGAGATGTTTGCGCTGGGTCTGATGGGGATTACCGTTCCGGAGGAGTTTGGCGGCGCGGGTGGGAGCTTCTTCGACGCAGTGCTGGCGGTGGAGGCGATCTCAGCCGTGGACCCGGCGGTGGGCGTGCTGGTGGATGTGCAGAACACGCTGTGCGTGAATGCGCTGCTGCGCTGGGGTACGGCGGAGCAGAAGGCGCGGTATCTGCCACGGCTGGCCGCCGATACGGTGGGGGCGTATGCGCTGAGCGAGGCGAAGTCGGGCTCGGACGCGTTTGCGCTGGAGACGCGGGCGGTGGCGCGCGGTGGCGACTGGGTGCTGAACGGGCAGAAGCTGTGGATCACGAATGCGAAGGAGGCGGGGCTGTTCGTGGTGTTCGCCACGATCGATGCGGCGGCGGGGTACAAGGGCGTGACGGCGTTTCTGATGGAGAAGGGTGCGGAGGGGCTTTCCGTCGGGCACAAAGAGGACAAGCTGGGGATTCGCGCGTCGAGCACATGCGAGTTGGTGCTGCGCGATTGCGTGGTGCCAGCGGCGCAGATGCTGGGCGAGCCGGGCAAAGGCTACCGCATTGCAATCGGCACATTGAATGAAGGGCGCATCGGGATCGGGGCGCAGATGGTGGGGCTGGCCGCGGGTGCGTGGGGACATGCGGCGCGTTGGGCGAAGGAGCGCACGCAGTTCGGCAAGCCGCTGGCGGAGTTTCAGGCGATGCAGTTCCAGCTGGCGGAGATGGCGACCGAGGTGGAGGCGGCGCGGCTGCTGGTCTACAACGCGGCGCGGCTGCGGGACCGCGGGGTGGATTTTGTGAAGGAGGCGGCGATGGCGAAGTACTTTGCCTCGCAGGTGGCCGAGCGGGTGGCGAGTCTGGCGGTCGAGGTGTTCGGCGGGTCGGGGTTTGTGAAGGACTATCCGGTGGAGAAGCTGTATCGCGATGCGAAGATCGGGAAGATCTATGAGGGAACATCGTTCATGCAGCTGGCGACGATTGCGAAGCTGACGCTGGGGAAGATGTAGCGCGCGGCGGTGGGAATTACACTATAGAGTGAGCACCCCTCTCCGAATGAAAGCTGCTTCCACACATAAATCAAAGAATGCCGCGCCGCGCGCGCCTCTGCATTTTCTGGGGCTGGCGTGCGCGATTGGCGTGTCGACGATTTATTTCAACCAGCCGCTGCTGCCGGACATGGCGCGCAGCTTCGGCGCAACGGCGGGGCACGCG
>Ga0182024_10026568_pt1 | contig 10165 bp, 9 predicted proteins | sample P32metaG_FD_120480 | JGI IMG/M metagenome (GOLD analysis project Ga0182024, IMG submission 120480) | Permafrost microbial communities from Stordalen Mire, Sweden - P3-2 metaG (Illumina Assembly) | ecosystem: Environmental > Terrestrial > Soil > Wetlands > Permafrost | place: Sweden: Stordalen...
AAGCGGACCGGCAATTCGCGGTAACTTCGCAAATGTGTTTTGTAAATCAGAATGTGCCCCGGGCAATTCATGGGCTTCAACTGGTAGTCGGCTTTTTCCACTTCCACTGGGCCAAACATGCTCTGACTATAAAAACCGGTGTGCCCGCTGGTGTTCCACAACTCACGCAACATGATGTGCGGAGTGAAAACCAGTTCGTAGCCGCGTCTTGTCAATTCGGTACGCAACCAGTCTTCCATCTGGCGACGAATCACGCCGCCCTTCGGGTGCCAAAAAATCAATCCTGGGCCGGCTTCATCCTGAATGCTGAAAAGATCCAGTTCCGCGCCGATCCGGCGATGATCGCGGCGCTTCGCTTCTTCCAGCTTGTGCAAATATTCGTCCAGATCCTTCTGCTCGACGAAACACGCGCCGTAAATCCGCTGCATCTGCGGATTTCCTTCCTGGCCTTTCCAATAAGCGCCGGCCACACTCATCAGCTTGAAAGCCTTGATTCGTCCGGTGGAAGGAATGTGGGGGCCGCGGCAGAAATCCACGAATTTTCCGGTAGTGTAGAACGACACCATCGGATCGGTAGCCTTTTCCTCTACCAGCTCGCACTTGAATTGCTGCTTGTTATTGCGATATAGCTCGAGTGCTTCAGGCTTCGGCATCAACTTCCGTTCGTTCGGAATATCTTTCGCCGCCAGCTCGTGCATCTTGGTTTCAATTTTTTCCAGATCTTCGGGAGTAAACGGCTCGAGACGCACAAATTCGTAAAAGAATCCGGTCTCGGTGGGCGGGCCAATGCCGAGCTTCACGTCGGGATACAGTTCGAGAACCGCGGCAGCCAGCAAATGTGATGCGGAATGACGAAACACCTGTACGGCGTCGGCGTCTTTGGGAGTGAGGATTGCAACTCTTGTGTCGTGCTCGAGTGGCCGGAACAGATCTACGAGTTGATCATCAGCGCGCGCCACCAGCGCTTCCTTGGCGAGACGCGGCGATATTTGATGTGCGATTTGCGCGGCCGTGGTTCCGCGCGGCACTTCGCGAGTAGCACCGTCGGGCAAGGTAATCTGAATTGTTTCCGGACTCATGGGACCCTTTCGCAGCGGGTGGAAACAACAAGCTTACTGGCGTGCGCCGAGGTGGTCAAGGCGGGAGCGTACTTGGTGCGCTTTGTCGACCGGGAATTCACGCCAAGCCAACCGCGTGCTAGCTATTTCTTGCGCATCGATTCCATCGCTTCCCAGGCAGCATCCGGGAGATCGAGATAATCGTTGAATTCGCCGGCGCCGCGCAGCCACAAGCCGCCGTCGATCACCACACATTCGCCGTTGACGTAATCGGCCTGCTTACTCAGCAGATACACCGCCAGATCAGCCAGTTCGTCGCGGCGTCCGAAACGGCCCATAGGGTGGTGCTTTTTCGCTTTTTCCTGCATCTCCGTCGACGGCATCAAGCGCGACCACGCACCCTCGGTGGGAAATGGTCCCGGCGCAATAGCATTTAACCGGATGTGGTGCCGCGCCCATTCCACCGCCAGCGAGCGAGTCATCGACAACACCCCCGCCTTCGCGCACGCGGATGGCAGCACGAATCCCGACCCGCAATCCGCCGCCGCATACGTAGTAACAATGTTCAACACATTTCCCGGTTGCTTTGCCGAGATCCATTTCCGTCCTAGCGACAACGTAAAGTTGAAAGTACCCTGCAACACGATTCCGACCACCGCGCTAAACGCCGTCGGCGTCAATTTCTCGGTGCGCGCAATAAAATTTCCCGCGGCGTTGTTGACCAACGTGTCCACCGCGCCAAATTCTTTTTCGGCCGCGCCCACGGCTTTTTCCACCGCCTCAAAATCCCGGACATCCGCCAGCGCATAGCCGGCCTGCGCGCTCTTCGCGCGAATCGCCTCTACTGTTTCCTTCAATGGTTCTTCGCGACGCGCCACCAGAAAAATATTCGCGCCCAGTTCCGCAAAGCGCATTGCCATCGAGCGGCCGAGTCCAGTGCCGCCACCCGTCAACAAAATCGTACGTCCTTTCAGCAGATCACTTTGAAACATTCCATTCCTCCGCGTGCAGCATCGTACTTATTTCCCAGAAGTCGATAGTGCAGTCCCTCATCCGTGATAATTCAAAAGCCATAGTAACCCTCCTCGCGCTATGCTATCTAAGTTCTGCGAAATTTATGCACGAAACAGCGGCCATGGAGCGAATTCGAAATGAAATTTCTGATTGGATTGATCCTCGGCATTCTCGTCGTCCCGTTCTGCTTATTTTCCTACATACATAGCGGCGCCGCGCCCGCGGCAGCGTCCGACGCTCCTATGCCGTTTGAGAAGTTTCTGGCCAAAGGTGCCTTGCGCGCACGAATCAACAAGGAAGCGCCACAGCGCGATGTGGCTTCCTTCACGACCGGCGATCTGGCGGCTGGCGCAGAAATCTACCAAAGAAATTGCGCCTTCTGCCATGGCTTGCCGCAGCAACCGGCTTCGGCCGCTTCCAAGGGAATGTTCCCGAGGGCCCCGCAACTCTTTACCGCCGACGATACGGTCACCGACGATCTACCGGGGGTGACGTACTGGAAAGTGAAAAACGGAATTCGGCTGACCGGAATGCCCGGTTTTAAAGATGCTCTGACGGACCAACAGGCGTGGCAAGTGAGTGCCCTGGTTGCGCGCGCCGACAAACTTCCGTCGGACGTGCTAGCACTCTTGAAGCCGGCACCGCTTCCGGCAATTCTCGCGGCACCACAAATGGAACCTCCGACAACTCCTTCCGCGCCGCCAAGCGATCCCACAAAACAAAAATAACGGACAAGCCCGGAGAATGTCAGGAGAGCAACACGTTTTCTTTAGTGCGCCGCGGGCAGAAACTCTTGTGGCAATGGCGTGTCCGGAGTTTCCTCCTGCCAGAAAATCGTGACCACCCACCAGCGCTTGCCATCGAAGAGCAACTGGAAGCTATTGATGCCGCGCGCAAAGGGTTGAGCATCTTTGGCGTCATGCCGTGATTCATAGGTGCTGAAAATCTGCATGATATTTCCGTAGCGCTCAGCTTTTCGCGCGATTTCCCGTTCTGCGAAACCGTTTTTCGCGAAATATGGTTCGGCAAGTTTTGCGTAGTCATCTGCAGATAACGGCCGCACAAAGTACGTCCCATCCTTCGCGCGGTCTGCCGGAATGAGCCGCGCGTCAGGAGCGAAAAGCGATCGAAAACGGTCCCAATCCCGCTTCTGCCCCGCCGGACCTGAAATCACGTCGTACGTGGCGGCAAGAATCGCGTCCGGCGACGAAACGTCCCCGGGATTTGCGGCCGGGGTAGCGGTTTGAGCGGCCTGTGCCTCTGCCTTATTCGATTGCGAAGGCGCAACGGCCTGCGGTTTTGTGGTTTCCTGCGCCCCGACGATGGAGGATACGAGGCTCAACAGGATTACTAAGAAAAAGATTCGCATCACGTTTGACATTTGGTCCCCTTTGAAATCGCGGCGTCGTAAGGCAGAGCACAAGCGCGATAGTCTATCGCCATTCTTAGAAATCCACGTGGAAACGCAGGCCCGGAACTAGCACTGGTCCGCGCGCCATATTGTAGCCAGGATTATTTACGTGCTGCAAATCGAACGAAGCGAACAGTCCGCGCCACACATGCGCGGTATAAAATCCTTCAAAAATTTTTTCCGGCCCATAGCTGAGCGCGCCATCGCCAAGAATGAAACCGAGCCCGCCCAGGGCCAGGTACTGTTGGTGCGCTGCGACGATTCCGTTGGCCACGAATACCACGCCGGATCGTCCGCTGCGGAAGGCGCTCCCTGTGTGCTGGCTGCTGCCGGCGTATTGGTCGCCGGTGCATCCGAGGCGGGCGCTTGCAGAGCGGGACTTGCCGGGTGAGGATCTTGGGCCCTCAAGCAGGACGGTGCGCCAAGGAACATGAGCAAAACGCATCCCGCTGAACATAGGAGTTGGCTGAACTTTAGCGGCATCAGTTTCAGGAAGAAACCAGTTGAGACCACAATGAGTCCAATATTTACAGTAGAGCGTGGAACGAACGGCAATCCCTGTTAGCTGCGTGTTACAACCGGCCATGCGGAGCCTCTATTTGTCTCGCTGCGATTCGACCAGCTCTTCCAGGCATCCCGATTGCTCGCTGGCGACATCTTTAGTAGTCTCTAAGATTGCGCCAACAGCGCCGGGGTCGACCTAAACAGAGGTGAAGAATTTTGCGTGGACACTTTACTATTTCTTTTTGGTTTCTAATCATCGCGATGCTCGGAATGGCCGCTTGCGGTTCACAAACGATTACCTTCCCGCCGCCTTTTATAAAGTCGATCTCGCCCACAACGATTCAGCAAAACAGTCCGCAGATCCTGATTACGGTCACTGGTAGCGATTTCGTTCAGGGAGCAACCGTTGGAATCGCGCTCAGTCCAGGGGGCAATCCTGCCGGCTTGGTGACCCAATTCATCGCTCAGAACACCCTCACCGCTATACTTCCGGCCTCCGCGCTTCAAAGTGCTCAGACCTTGTACTTCAGCGTGACAACGCCGCAGCCTGGAGGTGGAGTTTATCCGCCAGCGAACCAAACTAAAATCACGTTTCCCTTTATCATAACTCCTGCCCAGAGCCCAGTTCCGCACCTGACATCCATCAGCCCATCCAGCGCCCTTGCGGAAGCCTCAGGCACCGTTACCGTTTTTCTGACTGGTATGAACTTTGTCCCACAATCCGTAGTGACATTAAATGGCGCGAATGTTGCCACCACATTCAGTGGACCCACCTCGCTCCAGGCTGCAATTTCCGGCAATGATCTCGCTGCGCCTGGTACCGAACAAATTGCGGTCGTTAATCCCGCTCCAGGGGGCGGTTTATCAAACCAGGTTGCCCTGAATGTCTTAGATCCAATTCCCACGATTACCTCAATCACTCCGACCAGCGTTCAGGCCGGCGGAACGGGCACTACGATTACGCTGGCCGGTTCGGGGTTCGTCGGACAGTTCTCCTATGTGACCCTGAATGGGGCACGTATTCCGACAACGATCACCAGCACTACGTCAGCTTCGGCTACTTTGACGGCGGGTGACTTGACATTAGGGGGTGTCGACCAAATCGCAGTCGTGAATCCAAGTCCGGGCGGAGGTACATCCAAGACGCTAACCTTTGCTGTAACGCCCACGCACTTGCTCGGTCTTCCCGAACTGGTAGATCTGGCGGCGGATGGCACCCAAGCCAGCACAGGTATCTGCGGAGGCGTCTCGAATTGTCAGAACGGCTCGCTCGGGCTCACCCTCGATACCGTCGGTCCCTCGACCAACAACACGGGACAATACGTGGCTTTTGCGTCCGTCTCTCACAATTTGGTTCTCAGCGACACTAATCCCAATACGGACGTGTACCTACGAAACACGTGTTTGGGGATCGCGTCGTGCGTACCGTTAACTAGCGTGATTAGCACCGATCCAAACGGTAACGCTGCCAACGGCAACAGCTCAGAACCGAGCGTTGATGCCGCCGGGACTACTGCTACTTTTACGTCACTCGCGACGAATCTCGTAACGGCCGTATCCGTCCCCGCTGGCATGACTCAGGTTTACTGGCGCCCGGTCTGCATTGCCTCCGGTACCACTTCTTGTGTGGGCAATAGTTCGACCGGCTCCGTCCCTCAGCTCATTTCTATAGCTGCTGACGGCCAGTCCGCCGGAAATGGACCTAGCTATAATCCAGTAGTTAGTGCCGATGGAGATTTTGTGGCGTTTGTTTCTCTGGCCACGAACCTGGTTTCTGACATAACGCCGAGTGGAACAATTCCCCAGATTTACATTCGCGATACCTGCGGTATTTCAACGGCGACGAATACAAGCACCTGCGTACCCACTACCTACTTGGTTTCAACGCCCGACGGCTCGACGGCAGGTAACGGCGCGAGTTCAAATCCTTCGATATCCAATACCGGGCTCTATGTGTCGTTTACGTCGCTTGCTTCGAATCTCGGGGCCACAGCGCCCAATCCGTCGGGGGCGTCCGAGGTTTTTGAGCGCTTTACTTGTGCCACGACGCTGTCTTTGACCACAAATACTTGCGTACCACTGAACACTCTGATCTCGACGGTAGACGGAAAAACACCCGCGGACGGGGCGAGCGACCAATCGAGCGTTTCCAGTTGCGGCGCCGGCACTGTCGCGAGTTGCGGTTCGACAACGACCGCTTCCAACGGTCGATTTGTTGCGTTTGCCTCGACGGCAACGAATTTGGTAGTCGGTGCTGGCGTGGCCCAGCAAATTTACGTGCGTGACACATGCATCGGTGTGACGAGCGTCTCTATCCCTTGCGTCCCGTCGACAACTCTAGTTTCCACTGCCACTGGAGTGCCCGGGAATGGATTGAGCGAGCACCCTAGCATCAGCGCATCCGGTCAATTCGTAGCATTTGCTTCGCTGGCTTCCAATCTGGCGAACACCACGAATGGCATCGAGAATATTTTCGTTCGTAACACTTGTTTGGCCGTAACTACAACTTGTACCACGGGCCTTTCGGTCGCGAGCATACCGAACGGAACGAACGTCTCCCCGTCGAATGGTCAGAACCTCGTGCCGTCGATCAGCGCCGACGGGCACACGGTTAGTTTTCTTTCGTTCTCAAATAATCTTGTTCCACGAGACACGAATGGGCTTGAGGACATTTTCCTGGGCACCACAACGTTCTAAGGTGGGTCTGATTAATTAGGAGAAGCAGCCTTTCTTGCCAGCGCAGCGCGGGCCGTCGTGAGCGTGAACGTCAGCGATTCTTTCGGTACGCTGGAAACGAACGAACCCACCATCCAGCCCAGCCCGGTTGGGATGTCGCGGCTCAGCGAAATTGCCTGACACTCCAGATACGTGCCGCCGTCTTTTTCTTCGAAACGCCAGAAGGTGTTCAACTTCCACACCAATCCCTTATCGTGCCCTTCCGGTTCCAGGCGCTCGTCGGATTTTCCCGGATTGTCCACTTCCTGCACGCGCGTTGCATGGGAGCGGCTCCATGCGTGGGTTTTATCTACAGTGTGATAATGCACCTGCTGGTCCGTATCGATTACCGTAGTAATGATTTTCTTCTGATAAAAACGCAGCAACACGAAGTAATCGTCGCCCTCATGTTTTACAATTCTTGATCGCACGATGTCGGGTTTGAAGTACTCCACCTTGTGATCGTAATCCTCCATGAACGAAAGTGTCTGCGCCAGCGTCGCGCCCGGCACGAAAATGGTTCCGATCCAGTGATGAATCAGGCCGCCCGGGACTAAAATCGGTTGGCCGTTGTCCAGCGTCTGCAGGCGTTCGATTACCACCCCTCCTTTGCGGAGTTCTGCGAGCGCCGCGATGCGCCGAGCCTCCGGTAGCCGCTCTACCCAGAGATAAGGATTTCGCTCGCCCAGTTCTGCATCTACCTGAGCCTGCGTTAAGGCTATGTAATGTTCGTAATTCTGCGCTGTCTGCGGTTGGAGGTCAGCCGCACCCACGGGACCCGAGAATATAAAGACTGCCGAAAGAAGGACCGCCAAAGCTCTGCGTTCGCGATTGCCCGAAATATGCATCACCTGTCCTCTATCTCTGGCGCTGTCGGGCCCAAAATGCTCGTTTGGGCAGCTGTTGCATGTTCATAAGCATATACGCAGCCAAGAGATTCGAGGGATTTCGCGCATTAGAAAACACCCCAAAATTAGCTGCCGAAGGGTGGCGCGAAGTAGGCCCAAATCATTTGGAGCGAGCTTTTACAGGTCGAATTGTATCCGAAAGAGAATTGCGTGGAACTCACCTGCCAGCGGAAACGCAGAATAGGAGCGCCGGCAAGCAAGGTATTTGGACGGGTTGGATAGGTGCCCCGGCTCCTTTTTTTGTGGAACCGTCGTCCCCGCAATCGCAGCTTCCAACCCGCACGTGTAGTTTCCTCGGATATTCACGTCCAACCAATGGGGCTTCGGGTTCAAAGTTTTCGGTACCGAGGTTTTAGTACCCGGTACTACAAGGCTCCCGATACGAAAACCGGCTTAATTCGAGCGCCAAGAGCGCGACTCGAATGGACCTTGGGTTGCCACAATACCGATTTATTTCGAGGCAGGTGGAGGCGACAGGTGCAGTGCGATTTCCGTGGTTTTTTTGGGCCGGATGACCGTGCGCTTGGCCCAATCCGAGAAGACTCCATTCGAGTACGCGCGCAGATCGTATTGTCCAGCGGTCCATCGCGTAAATTCGAAATGCCCACTAGCGTCGGTATGTGTTGCGTGGGGGTGCGTGCCGTCGGAGGTTTGAATGGTCACGCTCGCGTTTGTGACGGCTTTCCCATGCGCGTCATACACAGTCCCTTCGACCGTTCCGAGTCCGCCGGAAAATTGCGCCTGAGCGGTTCTGCTAAACGCTAGGGTTGTCAAACTTGCAAGAATCAAAACGGCAAATACGACGAGTGCTCGTTTCATCCCGCACCTCACAGTGTGTCCAAGCTGCAATTTTACGCGCAGCAGATGCGCCCTATTGAAACGAACCCCCGCAATGTTATCGAAACGCAACTCCTGTTCGCCGGTACCAGCGAAGGGATGGCACGAAGTACAGTCATGTCAAACTCCGAAAGCGATCTTACCGTTCAATATTTGTAATGTTTGCTGGCAGCGGAGTGTTCCACCTGTTCCATGCGCCCGCTATCTGGGCTGGTGCGACGCTCAAGCGCCAGGTGGTACATCAGCAATTGCAGCGGTACCAAATGGACGAAGGCCGAAAGCCATGCCGGACACTCCGGCACCACAAAAATTGCCTCAGCCGCGAGATCCCTATTCGCGGTCGGCACTGTAATGGCGGCGCGCTGCATCTTCAAATCTCCGGCAGCGCGCAGGATCTGCCGGCCCCGATCGTCCGTAGCGTCACCGACAAACAATCCGAGCAGTGAGGCACGCGAATCGGTTTCCGAGAACGGCCCGTGAAGGATTTCTTCCGTCTCGAATCCTTCCGCGGCGATGTAGCAAGCCTCTTTGATTTTAAGCGCCGCTTCGCTTGCGGTCGCCCAGGCAGCTCCAGATCCAAATATTTCAATTCGCGAAAGAGGCGCGATCCCCGTAGCCCATTTGTGCACTTGCGGCTCAAGCTTCAATGCCTCGCGCATGAGTTCTGGCACGCGAGAGAATTCGGCAAGACTCGTCTCTTCCGCCGTGCCTGCGTTTTTCGCGGAGATCCGCATTACCATCAGCGCCAACACAGCCAGCGCGGTCGTATAACTTTTGGTATAGGCGAATGCCAGTTCCTGCTCGCACGTCTCGATATGAAAGTCCGCGCCGTGAACGCCATCCCCACTCATTTTTCCAGTAATCGCTACGGTTAAAGCTCCAGCTTCACGTGCTCTGCGCAACGCCTCCACGGATGAGGCAGTTGTGCCGGTGTGCGTAATAACGATCACGGCGTCTTTCGTGTTGAGTGCGACGGGATGGTGAACCAGCTCAAAAGACTGCTCCACGTGCGCCCATATTCGACCCCCACTGAAATACCGCAACCAGCTTTCTGCCACCCGCGCCGCGTTCAAAGATGTTCCAATCCCCACAAATACGATGCGGTCCCGCTGCGCCACGGCTTGTGCTGCGCGCTCGATCGCTTCGCGTTGTCCCAGCACCTGATCGATCAGCGCAGGCTGCGCAATAATCGCGTCGTACGCGTGATAAGGATGTGCCGTACGTATCTCCGCCATTCGATTTCTCCTGCTTGCATTATATAGCCGCTATATATTGGTTGCGGCTGCATTGGCTTTTGCTGCCGCCGATTCTAGCCGACCAGGAGCTACCATGCCTCGTTACATTTCACAGCACACACTCGCTTGCCTCACGCGCCAGGGCGCTGAGGAACTTACTAAGAGAATTCTAGGCGCGAAGTCTGTCACTGCGCGGCGTGTGGTGGTGAACATGCAAGAAGGTAAAATGATCGCGGAGTTCGAAGCTGTAAATCGCGAAGAATTGGAGAAGTGGCTGGCAACGGAAAAATTCCACTTCGACTGGCTTCTCCGCCTCGAATACGAAACCGTCGAAGGAATTCTGCAGCCCATCTCTTGATACGCGCCAGCACTTCGTCCGCCTGCGAATTATCGTAACTTTGCGAACTCCGCCTTGGCTTCTTTCAGGACGGGGACATCGGGGTCGGCATCTTTCCACAGCGCAAAAAAATCCTGGTAGGCGGC
>Ga0182024_10026569_pt1 | contig 10165 bp, 6 predicted proteins | sample P32metaG_FD_120480 | JGI IMG/M metagenome (GOLD analysis project Ga0182024, IMG submission 120480) | Permafrost microbial communities from Stordalen Mire, Sweden - P3-2 metaG (Illumina Assembly) | ecosystem: Environmental > Terrestrial > Soil > Wetlands > Permafrost | place: Sweden: Stordalen...
CGTTCCGCATGAAAGAGGCGCGCGAAGGGAGGAAAACCTAGGCTCGCAGAAACTGAAAACTCACCCTGAGGGGTGGGGACTTCTGGTGGCCAAAAGCGGGGACTGAAAACTGGCCACGGACAGCGCTGCCCCGTCGCAGAGAGAAAACGACTTATAAGACAGAGGTCACGCGGTTATTCCAAGAGTTCGGACTTGTACCGTCGATATATCGCAGGATGCTGCGACCGGTTGGATTCGTGCAGTTGGCTGATCAGCTCGTCGAGTCTTGTAGGCACGACGATGATAAATCGTGATGGCTCAGGACCGGCATTGCCAAACGTATGGGCTACGCCAGCAGGAACGAGAACGGTCGAACCTGCCTCAGCGATCTCTTCTCGATCTTCGAATCGAAAGCGGAGCGCACCAGAGATCACATGCCACGCCTCGTCGTCCGCGTGATGTACGTGTAGGGGGGCAACTTCGTGTGCCACACCGTGGGCCGGCCAATCGCCGATCACTAGGTTCGTTCCTCGCACGACAACTCCAGTGGCTCCGTCGGGCGAGGGCGGAATAATCTGCGGAGACGACACTTACTCACCGTAGTCCTCAACCACAGCTGCTACGCCGTGTCCATGAGCGCCACAACGGGGCGCCCGCGAAGCCCGTCTCATATCCAAAGTGCGGGAAATGGCCGATCGGGCGCCTCCAGACCGATTGAGACGCGCCGGCTACCGATGTGCTGCCGCGACTGCCGCGACTGCCGGGGCCCGGGGGCTGTCTGCCTATCAGTCGCACGCTGGCTGGGCGGACCTGGCGGAGGATCAAAGGACCAGCCGACCGGTCGCCGGTACCCTCCTCGTTACCGGCTCGGGCTTGAACGGGCGGGTGCCTCAGATTCCGCAGATTGTGTGTTCGATAGCAGGGTTACCGACGGCTGCCCCTTGCCTGGCCAGCTCAGCGAGAAGGTTGGTCGCCAGCTCATCTTCCCGAGCTGTTGACCATGGCACCGGATATTGCGAGAAACTTCGAGAGATTAGGCGGTGCCGCGAACGGGCCAATTGCGGCCTATTCGCGAGGCCGGCTCGAGATCACACATATCGAGGGGCAGATGTCGTGGGCCACCCGGGCTTACGAGTTGACCAGTACGGTGGCACGCCGGTCGATCATCCCAAACCGCCCCTGGCTCTGATCCAGTGCCTTCCGAGCGATGGTCCGCGCCTGATCGATCCGTCCAGCACGCTGCAACGCCGTCGCCCACCCCAGGTAGGTACGGGCCAGGAAATACGGAGCTTCCAACCTGGCGCTGATCCTCTCGGCAACCGCGAAGTGGCGCTCGGCGTCCTCGAGTCGACCGAGAGTGGCCGCCAGTTCGCCCAGGCTTACCGCGAGTGGCGGCATAGCATTAAGGCTCGTAGTAGGAACGTGCTCTTCGAAGGGCAACAAGAGCGGATACAGCGTGGCCGCAACGTCCTCATGCTGAAGGTCGGCGGCCACCGCCGCCCATGAGACCATCGCGGTGCTCCACGTCGCGTCGCGCGGAAGGTCAAAGCCGGCGCGGTAGCTCTCCTCGAGGAGCGTGCGGGCATCGCCGTAGTGATCCACTTCGCACTGATTAGCCGCCAGAACAGCCCTAAATACCGACATAGCCGGATTGTCGGCAGCAACTTGCGCAATGATGGGGAGCACCTCTTCGCTTCGGCCTTCGAAGCGCCGAATGGCCATAAGCTGTGATCCGTAGAAACTGAACCCGTCGGGCTGGCCAGTCTCTGTCGCTATCTCAAGCGCCAAGGTTGCCAACCGCTCCGCCTCGTCGGTACCTCCGGCAATACAGGCGCGCATTGCGCGGTTAAATGTCAGCACCCACTCGAGCATAGGTTGCTGCACCTCTTGGGCAATTCCGGCAGCCTCTTCCAAGAGAACGTCGACATCCGCGATCCGGCCGAATTCCAACGCGGAGATGGAACACCAGATAGCCGCCCAGAACCGGAGGAAGGGGTCATCGATCTGTGCGGCGAGAGTCCGAGCCTCGTTGACTTCGCTCCAACGTCGCATCGCGGTATCGGGGACGACCAGAGCGAGATACGGACGAATCAGAACGTCCGCCAAGGTAGCGACGTCGCCGAGACGACGGGCGATCACGACGGCTTCATCGGCCAGCGCAACGCGCGCTGGGAACGGTGGAACAAACGTGAGCTCGGTTGCGAGAATTGAGAGCAACTTGGCGCGCTCGGGGCTATCGCCCGTCCCTACCGCCTCCAAGGCGGCCCGCAGGACCCCGATCCGGTCCTCATCGGCAGCCGCTAGGCTGCTCATTATCCCCCGATTGTTGGCCAGGGCGGCACTGACCAGGGCTGTGGTATCGCCGATCTCTTGAGCAAGAGCCGCACAGTCGAGCAATGTCTGGCGATACTGTGGAATTCCTACCTGACGTTGCGCATTCCCAAGCCCCACCAAAAGCGGACACCTCTGCCCGGCATCGAAACTTGGGTGCTGAGCGATCAGGTCGATCGCCGTCGTAAACCAGCGGACGGCTTCATCGGGAGCGAGTTGATCCAAGGCCCGTTCACCGGCCAGGCGCGCATAGAGCAGCGCTTTAATGGGAGCGACGGTGGTAGTTGCAGCCAGCCAGTGGGTGGCCAGTTCTCCCACTCGGTCGCCGGGATCGGCCCCACACGCCTCTTCGAGAACTTCGGCAACACGCTGATGAAGTTGGCGGCGATGCCGCGTCGTGAGGTCGGCCTCTAGGGCGTGCTGGACGAGTGCGTGGCGGAATGTGAATCGGTCCTCGACCCCAATCACCTCATGCACCAGCGCTGCGGTTTGAGCCAGTTCAAGCTGGTCGTAGACGTCACCCTCGGGCACTTCAAGCACTCGGGCCAGTACAGCGAGGTCGAAGTCTCGTCCGATAACACTCGCAGCGCTCAGCACTCGAACGATGTCCTCGCCCAAACGGCCGACTCGCTGACCCACCACCTCACGGATGCTTTCGGGAAGGAAGATCCCGTCCCCATCGTCTCGAACTGTCCAGCGCCCGTCATCGCGTTGGTAGATAGTCCCAACCTCGCTCAGGTAGCGTTCGATCTCGCCTACGAAGAACGGATTACCGGAAGTATCGTGGCCGATGGCGTGGGCTAACGTCACTCCAGCCTCATCGAGCGTATGCCCGGCATGAGACTCCATCAACGCGAGCACCCCCGCATCGTCGAGCCCGGTCAGCGCCATGCGTTCAACGCCAGACTCTCGGCGTAACCCCACCAATGTGTCAGAGAGTGCCGAGCCCGTGGACACGTCACTGTCGCGGTAGGTGGCCAAGATCAAGAGCGGCAGTTCCGCGCTCTGGCCAACCAGGTGACGAAGCAGCATGAGTGTCGGTTTGTCCGCCCAGTGCAGATCGTCGAGCAACAACAAGACCGGGGTCTTCGATGTGACCTGACCGATCAGTCCGGTTACCGCCTGGAACAACAAGTAGCGCTCAGTCTCGGGGTCGCTCGCCTGAGCTGAGGGGACGTCGGCCAGTCTGCGGGCCATGTGGGGGGCCAGCCGGACGAGTTGCCCACCGTGGTCGGCCAGATGGGTGGCGAGGAGATCCTCGGGCAGGTTCTCGACCAAATGGCCGATGGCCTCGACCCATGGCTGGTAGGGGACACCCAGTTCCTCGTCGCAGCGCCCGTAGAGAACAACCGTTCCCAGCTCCGATGCCGCTTTGCTTAGCTCCGAAGTCAGTCGGGTCTTGCCAACGCCCGGTTCCCCGGCAACAAGCACGACCTGACGGTTCCCGGCCGAGGCGGCTTTCCGTGCTTGTTCGAGCACCTCCCACTCGGCTTGTCGACCGACGAGCGGTGACGAGGACGGCACGGCTAATCGAGACGGTAAGGGAATCCTCAGCGCCGTGGGATCGACCCCAGCCGCCGCCCAATCAACTTTCATGGAAGCTACGGGCTCGGGAATTCCCTTGAGTTCGAGCTCCCCGACCGAAGTGAAACTGTGCCCGCTCGTTCGCGCCAGCAGCGACACCATCTCGGTGGTGAGGATCTGTCCCCCTTCAGCTTTGGCGCACAGTCGTGCGGCCTCAACTACCGGTGAACCGAAGTAATCACCATCCTCGGTGGTCGCATCACCTGTGCTGACCCCGATTCGAATCCCGAGCGGCTCACTACCCTTCTCGTTTCTGCGGGCCACTGCCTGTTGCATTGCCACCGCCCCATCGAGGGCGGCGCCCAGCGAGTCGAAGACAACCATCAAGCCATCTCCGAGGTTCTTGACCTCTGTGCCACCGGTAGCCGTAAGGGCGTTACGCAACAGGCCGAAGTGGACTTGGCGCACAGCCTCCGTCGCACCAGGACCTAAGCGCGACGCCATTTCGGTTGAACCGACCAGATCGGTGAAGACCACCGAGGTCGTGACCATCCGGGCATCGCTCATGCTATTTCCCTAATCCCGCGTGGCCTGGCCTACGGGAGCCGGCGTAGCAGCTAGCGGTCGCTAAGTATCGTAGCTCATAGCAGATAGACGACACCCCGTCAAGAGGACCGACATAACCCAGTGCTTGCAACGATATGGGCTCCCTCCACTTCACGAACATCCCGGTCAGGCTTTTTCGGCGCCCTGTCCATGTAAGCATGCCGGCAGAGCCATGCCGAAGTCGGAGAGCGCGGAACCAGTTTGCTGACTCGCTGGTGTCACTCGAGACGGGCCGGCATCTCGACGTCGGCACGGTTCACAGCACCGCGTCGGACGGCCTCGTTCGCCAATTGGGTGCGTCGGGATAGTCCTTTTGCCAGAGACGTCAAACTTGTCGTACAGGTTCGCTAAGTGGAACTTGATCGCTGCCTCACTCACTACGAACTCTGCCGCTATATCAGCATTGGTGGCTGGTTGAGGAATGGCCCCGCGCGCACAAGGGGACGGCGCATCGTCGATCCTGAAGGTGTTGGCCGGGAGGCCGGCAGCGGGAGTTGCCGCTCGAAGGACCTATCCACGTCTCTCATCTCAGCCGTGCTCCCGCGTGAGGCATCGGCTTCTCCCGAACGCAGTCTGCATTCGGTGGCTGCAATGGCCCGTCAAAGCGAGCGACCGGTCGAACCGCGGCAAGGAGGTGGTGAGCGAGCCGTTCAAACTCTTCGGACCCGTTCCGCGGGCCCACGTCGACCGAGTCGGCGTGACGAAGCTACGACTGATTAGATTACCCAGTAGTAATTAGGTGCACTCGTTTGCAGTTGGGCGTGGGGGAAGCGCGGCTATGGGTATATCGACACGAGGGTACCCTCGGTGACCTCAGTCGCGCCCCTATCTGCCTCGCCCCGGGCGACCTACCCGGCGGCCGAGGCGACGCCCACCCATCCCGGCGCGATTCGGCCGGTACTCCTCACCAGCCTGAGGGACCTGCAGTGGCGAATCCGCCGGTTTGTCCTCGCCGCGGTCGCGACCGGCTTCGTGCTTGCACTGGCGTTGATGATGAGCGGCATCTCGAACAGTTTTTCGGTTGAGGTGCACAACACCATCGCGGCTCTCGGCGCCCAGACCTGGTTGGTGCGCGCGGGCAGTCCGGGACCCTTTACGGACCCCGTGCCCCTGCCCCTGCGGACGGTCGCGGAGGCCTCCCGCCTGCCCGGCGTGAGGCGGGCGGCGCCGCTGCTCGTGTCCAGGGCAATCGAGACGACGCCGGGTGCGTCCGCAAGCTCGGACAAGAACGTGAACGTGCTCGGCATAGAGCCGGGAAGGCTCGGATCGCCGGCGGTCGTCCAGGGCCAAGGGCTCGGTGGCGGCGATGAGATCGTGGCGGACGAGAGTCTCCATCTCGCGGTGGGCTCCACGGTCGCGCTGAACGGGACCACCTTCAGGGTGGTTGGCCTCACCAACGGCATCACGTACTTCGCTGGCCAGCCGGTCGTGTTCATGGGACTCGGCGCTCTCAACCGGATGGACGGCTCGAGTCCTCCGGTCGCGACCGCCGTCCTCCTCGACGGTGTGCCGACGCGGACGTTGCCGGGGTTCACGGCCCTGACCGATTCTCAGGTCCGTACCGACCTCGGCCGACCGGTTGCGCAGGCCTCGAAGACGATCAAGCTGATCGAGGTGCTTCTCTGGATCGTCGCCGCCGCCATCATTGCCGCGATCATCTATCTATCCGCGCTGGAGCGACGCGCCGACTTCGCGGTCATGAAGGCGGTCGGCACTCCGAGTTGGCACCTCTTCGTCGGGCTGGTCGTCCAGGCCGCTCTCTTGGCGTGCGTCGCTGCCGCGATCGGCTTCCTGGTCGAGGCGGCGGTCGCCCCGACCTCGTCCATGGCGGTCCGGCTCTCGGGGGCCGACTACGCCGCGGTGCCCGTGCTCGCGGTGCTGGTCGGGATCGTCGCGAGCTTTTTGCCGGCTCGGCGTGCCGCTCGGGTGGATCCCGCCCTCGCCTTCGGGGCCGGCTGATGAGCCTTCTGGAGGTGAGTGACCTCACCGTCGAGTATGCGAGCGGCGGGTACCTGATCCGGCCGATCCACGAGTTCAACCTGAGCATGGAGCGAGGGGAGCTGGGGATCCTCCTCGGCGCGAGCGGCTCGGGCAAGTCGACCCTCCTTTCCGCCCTGGCGGGGCTCCTGCGGCCCGCTGGTGGCTCGATCCGGGTCGACGGCCAGGAGGTGGTCGGGCTCGCTGGACGCGCCCTCACGCTCTACCGCCAGCGCGGGGTCGGCGTGGTCTTTCAGGCGTTCAACCTCATCCCGTCCCTGAGCGTCCGGGAGAACATCGAGCTGGTGTTGCTCACGGCCGGCTACTCCGGTCACCATGCCCACGCGAGGTCCGAGGAGCTTCTCGGGGCGGTAGACCTCCTGGCGCATACGAGGAAGCGACCCGGCCAGCTGTCGGGAGGCCAGCAGCAGCGGGTGTCCATTGCGAGGGCGCTGGCCCTCGACCCTCGGATGATCCTGGCGGACGAACCGACGGCGCACCTGGACTACATCCAGGTGGAGGGTGTCCTCAACATCCTGCGTGAGCTGGCCGATGCCGATCGCACCGTCCTCGTGGCCACCCACGATGACCGCTTGCTGCCCCTGGCCGACCGGGTCATCGAGCTCACCCCTCGAAAGCGGCGGACCGGCGGCCCACCCGAGCGACGCGAGCTGGCCGACGGGGAAGTCCTGTTCCGACAAGGTGACGAGGGTCAACTCGTCTACGCGGTCGAGTCCGGGACGATTCAGCTGCTCCGCGAAGTGGCGAACGGGCCCGACGAGGTGATTACGGAGGTGACGAGCGGCCGGTACTTCGGTGAGTTGGCCCCGCTCTTCAACCTGCCCCGGTCGGCCACCGCCAAGGCGCTCGGTCAGGCGGTGGTGAACGGACTTCCGCTCGACATCTTCCGCGACCAAATGAGAGAGCAGGGCACGCCGGTGGCAGGGCCATGGTCGGCGGCGGTCGAGGCGGCCCTCTTGGAGGAGGGCGCGCGATGAACGTGGGCCTCGACCCCGTCGAGGTGATGCGGTCGATCGGGGTCTTCTCTCGGGTTCCGAGCGGCGTGGCCGAGCAGCTGACCGCCCGTTCCACCACCCGGCGGGTGTCGGCTGGAGATTGGCTGTTCCGCGCCGGCGAGCCCTCCGACGAGATGTTCGTGATCCTGACCGGCCGACTCGAGGTGGTCGCAGAGTCGCCCGAGGGGAATCGTCGTATCCGCCTTCTCTCGGCCGGCGACGCCGTCGGCGAGCTCGGGGTGTTGACGCGTGCAAACCGCGCTGCGTCAGTGCGGGCGCTGCGCGACACCGAGCTGCTGTGCACCGCCCGGGACCAGATCGAGTCCCTCTACAACGAGATCCCGGGCTTCGCCTCGGCGATGGTGCAGGCAGTGGCGTCGCACCTGCGCCAGGACTCACCGCGACCGAGGACGACGGCCTATGCGGTGCTGGTCGACGGACGTCTTCCGGCCGAGCAGATCCGCAACCTCCTCATGTCCAGCCTGATGGCGCGCTGCCGGGCGGCCCTGATTGAAGTCCCTGCGTTGCTCACCGACGAATCCCACCTGGACCCTCTGGCGTTGGCCCGCGAGCTCGACCTGAGCGAGCGCGAGAACGACGTCACCCTGCTGTTCTCCTCGATGGTGGGGGCGGACGAGTCATGGGTGTTCTGCGTCCGCCAGGTCGACTCGGTGGTGGTGGTCGCTCCCCCCGGCGCCCCGCCCCGACCCGAGCTGGTCGAGCTGGCCTCCACAGCCCACCTCGAGCGCGTCGAGGTGGCCTTCGTCGGGCCACCGGTGGCCACCCCGGCAACGGCCGCCTGGCTGAATCATTCCTTCGTGACGGGGCACCACCAGCTGGGGGAGGAGAACGAGTGGGCCGAGACCGTCGATCGCCTGGCCCGCTCCATGCTGGGCCAGGCGACGGGAGTCGTCCTTTCCGGCGGTGGCGCTCGGGGTTTCGCCCACATCGGGGCGCTGGAGGTGTTCGACGAGGCGGGGATCGCGATCGACCGCATCGGTGGCACCAGCATGGGGGCGTTTATCGCCGCCCTCTACGCCACGGGTGTCTCGCCTCGGGAGATCTACCGAATCTGCCGCAAGGAGATGGTCGAGCAGAACCCGTTCAACGACTACACGCTCCCGCGTGCGTCGGTGCTCAGGGCCCGCCGGGGCGAGATCATGATGGAGCGGATCTTCGGCGCCACCTCCCTCGAGGAAACTCGGATCCCCTGTTTCACCGTGAGCTGCGACCTCGCCGCCGCCGAGGTGGTGGTGCATCGCCGAGGCCCCATCGCATTCGCGGTCGGCGCGTCCATGAGCATTCCGGGTCTGGTGCCACCCCTGGCGAGCGGGAGTCGGTTCCTCGTCGACGGCGGGGTCCTTAACAACCTGCCGGTCGACCAGATGCCGAGCGGCCCGGGCCCGGTGCTGGCCGTGGACGTCATGGGGGAGGGCTGGGCCCCTCGGACCGTGCAGTGGGAGACACGGCCGGGCCGACCGGGACCTCGGGGCCATCTTGAGCTGCTCCTCCGTCGAGGCCCCGAACGTGTGCCCCGGCTCGCCGAGACCCTCGTCCGCACCACCGTCATTGGGAGCTGGAGGATGGCCATCGAAAACCGGCTCCTGGCCGACGTGCTCGTCGCCCCCGCAGTCGGAAAGACTGGGCTCCTCGACTTTCGGCGCATCGACGAGATGGTCGAGCTCGGACGGGTCGCAGCCTCCGAGTCCCTCGAGACGATCCGAGAGCGGATCGCAGCGCGGTCGCTGGTGCACTCGCCGTGAGCCAAGGTGCGCTACGAGCCGCCAGCAGGGCTGACCACGAGATCGATCTGTTGTTGCGCCCTCCTATCGCGCAAATCAGCGCTCTGGACTTTGGGATCGGCGTTCAACTAATCGGGATCGGATACCGCTGCGCCGTCGAAGGCACTTGCCACCTCTGAACTCCGAAGTATCTTCTCGATTGGTGACCAATGAGGGGTTTCCTGTGCCAATGCCAAAAGCGATCTCGGAGGAGTTCGACTGCGTCAACCTGTCGCCCAAGCGAGCATTCCCTATCTCCTCGGCAGGCACGATCTTACCTCAGCGCCTTGGAAACGCTGCCTCGGTTGCGTCACAATGAACCCAGGCTGATAGCCAGATAAGGGGAACGGGTGTGACGCACTGCGATCACTGCGGGGCTGAGGCGCCAGACGCCGTTTTTTGCGAGAGCTATGGAGCGACGCTCGCCACCGACGTCCGGGCATCGATGTCGGCATTGTTTGTCTTTGATCCGCTATCGGCCGCAATCGCTACCACGATGCTTAGCACGGCAATGTCCGTTCGAAGGGCGACAAGATCCTGGCCTCGGGCTGATGCAGCTGAGCGGAGCACGGTGCAAACTGCTTTGAGACCAAGCTCCGCCTTTTTACGGACGGACGCTGCCCTATCTACTGCCGTGACCAAGCAGGCGCTGCGGACCCTGCTTAACTCCTCGCCTCCGACATCAACAGAGGCGAAAACAACATCAATGCACATGACCACGGTTTGACTCGGGGAGCGCCAGATGATCTGTGCCAACTGTGGGCTGGCCGCTCCGGAGGGGGTCAAGTTCTGTCGCCATTGTGGTTCGCCACTCCCAGCCATCGAAGCAGCGGATGCCACGCTCGTGGTCGAACCCGTGGGCCCGGTTTGTGCCAACTGTGGGCTGGCCGCTCCGGAGGGAGTCAAGTTCTGTCGCCATTGTGGTTCGCCACTCCCAGCCATTGAAGGAGC
>Ga0182024_10026570_pt1 | contig 10165 bp, 7 predicted proteins | sample P32metaG_FD_120480 | JGI IMG/M metagenome (GOLD analysis project Ga0182024, IMG submission 120480) | Permafrost microbial communities from Stordalen Mire, Sweden - P3-2 metaG (Illumina Assembly) | ecosystem: Environmental > Terrestrial > Soil > Wetlands > Permafrost | place: Sweden: Stordalen...
CGCCGAGCTTCACGTATCAGTGGGAGCAGTGCGACGCCTCCGGCAATGGCTGCTCCTCGCTCGGGCCGACCGCGACCTCGCAGACCTACACGCCGGCTTCGACCGATGTCGGGAGCACGTTGCGTGTGATCGTGACCGCCACCAACGCTGGCGGCGATGGCTCGGCGACGAGCGCGCAGACAGCGGTGGTGTTGATCGCGGCGCCTACGAATAGCGTGCTGCCGTCGATCACTGGTGGTGGCAGCGCTCAGCAGGGGGTGCTGTTGACGGCGGCGAACGGGACGTGGGCGAATTCGCCGACGTTCACGTATCAGTGGGAGCAGTGCAACGGGTCTGGCAGCGGGTGTGTGTCGCTCGGGCCGACTGCGACCTCGCAGACCTACACGCCGGCTTCCACGGATGTTGGGAGCACGTTGCGTGTGATCGTGACCGCGGTCAATGGTGGCGGCGATGGCTCGGCGACGAGCTCGCAGACGGCGGTGGTGTTGATCGCTGCGCCTACTAATAGCGTGCTGCCGTCGATCACTGGTGGCGGCAGCGCTCAGCAGGGGGTGCTGTTGACGGCGGCGAACGGGACTTGGGCGAACTCGCCGAGCTTCACGTATCAGTGGGAGCAGTGCGACGCCTCCGGCAGCGGCTGCTCCTCGCTCGGGCCGACCGCGACGTCGCAGACCTATACGCCGGCCTCTACGGATGTTGGGAGCACGTTGCGTGTGATCGTGACCGCCACCAACGGAGGCGGCAACGCCTCGGCGACGAGCGCGCAGACGGCGGTGGTGTTGATCGCGGCGCCTACTGACGACACGTTGCCGACGATCACGGGTGGCGACACGGCCCAGGAGGGTGTGCAGCTGTCGGCGACGAACGGGACGTGGGAGAACTCGCCGACGTCCTATGGCTACCAGTGGGAGCAGTGCGATGGGTCCGGCAGCGGCTGTGTGTCGCTCGGGCCGACCGCGACGTTGCAGACGTACACGCCGGCTTCGACGGATGTCGGGAGCACGCTGCGTGTGATCGTGACCGCGTTCAACGCGGGTGGCAACGGCTCGGCCACGAGCACCCAGACCGCGGCGGTCCTGATCGGCGCGCCGACGAATAGCGTGCTGCCGTCGATCACGGGTGGCGGCAGCGCTCAGCAGGGTGTGCAGTTGACAGCGGCGAACGGGACTTGGGCGAACTCGCCGACGTTCACGTATCAGTGGGAGCAGTGCAACGCCTCCGGCAATGGCTGCGTGTCGCTCGGCGCCACCGCGACCGCGCAGACCTACACGCCGGCCTCTACGGATGTTGGGAGCACGTTGCGTGTGATCGTGACCGCCACCAACGCTGGCGGCGATGGCTCGGCGACGAGCGCCCAGACCGCGGTGGTGTTGATCGCTGCGCCGACCAACAGCACGGTGCCGACGATCACGGGTGGCGGCACGGCCCAGCAGGCTGTGCAGCTGACGGCGACCAACGGCACCTGGACGAACTCGCCGACGAGCTTCACCTATCAGTGGGAGCAGTGCAACGCCTCCGGCAACGCCTGTGTGTCGCTCGGCTCTGCCGCGACCGCGCAGACCTATACCCCGGCCTCCACCGATGTGGGGACGACGCTCCGGGTGATCGTGACCGCGACCAACGCGGGCGGTCACAACTCGGCGACGAGCGCCCAGACCGCAACGGTCCTGATCGGCGTTCCCCAGCTCATCACATCGCCGTCCATCGGCGGCACGGCCCAATCAGGCCAGACCCTCTCGGCCGCAGTCGGCACCTGGACCAACTCGCCGACGAGCTACTCCTACGAATGGGCCCGCTGCGACTTCTCAGGCGCCAACTGCAGCTATCTCACGACCGAGACCCAGAGTGATTACCTCGTCGTCCCGGCGGACATCGGCGACACGCTGCGGGTCACCGTGACTGCGACCAACGCCGGTGGCCACTCCGCGGCGACGAGCGCGGCGAGCGAGCCGGTTTCGATCGCCGCTCCGGTTAACGGCGGCCTGCCGACGATCGGCGGCACCGTCCAGCAGGGACAGACGCTGGAAGCGACCGACGGGATCTGGTCCAACACGCCTGACTCCTTCGCCTTCCAATGGGAGCAATGCGACGCCTCTGGCAACGGCTGCTCCTCGCTCGGGCCGACCGCGACGTCGCAGTCCTACGTGCCGACAGGCGGTGACGTGGGGCACACGCTGCGCGTCATCGTCACCGCGCACAACTCAACCGGCGACACGCCGGCGACCAGCTCGCAGACGGTCACGGTCCTGATCGCCGCGCCGGGGAACACGGACCCGCCGCAGCTGTCGGGCACGGCGCAGCAGGGAGACACCGTGAGCGGCGCCCCGGGCAGCTGGGCCAACACGCCGACGACCTACTCCTACCAGTGGGAGCTGTGCGACGCCTCCGGCAACAACTGTGCGCCGATCTTCGGGGCCCAGACGAGCGCCTACGCGCCGGCAGTCACCGACGTTGGCCACACCGTGCGCGTGGAGGTCACCGCGACAAACGCCGGTGGCTCGACGACCGTGACCAGCGGCCCGAGCGCCGTCATCGCGGGCCTGCAGGCGAGCGCCCCGCCGCCGATCTTCCAGCAGTCGGCCGACCTCAGCAGCGTGTCCGGCACGATCCTGATCAAGCTTCCCGGCAGCAACACCTTCGTGCCGCTGACCGGCTCGATCGACGTGCCCGACGGCTCGACCATCGACGCTACCCAGGGCACGGTCTCGCTCACGGTGCAGCTACCGAACGGCACCTACCAGACCGGCCAGTTCTACAGTGGCCAGTTCACCGTCGAGCAGGCCAAGAAGGGCACCGTCGAGGCAAAGCTCAGTGGAGGCTCCTTCAGCGCCTGCACGGCCGGCAAGCACAAGCACGGCGCCCGCGCGGCCAGCTCGAAGAAGAAGCCGAAGACCGTCGTTCGCCAGCTGTGGGGCAACGCCCACGGCAACTACACGACCAAGGGCCGTTACGGCTCGGCGTCGGTGAGCGGCACGGTCTGGCTGACCCAGGATCGCTGCGACGGCACCTTCTTCAAGGCGCTCAAGGACGACATCTACGTGGTTGCCTTCGCCCACCCGCACAAGCGCCACCACATCAAGCAGGGCCAGACGTTCTTCATCCCCGCGCCTTAGCGGCCGTCGCGACACTCCGACGTAGGCGCCGCCGCTAGCAGCAGCTGATCTGGCGGGCGCGCAGGCGCATCAGCTCGATCAGCTCGGCGGTCGGCGTGAAGGGGTCGGCGACCACGCGCCCGTCGCTCAGCGACAGCGCCGCGACCGGCCGCTGCATGACCACGCCGAGCAGCACCGGCTCAGCCGGCTGGGCCGTCTGCTCGAGGTCGGCAAGGCGCGCCAAGGCCGATCCGTCGGCGCTGGTCGCGATGCGCAGCGTCAGCCCCTGCCAGCGGATCGCCGGTGCGGACTGCTGCCGGCGGCGGCGCGGACGGGGCATCCCTCTCCGCTCGCGTGCAGCCGTCTCGAGGAGTTCCTTGTGCCTCGCGCTGCTCATAGCCAGATTCAGTAGCGGGTTCATCAGGCGCTCCTTCCCAAACGTCGACAGGCACTAACCGTCTTCAAGTATACGCAGGTTAGCGTCACCGGTCAACTACTTTTGCGGGTTTCGCAAGGCGCGGTACAATTGACCCATGCAAGAGATAGAACGACCGGGCTCGGCGATTCGTGACGTCGCGCCGGAGCCGGCGACCGACGATGGCCGCGAACGCGCACCGGGCCGGCTCGAGCTCGTGCGCCAGTTCATCAACACGGCCGAGCTCGAGCAGGGCGAGCCGGGCGATGACGAGTTCGCCGATCTGGCGGCGCTGCAGGCGTGGCTGCGCGTGCGCCGCCTGATCGGCGCGCGCGATCGTCTCGACGAAGGCGACCTCGAGCGGGCGCGCGCCGTCCGCGAGGCGCTGCGCAAGCTGCTGGAGGACCGCGGCGCCGGCGGGGCGATCGACGAGCGCGCGCTCCGCTCGCTCAACGCGCTGCCCGCGTGCGCACAGGTGCGCGTGCGCTTCGATGCCCGCGGGGCGCCGCTGCTGGAGCCGGTCGGCACCGGCCTCGACCGCGCCTTTGCCGAGCTGTTCGCGATCATCGAGCAGGCCGCTGCCGATGGCACCTGGGCCCGCCTGAAGGTCTGTGCCGACCACGGCTGTCGCTGGGCCTACTACGACAAGTCGAAGAACCACTCGCGCAGCTGGTGCAACATGGCGGTCTGCGGAAACCGCTCCAAGGCGCGCGAGTACCGCCGCCGCCGGCGCGCCGTCGAGGCTGCGCCGGAGAGCGCCGGCTAGGTGACGTCGGGTGTCGCGGCGCGCAGAGCCTCTTCGGCCTGCGCGGCTAGCCGGGCCCGGCGGTACTCATCGACGACGATCTCGGTCAGCTCCTCAACCGAGGTCTCCGCCGTCGGCTTGTCGAGGGCGATGACGCCGTCGACGATCATGTTGACGCGGTCGCAGCTCTCGAGCACGTGCACGTAGTTGTGGAGGATCATGATCATCGAGAGCTTGCCCTCCTCCTTCAGGCGCGCGATCAGCTCGAGGATCATCGCGCCCTCCTTCGCCCCCATCGCCGCGAGCGGCTCGTCGAGCAGGAGGATGTCGGCATCTGAGTAGACGCCGCGCGCGACCGCGATCGACTGGCGCTGGCCTCCCGAGAGCCGCGCGACGGGCACATCCAGCCGGGGCAGGTTGATGCCGATGTCGTCGAGGGACTTGCGCGTCTCGCGCTTCATCCTGCGGGAGTCGAGAAACGGCAGCAGGGAAAGACGCTGCTCGCGGCAGAGGAACATGTTCTGGTAGACGCTGAGCTCGTCGATCAGCGCCAAGTCCTGGTAGACGACGTCGACGCCGAGCGCCCGCGCGTTGTCGACGTTCTTGGGCTCGTACGGCTGCCCCTTGAGCCACATCGTCCCGGAGTCCTGGCGCTGGAAACCGCAGAGGATCTTGATCAGCGTCGACTTGCCGGCACCGTTGTCGCCGAGCAGTCCGAGCACCTCGCCCTTCTTGAGATGCAGGCTGACGTCACGCAGGGCCGTGACCGGGCCGAAGCTCTTGGTGATGTGCTCGACGCGCAGGACGTCGTCGGCCGCGGAGGTGGGGGCGACGACGTGCTCGCCCGGGACTACCTGGTCAGCCAAGGCCGGACCTCCGCCGCGCGCGTCCGATGTACACGTTGATCATCATCGCAAGCAGGATCGCGAGCCCCAGGTAGAAGTCGACGTAGTCGGCGTTGACGCCCTTGATCGCGAGGGCGTCCTGGAGGATGCCGAGAAACAGCGCGCCGACCAGGGCGCCGACAACCGTTCCCGCCCCACCGGCCAGCAGCGTTCCGCCGATCACCGCGGCCGCGAGCGCGTAGAGCAGATACTGCGTGGCTGTCCCGGGATCGGGCGAGATCGAGTCTGTGCGCACGGACTCGAGAATGCCGACGATCCCTGCGCAGCCGCTGCAGACGACGAAGTTGCGAATCAGCACCCACCGGACCTTGACGCCCGCCTCCGCGGCGGCGATCCGGTTGGAGCCGACGGCGATCGTGTGCAGACCCCAGCGGGTGCGAGTCAGAGCGAGCTGCAGCACGACGACGATGACCACTGCCCAGATCAGCTCCGAATAGATGCCTGCCCCGAACACGCTCCCGAATGTCGTGAGGTGGTTCCCGGTCGCGTTGCTTGTGACAGCCGCTCCGGGCATCGCCTGCTGCTCGGCATGGGAGATGATCAGCGTCAGGCCGCTGAGGGTGAACAGCGTTCCCAGCGTCGTGATGAACGAGTTGACGTTGAGGACCGCGACGATGAAGCCGTTGACCACGCCGATCGCGCAGCAGATCGCGATCGCGAGGATCGCCGCGGGTAGCAGCGGCACCCCGCCGCCGACGATCTCGTAGTACATCAGCGGCGCGAACAGGTAGACGCCGCCGATCGAGAGGTCGATCTCGGCGTTGATCATCAGGAACACCTCGCCCGCGGCGAGGATCGCGTACGGCGCGAAGTACGGAAGTATGTTCTGGAAGTTGGCGGAGCTGACGAAGTTGCTCGAGGCCGGCAGGCTGATCGCGAAGTAGACCGCCACCAAGACCGTGACGATGATGATGCTGCCCTCACGGGCGAGCAGGAAGCGCCTAACCAGATCCAGTGGCGCCGCCGCGAAGCGGGGGGTCCTGCGCCCTTGCGCTGGACCCCCCGCTGGCGCGCTGGCCGGGGGCTGGCTGGCAGCCGTGCTTGACATCAGTCGCTGACGAGCCCCGCGCTGCGCTCTACGAAACTCCAGCCTTTGTCGAGCTGCCCTCGAAGCGGCTCTTCTTGCTGACGTAGCCGCCCACATCCGCCGGGGTGACGAACTTCAGGCCCGTGTTGATGTCGGCGATGCCACTCAGCCCGTCGGAGGCGTGGTAGAGGAACATCTCGAGTACCGGCAGGAACCCCTGCAGGTACGGCTGCTGATCGATCGTGATGTCGAGGAATCCCTCCGCCATCAGCGTTGGCGTCGGGGGCGTCAGGTCGTAGCCGCCGGACTTGACCTTCCCCTTCAGCTTGTACTTCTGGATCGTCTGGCCGACGCTGATGGTGCTGCCGGAGTCGACCGCGAACAGACCCTTGTAGCTGGTGTGCCCGGGCCAGAATGCCTCGATCGCCGAGAGTTCCGCCGGCTGCAGGGCGCCTGAGGCGAACTGCGTCGCCTTGACCTTCGTGCCCTTCAGCGCCTGCAGTACGCCGGTTGCCCGCGGCTGGATGTTCGCCGTACCGGGAGTGGCGATGAAGACCGCCACGTCGCCCGCGCCCACGAGCTTGAGGATCTGCCCGCCCAGGAGCACCCCGGACTGCAGGAGATCCTCGCCGATGTAGGCCAGACGGCCGTTGGGCTCGTCGGCGTTGTAGGAGAGCACCGGAATGCCCTTCCCCAGCGCCTGGGCGACCAGCGGGGTGAACGCGTTGGGGTCGATCATCGCGCAGGCGATGCCGTCGGCGCCCGAGGTGATCGCGGTCTTGAACGCGGTCGTCATCTGACCGACGTTGCTGTTCTCCGAACCGGTCCACTGAGACGTGCAGCCGAGCAGGTTGCACGCGTCCGCGATCCCGTACTGCGTTGCCGTGAAGAACGCGTTCGTCGTCACGTGGTTGACGAACACGAAGTGGTACTTCTTCTGATTCCCGAAGATGCTGGCGTTCGAAGCCGCGAACGCCTGTCCGGCCGGGTTCAGCATCAGGGCACCGAACGCCGCGGCCCCGCCGCCCAGCGCGGCGCGACGGGTTACGGTGCGCGCCTTGGAATGCGGCGTTTCGTCTCGCTTGGAGTCATGCCACTCCAAGCGCTCGATGAGGTCGTTTCCGACATCGTTCTCCGACATATCTCCTCCTCCTCAACGCCTCGCGGCGCTAACCCGGGTCGTTGTGATCCGGTGATGATCAATGGCCTGGCAGCTGCGCGCCCTGGGTCCCCCGGCTCCGGGCCAGCATGCTGCGTGAGATCGTATGCATGCAACCGTATTCATGCAAGTGGGCGCCGAAATCCGTCGGGCAATCGCGGCGGCGACGCCAGCATGTGCACGAGCACACAATCTCACAATTGAAGCGAGCGCGGGACGGTAGGACACGGCCCGAGCATCGTCCTCGCGTGAGCGGCCGGCATCGGTAGAAGGCCGCGAGGGCTGCGCGGCAGCCCCGCGCGGCGACCGAGCCTGCCTAGAAGCCATGCGCGAGGCGGTGGTAGGCCTGGTTCCAGCGCAGTTCGTTGCGGAATTCGCGCATCCGCGTGCGCTCGTCGATCACGACCAGCTCGATCCCGGCGATCTCGGCGAAGTCGACGATCGCCTCGATCTCGAGCGCCGCGGTGTAGACGGTGTGGTGGGCACCGCCGCCCACGAGCCACGCCTCGGCGGCGGTGGCGAAGTCCGGCAGCGGCTTCCAAAGCGCGCGCGCGACCGGCAGCCGCGGCAGCGGCTCGCTCGGCGTGATTACCTCGACGAGGTTGGCGATCAGGCGGAAGCGATCGCCGAGGTCGACCATCGCCAGCACCAGCGCCGGGCCGGGCGCGGCGGTGAACACCAGCCGCACCGGGTCCTCGGCGCCGCCGATCGAGAGCGGATGGATCTCGCAGCTCGGGCGCTCAGCGGCGATCGAGGGGCAGATCTCGAGCATGTGCGAGCCGAGCACGAGCGGCTGCTCGCCCGCGAAGTCGTAGGTGTAGTCCTCCATGAAGGAGCTGCCGCCCGCCAGCCCGGTCGCCATCAGCTTGACGATGCGCACTAGCGCTGCGGTCTTCCAGTCGCCCTCGGCGCCGAAGCCGTAGCCGTCCGCCATCAGCCTCTGGGCGGCGATGCCGGGCAGCTGGCGCAGGCCGCGCAGATCCTCGAAGGTGTCGGTGAAGGCGTGTGCGCCATGAGCCTGCAGGAAGTCGCGCAGGCCGGCCTCGATCCGCGCCGCATCCAGCAGCGAGCTCCGCCGTGCGCCGCCGCCGGCGAGCTCGGGCGCGAGCGCGTAGCGCTCCTCGTAGTCGGCCACGAGGCGATCGACGGACTCCTGGTTGGCGCCATCAACGGCGGCGGCGAGATCGCCGACCCCGTAGCCCGAGACCGAAATGCCAAGGCGCAGCTGCGCCTCGACCTTGTCGCCCTCGGTCACGGCGACCTCGCGCATGTTGTCGCCGAAGCGCGCGACGCGCAGCCTCCCGGCCTCCTGCCACCCGCATGCCGCTCGCGCCCACCAGCCGATCCGCTTCAGCGTGCCCGCCTCGCGCCAGTGTCCGACGACGGTCTTGCGGCGCAGCCCCATGCGCGTCTCCAGAAAGCCGAACTCGCGGTCGCCGTGGGCGGACTGGTGCGTGTTCATGTAGTCCATGTCGATCTCCGCCCACGGCAGGGCGGCGTTGAACTGGGTGTGGAGGTGGAGCATCGGCTTGCGCAGCGCGCCCAGGCCGGCGATCCACATCTTCGCCGGCGAGAAGGTGTGCATCCAGAGGATCAGCCCGACGCAGTCATCGCTGGAGTCCGCGGCGAGGCAGAGGCGGCGGATCGCCTCGGGGGTCGTCACGACCGGCTGGGCGAGGACGCGCACCGGGATCGCCGGCGTCTCCTCGAGCCCGGCGGCAATCGCGCGCGCGTCCGCGTCGACCCTCGCCAGGACCTCCTCGCCGTAGAGCTCCTGGCTGCCGGCGACGAACCACAGCTCACTGCCGCCGAGCGGCTTTCCAGCGTTCATCAGGTCTCCCTCTCCGTCATCGGGCGCTGGCCGTAGACGTTCTGGTAGCGGTCGTAAAGGGCGTCGATATCCGCCTGGTCAAGGCGCGGCAGCTCGCCGAGCGTGCGCGCGAGCAGGGCCGTGCGCGCCGCGTCCTCGCACATCACCGCGGCCTTCAGCGCCTCGCGCGCGTCCGCGCCGATCGTGAAGACGCCGTGGCTTCGCATCAGCACCGCCCGCGAGCGATGCCCGCGCAGCGTCTCGACGATGCCGACGCCGATCTCCTCGCCGCCGATCCGCGCGAACGGGCCGACCGGGATGTCGCCGCCGAACTCGTCGGCCTGGCCGGTCAGCGCGCAGGGGATCGCCAGCCCGTGCGCGGCCCACGCGGTGGCGTAGGCGCTGTGGGTGTGGACGATGCCGCCGACATCGGCGAGCGCGCGGTAGACGTAGGCGTGCGTCGCGGTGTCGCTCGAGGGGGCGAGGTCGCCCTCGACCACGTTGGCGTCGAGATCGACCACGACCATCGACTCGGGCGTCAGCTCGTCGTAGGGGACGCCGCTCGGCTTGATCACGATCAGCTCCTCGCCGGGCACGCGCGCGGACAGGTTGCCCATCGTCCAGACGGCGAGGCCGCCGCGAACGAGCTCGCCGTGCAGCGAGGCCACCAGGGCCCGCGTCTGCGCGATCGCGCTCACGCGGCGCCCCGCTCGCGCATGCCCTGGAGCGCGCGCATCAGGTCGCGCTCGCGCACCCCGAAGTGATCGTGCAGCCGCCCATAGAGGGCATAGAGCCCATCGTAGGCGCTCGCGCGCGAAGCGTCCGGCACGTAGACGTCGCGGCGCAGGCGGCCCATCTCGCGCGCCGCCGCGAAGATGTCCTCGTGCACCCCGGCGGCGACCGCGGCGTGCATCGCCGAGCCGAGCGCCGGCCCCTGTTCGGAGGCGATCGCGCTGATCGGCATCCCGATCACATCGGCGTAGCAGCGCATCAGCGGCTCGTTGCGCAGCAG
>Ga0182024_10026571_pt1 | contig 10165 bp, 8 predicted proteins | sample P32metaG_FD_120480 | JGI IMG/M metagenome (GOLD analysis project Ga0182024, IMG submission 120480) | Permafrost microbial communities from Stordalen Mire, Sweden - P3-2 metaG (Illumina Assembly) | ecosystem: Environmental > Terrestrial > Soil > Wetlands > Permafrost | place: Sweden: Stordalen...
ACGTTCGGAACCGTACCCGGGGCATAGCCGCCCAGCGAGTCGCCGATATTGTTGCCGCCGCCGCCCCCGCCGTCATGGCTGGGCACGAACGCAACGCCGATCGGAGAACCCTGCAACCACTTCGAGCCCGGCTCGCGGAGGAAGGAGAGGATGTGGTGCACGTGCTCGCGGTCGCTCGGCCGCGACTCGGCGAACTGCACGTACTTGTCCTCGGTGAAATTGGTGGGGATGATCACATAATGGTAATCGATGGTCCCTGATTCCGGAACGTGGAACGCAGTCGGCATCTCAAACACCACGTCCGGTTTCCCGATGTTCCAGCCTTCCACGAAGGTGACCGGCTTGGGAGCATCCTTGGGATTTCCAGCGGTCGCGCCGGTGTCCACCCACGAAATCAGAGTGTTCATCTCGGCTGCCGACAGCGTGCGGTCATTTTCGAAATGGCCGTACTTGGGATCGGCAAACCACGGCGGCATCTTCTTGCTCGCGACGGCGGTCTTGATCGCCTTCGCCCACGGCCGCGTGCTGTCATAGGTCAGGAATGACATCGGGCCCGCTTCGCCGGGACGATGGCAGTTTTGGCAGTTTTTCTGAAGGACGGGGAGAACGTCCTTGTAAAAGGTCGGTTGAGAATTCGGGGCGGCGGACAGAATCGCCGCACACACCAAGCCAACGGTCAGAACGCGCATCAAGTTAACCTCCAACTTCCTTATCATACGATGAATGGGACGAATCTGTTCCCGCGACTATAGGCCGCCGAATACAGTGGGAAAGGGCCAAAACACAAAGATTCGCCGCTAAATAACGGCACACTACCACTTAACATCGTTAAGTAACAATTCGATACCTTTGTAAATATTTGTAATGTGACCGTTTCGTCTTCCAGCCCCACCCGTCAGGGTGGGGGCTTATTCGAGGCGCGAGGTCGGGGAATGCGTGTCAACTTGCGTATCAACTAATGATTCACGGCTTTTCGAGTTTCATCTCCCGCCACTCCGACGTCGCTCCCGGACCGGAGCGGCTTACCCCGAACACCCGCCATCGGATGACACCTGCAGCGGTTTCTCCAAGCGACGCATCCAGCTTCACGGAAGTCCCGTGCGCCGGAATCACCCTCACCAGGTGTTCGTCACGATCCGAGACCCAGCCCTTTTCGTCGCGCTGGTCCCACTGGACCAGGTAAGATTCGGCCCCGGGAACTGGCTCCCATTCGAGCGTCGCCGCCACTTCGCTAACTACGATTCGGGGAGCTGGCAACCGCTCCGGCGTCGTCAACCTCAGATACCCATCGATTCGATTGCGTAGTTCCTGATCGGGTACTCTTCCCGCGATCACGTCGCGCACGCCTCCGTCCCGCCAAATCAGAACCACGCTAGGGTAGGCCTCGACCTCCAGAAACTGGGCCAACGGATTCTTGTCCGTTTCGTCGATCCGCAGCGTCGCCACATCCGAGGTTCCTGCTGCCGCTGCGTTCCTGATGATCTCGAATTGTGCGTCGCAGGTTTTGCAGGCTGCGTTGCGGAACTGTATCAACACAATTCTGCCCGCCAGTTCCTCGGGGAGTTTCGGTTTACGCCCGACGCTGTCACGGCCCGCTCGATATGGTGCTGACAAATCGGCGTGTTCCGGCGATTTCGCCAATTTGATCCAGTGATCCATCATGCCTTGGTCGAATTGCCAGAGCTCCTTGAAGCGCGTCAGGAACTGAATCACCGCATCGCGTTCGCCGGCATCCAGCAGTTCCTGCGCGAGCGTGACGCTAGGGGGAAAGCTTCCGCTTGCCGGAACCGATGCGGTTAGCTTCGCTTTCGCCGTCTCCAGGTCGCCGCGCGCGGCTGCCACACGCCCCAATACGGTGTGTCCGAAGTGTTGAAAATTCGGCGGCGCATTCTTCCGATCCAGCATGCGGTGCGCGTCGCGAATGGCGCCCTCGTCGTCACCGGCATCGAATTCCGCCATCGCCAGTTGCGGAAGGCCTGGCCAGCTGTCGATCAGCGCGTCTGCCTTGCGAAGCAGTTGAACCTTGAAGCGAGGATCGACAGCCTGTCGCCCTTGATTGGTGTAAATGCCAGCCAGCGTCGCCTTCAGATTCTTGTTGTCCGGTTCGATTTCGATCGCGCGCGCCACCCAGCGTTCCGCGACGTCCAGAGCGTCGTCGCCGCCCAGGGCAGGAAAATCCTGGAACTCGATATTGAGCATGAAGGCTTCCTGCGACAAGACCTCGGCCGCCGTGCCTAGAAGCGTCGGATCGTGAGACGAATCCACGTCTTCGCGCGCGCTCTTCGCCGCCGGCAGCATGCGAGCGTGCTGGTCCGACGCGAGTGAATCCACTCGGATGTCCATGAGGCCCCCCATGCTCAGCACGTCAAGGAGTCCACGCACTTTCGCGATGTCCAGGTCACCAGGATGATCGGCAGCGGCTTTCTTGAGAATCGACAGGGCGTAATCGCCATCCGCGAAGCGAAAGAAATACGCTGCGTTCGCGATCACCTTCAGGCTCGCATCCGGCTTGGCGGCATGCGCTCGCCAAAGTTCGGCGGCCAGATTGAAACCAACCGCATCCGGTAAGGAATTATTCGGCCTCAAGTCAAATGTGGGGTTGCCGTACGAGGAACGGCGAAACTCGGGGATCTCAGGTCGGTGTTCGGTAAGCCAGAGAAGCTGTCCGCGCCGCCCCTCCACGTCGCGCGTGTTCTTGTATAGATTCAGGAGCGTGATGCGATCCTGCGGGGCTTCGCGTCCGTCAGCGACTCTTTTTTCGAGCCGCTCGATCTGCTCCGCCGGGCTCGGGCGCGGCGCCTGCGCGCAAAGAAAAATGCTCAAGACCAAAGGCGTGAGAACAAACGGTACGATAGTCCGCATGCGGTGGCCTCTCTTCCTTTTCATTATGACGCTTGCGCTGGCCGCGTCGTTGATCGTGTGGCCGGCGCCCGGCTATGCCGGAAAAGGCATGGCGTTGAACACCCAAGTCCAAGCCGCCCTGTCCGGATTTCACGGAACCGTCAGCCTCTTCGCGAAAAACCTCGACTCCGGCGACACCTTCGGAATGCGCGACACCGTTCCGGTCGGCACCGCCAGTACCATCAAGCTCGCGATTCTCGCCGCTACGTTCCAGGCGGTCGAAGAGGGCAAAGTAACGTGGACCGATCTTTCCACGCTCCACGACTCGGACAAAGTGAAGGGTTCTGGTGTGATCGGCCATGAATTCTCCGATGGTGACCGGCTCCCGCTGGTGGATCTGGTTCACCTGATGATCGTGCTGAGCGACAACACCGCCACCAATCTGGTGCTCGACCGCGTCCCGCCGGACTACGTGAACGATTACATGGACAAGCTCGGGTTCAAGCAAACCCGATCGATGAAGAAAGTCGGCTCGAACGTCAAAGACGCGGACATCAGCCGCGCCGGACACGACCCCGCCAATAAACGCTTCGGCCTGGGATCGTCCACCCCGCGCGAAATGGTCGCGCTGATCGAAAAGATGGAACGCGGCGAGATAGTCTCCCCAGAAGCTTCCGGGGAAATGATCAGGATCCTCAAGCGCCAGCAGGATCACAACGGCATCGCGCGGCGCATGGGAGATCTGGTCGTGGCGAACAAAGCCGGTGCCCTCGACCATCTGCGCAGCGATGTTGGAATCGTCTATTCCAAGCGCGGCCGCATCGCCATCGCCATCACCTGCGATGATATTGCGCACGTGGATTGGTCGAGCGACAACCCCGGGCTGCTCCTGATCGCGAAGCTGTCGGAGATTCTGGTCGCCGGCCTCGCGAACTGACCTTCCCGAGCCCCGACCGATCTTTCCGCACCGCGATCAATCTTTCTGAACCACGACCAATCTTCCCGAGCCGCGACCGAAGGGAGCGGTTATAAAAATGCTTCTTCCTCAGCCCTTGCCCTCTTGCCCCGTCATGACGACGCGTCTACCGGCTGTGCCTCAAAGAGGCGCGACAGAATGGAGCGCGTGATAGAAAGAGGCGCGACAGAATGGAGCGCGTGATAGCCGTATCCGTGCGACGGCCTACGAGGTCACTCCCTGCTCGGCAGCTATTTCGAAGGATCCCGCTGCCGCGTGTGCGACACAGCCTTCAGTATCCCTAGCCCCGCCAGCACAATTACCCCCACTCCGATCCAACGCGGCGGCACGTGCATTAAATGCGCACCAATACCCAGCCCAATGATCAGAATCACAAAGCCAAGAATATACAATCCAAAGGACATGGCTCGCACCCCCGCGTTTTCATGAGCACTTGGGCTGCCACGACGGGCCGGTATGTGGGGCCGCCACTCCTGGCGGCAAGCCGGCTCTCGATCCGGCTTTCTTGTTAGGACCATCCGCGACGATCCGGTCGCACAGGGTTGCTAACTTACGCCACCGCCCCGAACAACGCGCCGACCCCCGCCGTCACCGCCATCGCCACCGCGCCCCAGAACGTGACCCGCATGGCGCCCACCATCACACTCGCGCCGCCGGCGCGAGCCGCCAACCCGCCCAAAATCGCAAGGAACACAAGCGACGCGATGGAGACAACCGGAATCAGGCTCGCGTGCGGGGACAACGCCGTGACCGCCAGTGGCATCGCTGCTCCCACTGCAAAGCTTGCGGCTGACGCCCAGGCAGCCTGCATCGGACGCGCCCTGAGTTTGGTCGAGATCCCCAGCTCATCCCGCGCATGCGCCTCCAGCGCGTCATGCGCCATCAACTGATCGGCCACTTTCTTAGCAAGCGCCGGCTCCAGCCCGCGCTTCACATAAACCGCGGCCAGCTCCCTGTGTTCGCCCTCGGCGTCCGCCTTGAGTTCCTTGCGCTCCAACTCAAGCTCGGCACGCTCGGTATCCGCCTGCGAATGAACCGATACATACTCGCCGGCCGCCATCGACATGCCCCCAGCCACCAGTCCGGCAACACCGGCGATCAATACATTCGTGTGCGTCCCATGCGCTGTCGCGACGCCCAACACTAGACTCGCCGTGGAAAGGATGCCGTCATTCGCGCCCAATACCGCCGCGCGCAGCCACCCAATGCGCCCTATTCGATGCCGTTCCTTGGGCCGAGTAGACATATTTGAGAACCGCAAAGAGGCGCGACAGCATGGAGCGCGTCCCGCTCACTCTCACCACCAACCGAGCCGCGGCTAACGACCCGCAATCCAACCGAACCGCGACCGTCAGGGAGCGGTTGCTACTCCGCAAGAGGGGGGCTGACCACTCTGTCCCATCTTGCAATACGACGATTCCCCAGGACAGAGCGTTCTGTTCCCCTCTTTCCGCCGCCACATTCGCTATTTCACGAAAATACTCTTGGGGATCATCGCATGCACGCCCTTCGTCCCGTCGACCAGTTGCGTGATATCGAAATCCACCGCCACGCTCGAAAGCGCGTAAGCGTCCTCGCGGCTCAGCTTCTTCTCCTCCACCAGAAAGTCGATGGTCTCCAGTCCGCAGATGCGCGCGGCCTGCGTCAGATCCGGATCAAGACCCATGGTGATCCAGTGCGTCGGCGTCTCGCCGCGCGGCCATTTCAGGTGCATGTCCTTACGCACGATCAACTGAAACACCCCGGTCAGCGAAGTCTCCATCGCGGTGATATCGATTTCGCCGTTCCCCATTCCGGCATGCCCGTCGCCGACCTCGAGCAGCGCTCCCTTCGCATGCACGGGAATGAACAGCGTGGTCCCGGCCACCAGTTCTTTGTTATCCAGATTGCCCGCGTGAATCCCGGGAGGCGCGCTGCTGATCTTTCCGGCGGCTTCCGGCGGCGCGACTCCCATACTCCCGAAAAAGGGGCGAAGCGGGATGTCGATCCCCGGGCCAAAGTGCCCGATCATCCGCTCGCGATCCAGCTTAATGATTTTCGTCTGCCGCGTCGTGAACTGGTCGATCAGGAAACCGGCAGTGCTGTTAAACGCGTAGTCCGCGCGAAGGTGGATCTCCTTGATCCGCACTTCCAGCACATCTCCGGGCTCCGCTCCTTCGACGAAAATCGGTCCGGTGAGCGGATGGCCGCCCGGACCCCGAGCTTCGCGCGGAACCTCTTTATACAGGCGCAGGATCTCCGGCTCGATCTGATCCTCGCGCAGCCCGGCGCGTTCGAGCGTCATCGGATTGCCAACCGAAACGGCCTGGATTTCCACCGTCTCCCCCGATTTCATGGTCAGCACGGGCTTCGCGCCCGCCCAGTAATAGCCCCACGCCACGGTTTCGGGCGTGGTTTTCAGCAGATGGTCGGCCGCGGGTAAAGACACCGCGGCGAGCGTTGCGAGAAGCAGTAAGCGCGTCATTTTGGCTATCTTCACACAAACCGGCGTGTCCGCGCGTTCTTTAGGCGCCGTTAAGTTTCGATTCCTACGTGGGTCCTGTCGTTTCCTACGTAACACCTACGTGGTTTCCTGTTGACGCCGACCGTCCTGACGTTTACCATTCAGGGAGTACATGGCGCACAGCCCGCTCGTGGCGTTGTGCGCCGAATCAACGACACGCCCGAACGATACGGAGGACCCATGGCATTCTGTGCGAATTGCGGTACCCAGGCTGAAGGAAGATTTTGCCCCAAGTGCGGCTCGCCCCTGCCCGCCGCTGGAGGAGCAACCGGAACAACGCCAGCGGCGCCGCCTGCAGCTCAGGTACAATCCTCGGGTATGACTGACAACGTGGCTGCTGCGCTGTGTTATCTCCTTACGATCTTGACCGGGATTCTGTTTCTCGTTCTCGAACCGTACAACAAGAACAAGACCATCCGCTTCCATGCGTTTCAGTCGATTTTTTTCGGCGTGGCGCTGATCGCGGTGGATATCGTGCTCACAATCCTGGCCTCAATCATCGTGCACATCCCGTTCTTCGGCTGGCTGATCATCTTGCTCTGGCCGGTCTTCGGGCTGGTGTGCCTCGCATTGTGGGTGTTCCTGATGTACAAGGCCTACAACAACGAGAAATTTAAGTTGCCCATAATTGGAGACCTGGCGGAAAAGCAAGCTTAATAGAGAGATCGCGCGTCGCGTCCGTCAAGCCCCGCCCGTAAGGGCGGGGATAGCCGCGGCCCATCAAGCTTCGCCCGTCAGGATAGGATTCGGATTCCTGCTCGGCCGTCCCTGCCCTTTTACCGAGCTGGATTTATCGATCGGGAGGAGTGGTTTAGCCTCAGCCGATTCACCGTAGCCGGATGCCCCCCAGCCGCATCTACCTGATCTGGAAAGAAAGCCAAGTGTTTACCCGATATCTTCTCGCCTCTTGCCCCGTTGCGACATTTTTCGCGATCGCTTCATCCGCCCCTGCACAAACCCAGGGCCTCATCACACGACCGCCCGTCTCCCACATGCAGGCCCCGCGCATCGGCCTCATCGAATTCTTCGGCCTCTCCAAAACCTCTGAGGTGAGAGTCCGCCAGGCCCTCGGCGCGCGCGAAGGCGATTTTCTCCCGCGCTCCAAAGGCGAAGCCGAAGAGCGCATCGACGCGATCCCCGGCATCGTCGAATCGCATTTGGAAGCGGTCTGCTGCGTCGACGGCAACATGATCCTGTTCATCGGCGTCGAGGAAAAGGGCGCCAAGCACTTCGATCTGCGCTCGGAGCCTGACGGCGACGCGCAGCTTCCTGAAGAGGTGACCAAGCTGTATCGCCGTTTTCTGGACACTTCCGAAAAAGCCGCCCGCTTCAACCCCGCCGACGACCTCACCCACGGCCATGCCCTTTCGGGCGATGCGGCGACGCGCGAGCTTCAGGAGCAATTTACCCCCGTCGCCGAACGGTACTTGCCGGAGTTGCGCCATGTGCTGCACGACTCCTCCGACGAGGAGCAGCGCGCCATGGCCGCCTATGTGATCGATTACGCGCCCGACAAACTCAGCATCGTCGACGATCTTCAGTTCGCGCTCAAAGATCCCGACGCCGGCGTGCGCAGCAATGCCACCCGCGCCCTCAAAGCGCTCGCGGTGTTCGCCCACCTGAACCCCGCTTCGGGAATCAAGGTCGAGCCCACCTGGTTCATCGAAACGCTCAACTCGCTCTCGTTTACCGATCGCATGCAGGCGCTCGCGGTGCTCCAAATCCTCACCGACGATCGCGGCGAATCCGCCATCGAACAGATGCGCGACCGGGCTCTCACCTCGCTCGTGGAGATGGCCCGCTGGAAATCGCTCGAACATGCGCTGCCGGCGTTCGTGCTGGTGGGACGATTGACCCCGCTCGACGACGCGCGCGTGCAGGACGCCTGGACACGCGGCGATCGCGAATCGGTAATCGCGCAGGCCCTGGCTACCGTGAAAAAGAAGAAGTAGTTCGCGGTTCAGAACCGCGACCGTAAGGGAGCGGCACTCCCATCTCAAACAGGAAGCACTTCCAGCGAGCGACAGCAACGATCACCGCAGCCCCTTCCCCTTCAAATACCCGATCAGCTCCGCCGGATCGTCCGTGATGATCGCATCCACCTGCGCCGCCACCAGCTTGTCCCAATCCGCCGGACGATCCGCTGTCCACGGGACCACTTGAAGCCCCGCCGCGTGCGCCGCGCTCACTTTTTCAGGCGTCACCAGGCGATACGCTGGCGACACGATGGTCGCCTCCGCATCCTGCGCGATCGAAACGAAATCGCGATCCGCGCCCTCCCACAACGCCACCCGACGGATCTCCGGAGCCAGCTTCTTCATCGCCCGCAGCGTCCTGAAATCGAAGGATTGGAGCATCACGCGCTTCTCCAGTTTGTGTTTGCGGATCAGCTCCAGCACCATCCGCGCGAACTCTTCGGGCGGCGGCGTCAGTTCCGGATGGTCCGCGAAACTCTTGGTTTCGATGTTGAACTGAACGTCATTCCCCGGCGCCAGCGCGAACACTTCTTCGAGCGTCGGCATGCGCGTTCCTTCAATCGGCGTCTGCTTCGCGAAGCCCGGATTCCGGACCTTCCCGCAATCCCACTGCTTCACCTCCGCAAGCGTCAGCTCATGAATGGTCGCCCTCTCGACATTCCCGCTGCACACCGGCGGATGCAGATACGGATCGTGCGACACCACGATCACGTTGTCTTTCGTGACCGCCATGTCCAGTTCCAGCACATCCACGCCGATGCCGATCGCGTACTGGAACGCGGGCAGCGTATTTTCCGGACGCATCGCGCGCGCCCCGCGATGCCCGTGCACCAGGATTTTCGGAGCCGCCCCCATCAGCGTGCACGCCACGCAGACCACGGAAATCGCCGCATATCGCAACCCATTTGATGATCCACGTGTGCCCCTCATTCCACCGTCCGCCTTAATTCGCACTGGCAGCAGTCGCTGCATCTGTGGCACTTTTCGCAGCGGTGATTCGCGCAGGCGTCCTTAGTGCAATGAACGCAAATGTCGGTGGACGGCTCGCCGCAGATGCTGCATGTCAATGTCGCGGTATCGGTCATATCTCTATTCTGCTGCCTCTTTGTTTCTGCTTTATTAATTCAGCTTCTTCGTCCCCGGTTTCGACGTCTGCTGCGTCAGCACTCCCCGGCATCGCTGCGCTTCTTTATCCACGATCTGAAACTCCTGCTCCTTCGTCGCCGCCAGATCCGTGATGTACTGCCGCAGCTTGTCCCGATTCGCCGAATTCTCCGCCAGCACTCCCATCAGCAGATCCCCCACCGCCGGATTCTGATAATTGCGCACGCCGTCGACCAGCGAATTCAGCCGCGCCTCCAGCGATTGCAAACGGAAATAGGTGTCCAGCGCGAGCGTCAATCGCTCCGGCTGTTTTTCGACCAGCTTGGCCGAATCCACCAGATACCCCAACTCCTCCTGCGCCCGCTTCCATTGCAGAACATAGGTGTCCGGCGCGCCTTTCGACACCCATTCCTGCGGCGTGAGCTGATCCAGAATCGGCTTGAGCCGCCGGGCTTGCGCCGACAACGAGTCGAGCGTCGGCGATATATCCCATTCCGCGGAAACACTCGGCGGAGGCTGGCTCGACGTGGCCTGGCATTCCCCGGGGATCGCAATCATTCCCACCAGCAATAAGAGAGTGCAAAGTAACTTCATAAATATCTTTCTGAACCGCGACTGTCAAGGAGCGGCACGCTCAACTTCTTTCTGAACCGCGACTGTCAAGGAGTGCCCATGGGCCTGCGGCCCACCAATGGTGATGAAAAAGTGCGTGGGCCCCAGCTAGGATAGCAGGAGCGAGGAATGGGAGAGGTCGTAGCCGCTCTG
>Ga0182024_10026572_pt1 | contig 10165 bp, 8 predicted proteins | sample P32metaG_FD_120480 | JGI IMG/M metagenome (GOLD analysis project Ga0182024, IMG submission 120480) | Permafrost microbial communities from Stordalen Mire, Sweden - P3-2 metaG (Illumina Assembly) | ecosystem: Environmental > Terrestrial > Soil > Wetlands > Permafrost | place: Sweden: Stordalen...
GCAGCAGTCCGCGGCTCCGCCTCATCCGGAGAACCCCGCGCTCCCGCCTAACGCCGCCTGATGAATTCCAGCGCGGGCGTGAATACTTCCGTCTCCGCATGGGTGCCGCAAATCACGTCCAGATGGCCCCATCCAGCGAGCGTCTTCACCGTCACGTAGGTGCTGCCCGTCGACGAGGCCGATTGCGCGACATGCGCCGGCCACTGCGCGCCAAAGTTGGTGCTGGCGAACGCGATGACCGGAATTTTCGAGGAGGCCAACTGCAGGCGGTCAGCCGGCGAAAATGAATTCTCGTAGTCCTGAACGGTGGGCCAATAGCGATCGTAGCTCACCAGCATCCGCGCGAGTACGACCGCGTCAGAGTAGCCGCCGGCCGGATTCGCCAGCCCGCCGTGGCCACCAAAGACCCCGCCCGCGCCATACACCACCGCCTCCAGATTCTCGCGCGCACTCTTGTACTTAGGTAGCGGCGCGGGTCCGTTGGGATTCGCGATGACCGCTTCCATCAACGCCTGGCGCTTGGCGTAGGTCAGATGTGCCCCGGCGACGTCGTCAGCGGAGCGATCCGGCGGTGGCGACACGCTCGGGCGGTCGGAAGGAATCCCGCCGTCGAAGATCACCAACCCTTCGACCGCCTCGGGATGTCGCGCAGCAAACAGATAGGCGAAGCTCGCACCGCGGCTGAAGCCCGCGATATAGATCCGCTGACGCCCCGTACTTTCCCTTGCGTAGCGCGCCGCGGCCGCGACATCCGACTCAAATAGTTGAGTGTTCCATCCCTTGAGCTCTTCGAGATCTGCCACGGGTGTCGCGGGTGGAATAGAATGAGTGCGATAGTCCAGCGCCCAGAAATCGATTCCATGCTCGGCCAGGTACAGCGGCAGCGAGTAATGCGGATCGGTGACTGCGACCGCCCCATTCATGTTGGTGCCGGGGAGGTAGAGCACGACGAGGTTCAGATGCGACGGCGTTCGCAGTTCGCGCCTCACCCGATGGAGCCCGATGCGGTCGAACGGCGAGGATCCGCGCGCCATCGTGTACGTCCATTCGCGAACGCCAGGCGCCTGGGCAAAGGATCGCGAGGTTCCAGTGGCGACGAATGTTCCCGTTTCAGCGCCGGCGATAACTTCGGCGGAATTCGCGATAGTTGCGAATGAAACTGCCCCACCGGCGCCGAGCGCGAGTAGCACGATCGCCGCCATGATTGCAATCGCATAGCGCCGACAGTGAGTTCGCGAAATTCGCTCGCCACACTTCATATTCATCGACATCGCAACCCCTCACGGTAAACTTACTCGCGCAGTATGCCTCGGCTCGGCTGCTAAGTTCTGCGGGAAGGGTTGAAAGCGCTTGGCGATTGGCGTCGTTCGCATATCGCTCCCGCAGCCGCTTTTAATGGGAAGTCTGAAACTCGTGAGGTTTCAGAAAAGCTTACAGTTTTGGGTTCCTCGACGATCTCTTAGCTCGAAATGCGAGCCGCGATGGCTCAATCGAACGCGCTAGCGCCAGTTATATCCCGCCCCAGAATCAGCGTATGAATGTCGTAGGTGCCCTCGTAGGTGTTGACGGTCTCGAGGTTAAGCATGTGGCGGATGACCGGATATTCGTTGACGATGCCGTTGGCGCCGAGCATGTCGCGCGCCGACCGTGCGATATCCAGCGCTGCCTGCACGTTGTTGCGCTTGGCGAAAGATACATGTTCGGGACGCATCGTGCCGGCATCCTTCATCTGACCGAGCCTGAGGCAGATCAGTTGCCCCTTGGTGATTTCGGTCAGCATATTGACGAGCTTGTTCTGCACGAGTTGATAGCCGGCCAGCGGGCGCGAGAACTGTTTGCGCGACTTCGTGTAGTCGAGCGCGCAATGGTAACAACTCCGCGCGGCGCCAAGCGCCCCCCACGCGATGCCGTAGCGGGCCTGCGTCAGGCATGCGAGTGGCGCCTTGAGCCCACGCGCGGTCGGCAACTGCGCGCTGTCGTCGATCTTGACGTCGTCGAAATGCAATTCCGAGGTAATCGACGCGCGCATCGAGAACTTGCCGTGGATGTCACGCGTAGTGAACCCGGGCGTTCCTTTGTCGACGATAAAGCCGGTGATGCCCTGGTCGATTTTCGCCCATACGATTGCAACGTCGGCGATCGATCCGTTGGTGATCCAGCGCTTAGTTCCGTTCAGGATCCAGCCGCCGCCGTCCTTCTTTGCCCTCGTCTCCATCCCACCTGGATCGGAGCCATGGTCGGGCTCCGTCAGTCCGAAACATCCGATGAGCTTGCCCTGCGCCATCCCGGGGAGGTAGCGCTGCTTCTGCTCCTCGGAACCCCAGGCGTAAATCGCGTACATCGAGAGCGCGCTCTGCACTGACGCGAACGATCGAAGCCCGGAATCGGCCGCCTCTAGTTCCTGCATAATCAGCCCATAAGCAACATTGTTCATCCCGGCGCATCCGTAGCCGTGCAGATTGGCGCCAAAAATACCGAGCTCGGCGAGCTTCGGAATCAGGTCGAGCGGAAAGCTCTCACCCGCGAAATGGCGTTCGACATTCGGCATGACTTCGCGCTGAACGAACTGGCGCACCGAGTCGCGCGTCATTTTATCTTCGGAACTCAGTAATTCATCAAGATTATAAAAGTCCAGGTCCGTTAATATGCCGGCCATTTCAGGCTCCTCTGCTTCGATGGATTCAAACTTGGTTTTGACTCGCACGCGGCCTTTCTACGGCGAAAACCGTTGCTGATCGCCGATAGTTATGGCTAGCAATTGTGCCCTGACGCTCTTCGGTTATTTCAACGTTGCTTGCCCCTGATGCCCAGCAAAGACCGGGTTGCTTAAACGCCGACCATCAAATATCCTTATACAACAACGTAGTAATATGCACATCGAAACGCTAAAGGTCTTCTGCGACATCATCGAAAGCGGCAGTGTTTCTTATGCCGCCTCGCAAAATTTCGTGACCCAATCGGCGGTTAGCCAACAAGTCCGAAGCCTGGAAGACAAGTACGAGTGCCGATTGTTAGAGCGCGCGCGGGCCGGTGTCAAACCCACTCCGGCGGGGCAGATTCTTTACAATTCAAGCAAGGAAATCGTCCGGCGCTTCATCGAGCTTGAGAATCGCCTGCGCGAGATCGGCTCGGTGATCGCCGGTTCAATCAGGGTCGGCACGGTCTATAGCGTCGGGTTGCATGAGTTGCCGCCCTATCTGAGCGAATACCTGCGCACCTTCCCCCAAGTCAATGTGCATCTGGAATATCTGCGTTCGAACAAGATTTACGACGACTTGGTCGAGGGCAAGATCGACCTTGGCGTGGTTGCCTATCCGGCCAAGCGCGGCCAGATCGTGACGATCGCGTTTCGTCACGACGAGCTCGTGCTGGTAGTGCCGCCCGATGACGCTCTGGCCAAGCTCAATCGGGTGGGCGTGGCGCAACTCGCCGGACAACGCTTCGTCGGGTATGAACGCGATATCGCGACGCGCAAAGCGTCCGATCGCATTCTGCGCGAATACGGCGTCAAGCCGAACTACACGATGGAGTTCGACAATATCGAGACCATCAAGCGTGCAGTCGAGATCGGCCAGGGTATCGCGATCGTGCCGCGCTCGACGGTCGAACTTGAGACGGCGCGCAACTCGCTCAAGGTGCTGGAATTCAACGAAGGACCTTTTACGCGGCCGCTCGCGATCATTTATAAGCGCGGCCGTGAGCTATCGCCGGCGGTGCACAAGTTCATCGAGGTCCTGACGACCAGCAAAGTCAAGGTTCCCGGTGGCCATCCGGTGCGCAATGAGAAAAATGAGAAAGCTGATCGCAACGAGCCTATAGAGCGTCCGGAACGCGTCGAGAAGATCGAAAAATCGGCCTGAGCGCAGGCGCTGTCAGCCTGAAGCGCGCGCACCATCAAACCACGGATACCCGCTGTCGCCTACTCGGGATGTGTAAACGGCATGTCGTTCCGGCACCCTATCCCCCGCGCGTCTGCCATTACGCGTAATCAATGGTCGAGGAACGCAAAACCCTTAGTTCACTGAAACCTCAACGAGGCTTCAGTATCCGAAAAATATCAATTTTGCGTTCCTCAACAATTTCCTTGGACGGTCGCGGCCGAAGCCCGCGAACTTATTTCAACGCCTCGCGCAGGCGATCGCGGTCGAAGCCTGCAATCATGGTACGCCCGACAATGGTTAAAGGCCGTTTGAGCAGATTCGGCTCCTCGGCCATCAGCTTGAGTGCGTCCTCAGCCGTGAGCGCTTTCCCGCGCAGCCCCATCGCCTTGAAGGCAGGGCTTTTCGGGTTTATATAATCGCGCGGGTCCGCGCCCTTGAAAAGCTCCCGAAATTCGTCCAGTGACAGAGGCTCTTTGGCGTAGTTGCGTTCGTCAATTTCGACGCCGAGTTCGTCAAGGAGGAAACTCCTGGCGTTTCGGCACGTGCTGCAGGTCGACTTCCAGTAGAAGCGGGCTTTCTTCATGCGCAACTCCCCGCGTCGAAACCCGTCGCGGACGATTCCGCCGCTGACCGCGTCACTCGATACTGGTGCTCGGCAGAGGCCCGGAAATACGCGACGACGGCGATGACCCTACCGGACCCGCGCCACTGTCGATCGGACGCGCACCGCTGCTGAGAGAACCGTCCGGCGGCGGCACGGTACTCATCCCGGTCGTCGTGTTGCCATAGACCGACGATACTTGCGGGGCAGGCGGAGGCGGCGGTTGGTGTGCGGTTGTGGTCGGGCCACTAAAATGAACCGGCTCCTGTCCCGCCACCATATTCGGCGTCAGAACATAATCGCCGCCCAGGGAACTGCGCCAAATGGTATTCGCGACCTGCGTATTGCCGCCGGTCAGAGCCCATCCCGCGCCACCGGCAACGCCGCCCAGAATTCCGTAAACCAGCTTGGCCGGGATATAGACCGCGTTGCCAAGCACGGTGCCGGCGCCGACCCCGACACCCTTCCAGTTGACGCCATTATCCTGTGGTTGCGGCACCTGCGCCTGTGGTGCCGAAGCAGTGCCCTGCAACTGCAACGGCGATACCACGGCCGGGCCGTTACTGTTGTCCTGAGCAAGGGCACCCACCGGTAATGCGAATGCCAGAGCGATCGCACTGGCGATCATCATTGCGTTCTTCCTACTCATCATCCTTCCTCCTCCCCCCACCCGGAAACCACCAATAACTTGACGGCTACTCGATCTTTATCACCACATCAATCGGAAGCAATCCGATCAGACAATCGAACGCGTTCTTCAGATAGTCATCATTCTTCGACTCGAGCGTAAGTTTAACCCGATACTCGGCGTTCCCGATCCGCGGGTACGATCCGAGCAACAGCTCCGGATAACGCTTGAGACAACTGTTGAGATGCTCGGCAATCAGTCCCTCGCCGGCACTCAGGTAAATCGCGCGCATATAGTACGGGTCGGTTGCGAAACGCCCCGCAAGCGCCGTCAGCTTGGTCTCGAAGATCTGCGGAATCCCAGGCAAAATATACACGTTCTCCAGTTGTACGGTCGGGAAGCGCACCTCGCCCATCGCGATCAGCACCGCCCCCTCGGGGACCTCGGCCATCTTGAGGCCGGCGGCGTTCAGTCCGCCGGTGAAATGTTGTTCGACGATCCGCCTCAGTTCCGGATCAATTACGACCTTACGGCCGAACGCGACCGCCACCGCCTCAATCGTGATGTCATCATGCGTCGGGCCGACGCCGCCCGAAGTCAGGACGAAATCGAAGGTCTTCGCGCAGTGGGCGACCTCATCGGCAATCGATGGAATTTCGTCCGGCACGACCGCGATTCGCTGTAATGCCACCCCAAGCTTGCGCAGTTCGCGCGCGGCAAAGTAGGCATTACTGTCCTGCACTTTGCCGGACAGGATTTCATTGCCCACGACTACCATCGCACACGTTCGCTCGGCCATCAGGTACATCTCCGGACCAGACATGATACCGAACAAGACCATTCCGAACACTTTCATTATGTCTGCACACGACGCCACGCGGCAAGGTGCCCGCGCGGTCCGCTCAGCCGGCATCTCACCCGCCGGTTGCGCATCATCAATGGTATTTCGTAGATTTGCGATGACAACCATTCATAACCGTCGATTGAATACGACATTCCAGATGGCGCACGGATTGGACCTGTAAATTATGCGACTGGATCAAATCGGAGTGGTCGGGGCACTGTGGCGCTACCCAATCAAATCAATGCGCGGCGAGCCAATTTCCGCCGCCGCCGTGACGTCATACGGCTTGGCCGGCGATCGTGCTTGGGCGTTGCGTGAAACCGAGTATGGCGGGATTGTGAGCGCCCGGACGTGGCCCGCGATGCTCCAGTTGCGTGCCTCGTGGGATCGCGATCTCACTCAAGACCCGCTCAACGACACTGCCGCGCGAGTCGGTATCGAGTTGCCCGACGGGTCAATTGCTCTTGCGGGCGACTCCCAGGCCGGCGACCGCGCGTCGTCGCGCATACTGTCTGATTTCCTGCACCGCGAAGTCCGCCTCGAGCGTGTCCGCCGCGAGCCTGTCACGCTCGCCGAACGCGAAGCGATCATGCGGGGCGACGCCATGCCGCCCGCTCGCGACTACTTTGACGAGGACGTCATGAGCCTGATCGCGACCGGCACGCTGGCCCATCTGAGATCGCTCACCGATGGCGTCTCCGACTTCGACCCACGCCGCTTTCGCGCTAATATCATCATCGATACTGGTGCCAATGCGAACAGCTTCCTCGAAGACCGATGGCTCGATGGAATGATCGAAATCGGCCCGACCGCGCGGTTCGCCGGTATGCGTCCGGCGCTCCGATGTGCAATAACCACGCATCCGCAGGACGAACTGCCGCACGACCCCGCCATCCTGCGCACCGCATGGCGCTCCCACCAGGCTTACGCCGGCATCTTCGCCGCGGTGGCCGCAGAGGGCACGATTCGCGTCGGCGATCCAATTTATCTGAATGCAAGGCAACAAGGAGTTGATTGAAATGGAACGGCGTCAGATCGGCATCGTCAAGGAACTTTTTCGCTATCCGGTCAAATCCATGCTTGGCGAGCGCCTTGATCGGCTCGACGTCGGCGAGCGCGGCGTCATCGGCGACCGTGCATGGGCGTTACGCGAACAGGCCAACGGCCGCGTCGTCAGCGCCAAGAAATTCGCCCACATGCTCGATTGTCGCGCGTCCTACGAAGCGCCGCCAGTTGACGGTGAGTCCGCTCCGATCAAAATCGAATTGCCGGAAAAGCGCATGACGCATGCCGCCGATGTAGACGCCTCGGCGCTGCTCTCAAGCGTTCTCGGCCGCGACGTTATCATCGAGCGCGCGCAGCCGAAACAACATACCCGCGCGGGTATCGACCCCGGCTCCATCTTCGGTGACGTGCCTATCGAAAACGTGATGTCGCAGCTTAATCTCGCATCGATGCCCGACAGCTTCTCGCTGCTCAACGGCACCTTCTTCGATTCCGCCACGATTCACGTTTTGGCGACCGGCACGCTCGCCCATATGCGGTCGCTGGTCGGCGAAGGCGCGCAACTCGACGCTCGCCGCTTCCGTCCGAATATCGTCGTCGATACCGGTACGGACGCCGGCGGATTCGTTGAAGACGAATGGACCGGGTTTACGCTTGAGGTCGGCGACCGCGTCAAGATCGTGGCGATTAAACCCGCGCTGCGATGCGTTATGACCACTCATCGCCAGGAAGACCTCGTCCGCGACATGCGCATCATCCGCGCCGCGGCGCAGTTTCACAAAGCTACCGTCGGCGTCTTCGCCTCGATCGGCGCGCCGGGGCCCGTGAGTATCGGCGATCCGGTATTTCTCTCGCCTGACCCCGCCTGAGTCGCCTTGCGCTGTTCTCTTGGCTATTGTGGATTCAACGCATTAGTCCTCTTGCAGCAAAGGCCTTCCGCGCCTGACCATTAATACAAAGACCTTAGGATTAGGTCGCTCAAATGGCTCGCTGTCTTATTCCCTGCATGACTTAGCGGCCCTCCCGAGCATCGCGAATAGTCCGAAAAGTCAGGTCAAGACTGTTGGGCCGCTTGAGACCTCGCGAAATTTCAGTGTCCGGAAACTACGATTTTTGAGTTCCTCACAACTAGATCGAGGGGTTAGGTTTCGGGTCTGTTAGTATAGATCGGTCTGGTCTGCGCCTCGATGCCATCTAACGACACCACTACGATTATCCGCGCTGCCCGATCCGCCGATCGGATTCGCGTAGCGCATGACTTCCTCGCCAACGTCCCGCGTGGTTCTGAGGCGATAGTCATCGCGCGCAATCCCGCCGCGGCGGACGAACTGGTCCGCGCCCTCGCCTGCGCACGCGGCGCAGCCTTCGGCATTCATCGCCTGACCCTCGATCAACTGATCTTCACACTCGCAATTGAGCCGATGGCATCAGCCGGCGTCCTGCCACTGACGAATTCCAGCGCTGTCGCGATCGCGGCGCGGGCCGTTTTCAGCCTGCGGACCCGGGGCGAGGCGTCGTACTTCGATAGCGTCATGAACTACCCCGGCTTTGCCGAGGCCCTTGCCGCGACACGCCGGGAGCTGAGCCTGAACCGTTTGGGGCCGCCGGAACTCGAACCCCTAGACCGCGCCGGAGTTTCGCTCGCCGCCATCCTGCGCCAATTCGATCGCGAACTCGCTGAGGCGAATCTGATCGATCGCGCGACCATGATCGATCACGCGATCGTTGCCGTGCGAGCAGCGACGGTGCCGCACTTCGCGGGAATCCCGACGCTCCTTCTCGATTTGCCGCTGGATAACCTCTGCGAGCGCGATTTGGTCGCCGCACTCGCCGCACGCGCCCCGCGAATTCTCGCCACTATCCCGTCCGGCGACGAACGTTCCTTCGACTTGCTCGCGCAGGCGCTTGGCGTCGATTCCGCATCCCTGCACGCGGCGCCATCCGCTACGCCGCAAGCTTCGTCACTAATGCGTCTCCAGGAATATCTGTTCGCCGAAACGGCGCCGCCCGAGCGCCCGCTTGACGACACCGTGACGATTTTCTCGGCCGCAGGCGAAATGCAGGAATGCGTCGAGATCGCGCGGCGCATCCAGGCCGAGGCGAGCGCTGGCATAGCGTTCGACCGCATCGCGATCGTCCTGCATGGACCGTCGCGCTACGCCCCCTACCTGGAGGAGGCGCTTGATCGCGCAGGGGTGCCGGCGTACTTCGCCCGCGGCGCAGCGCGGCCCGAGCCGGGCGGACGCGCGCTGCTGACGTTGCTCTCGTGCGCCGCCGAAAATCTCTCGGCGCGCCGCTTCGCCGAATATCTGTCGCTGGCGCAGGTGCGCGACGCGACCGCGCCGCACACCGTGAACGAGGTTAACTTCGTCACGCCGGCCGGCGAATTCACCGCCGGCAATCTTCGCGATGACGCCGAAGCCGCCCGGACGCAAGCTGCCAATGACGATCAAGCCGCGAATGACGCATCTGACCACGACGCGCGGCTCGCGGCTGGCGCCGATTACGCTGCACGCGCGCCTTGGCGATGGGAGAAATTGCTGGTCGACGCCGCCGTCATCGGCAGCCGCGATCGCTGGGATCGGCGGCTCGCGGGTCTCGAAGCCGAAATCCGCCTGCGACGCAGCGAGATCGAGCGCGACGATGACGCCCATGCTGCCGCGCTCGATCGTCAACTCGCCGATCTCGCCCACCTGCGCGAGCTCGCGCTTCCATTGATCGACGCGCTCGCGGCACTGCCCAGTAGTGCTACCTGGGCGCAATGGCTGACGCATCTGCGCGCGCTCACCACGATCGCTATCCGCGATCGCCACGCCATCATGAGCGAACTCGCCGACCTCGATCTGCTCGGCCCGATCGGACCCGTCACACTCGACGAAGTTCGGATCGCCCTCAGTGAACGGCTCGGGCGCCTAGAAGCGCGACCCCTTCGACGCCGCTATGGTGCGGTTTACGTTGCGGCCGCCGACTACATCCGCGGCATGAATTTCGACGTCACTATCGTACCCGGCCTGGTCGAACGGGTCTTTCCGAAAAAGCTGGTCGAGGATCCGATCCTGCCCGACGCCACGCGCCGCCGCCTCTCACCGATGCTCACCCTTCAAGGTAATCGCGTCGATGGCGAGCGCCTGGCGTTGCGGCTCGCGGTCGGGGCCGCCTCACGCCGCACCATCCTTTCTTATCCGCGCGTCGATCTCGATCAGGGC
>Ga0182024_10026573_pt1 | contig 10165 bp, 10 predicted proteins | sample P32metaG_FD_120480 | JGI IMG/M metagenome (GOLD analysis project Ga0182024, IMG submission 120480) | Permafrost microbial communities from Stordalen Mire, Sweden - P3-2 metaG (Illumina Assembly) | ecosystem: Environmental > Terrestrial > Soil > Wetlands > Permafrost | place: Sweden: Stordalen...
ATCGCCGGGACGCGGCGGCGCGGGAATACGCCGGAGCAGGACGAGGCGAACGCGAGCGAGCTGCTGGCGGACCCGAAGGAGCGGGCGGAGCACCTGATGCTGGTGGACCTTGCGCGCAATGACGTGGGGCGGATCGCGAACTTCGGGAGTGTGCGGGTGACGGATTTCATGACCATCGAGAGGTACAGCCATGTGATGCACATCGTGTCGAACGTGGTGGGGCAATTGCACGAGGAGAAGAATGCGTATGATGTGATGCGGGCGACTTTCCCGGCGGGCACGGTGAGCGGATCGCCGAAGGTGCGGGCGATGCAGATCATCAATGGGCTTGAGAAGAACAAGCGGGGGACTTACGCGGGGGCGGTGGGGTACTTCGGGTTCGACGGGAACTCGGATTCGTGCATCGCGCTGCGGACGATCGCGCTGAAGGATGGGAAGGCGTATGTGCAGGCGGGGGCGGGGATCGTGGCGGACTCGACGCCGGAGGGGGAATACCAGGAGACGGCGAACAAGGCGATGGGGATGATGCGGGCGATAGAAAGGGCGAAGGAGGGGTAGGAGAATTCGAATTACTCGTCCGCCAAACTTAACCAACCAATTTACTCCCATGCTCCTCGTTCTCGATAACTACGATTCATTTACCTATAACCTGGTGCAATACTTTGGGGAGCTGGGGGCGGAGTTGATGGTGAAGAGGAATGACGAGGTTACCGTGGAGGAGATTGCGGCGATGAATCCGGAGCGGATTTGCGTTTCGCCGGGGCCTTGCACACCGCGGGAGGCGGGGATCTCGAATGAGGTGATCCGGGCGCTGGGTGCGCGAATCCCGATCCTGGGGGTTTGCCTTGGGCACCAGTGCATCGGGGATGTGTTTGGCGGGGCGGTGGTGCGGGCGGAGCGGCTGATGCACGGGAAGACGTCGCCGATCCTGCATGACGGGAAGGGGGTGTTCGCGGGGCTGCCGTCGCCCTTCGAGGCGACGCGGTATCACTCGCTGATCGTGCGGCGGGATTCCGTGCCGGAGGTCCTGGAGATCACGGCGGAGACGGCGGAGAAGGAGATCATGGGGCTGCGGCACCGTGAGTACCCGATCCACGGAGTGCAGTTTCACCCTGAATCGATATTAACGCCGGAGGGTAAGCGGTTACTGAAGAATTTCCTGGAGATGTAACGGGGGAGGCGGGGAGGCACTCGCAGAAGAGCCGGCTGACGGCGCCCGCGGCATCCTTGACGGAAACGGGCTGGCCGAATTCCTTTGCGAGGGTGGTCATGGCGACGCCGGCGATGCCGCAGGGGGTGATCTCGGTGAAGGGGGCGAGATCGCCGCAGACATTGAGAGCGAAGCCGTGCATGGATATCCAACTGCGGACGCCGATGCCGATGGAGGCGATCTTGCGATCCGCAACCCAAGTGCCGGTGAGGGTCTCGCGGCGGCGTGCCGTGACGCCGAACTGCGCGCAGACGCGGATGAGGAGCTCCTCGAGGGAGCGGAGGTAGAGGTGGAGATCCTGGCCGTAGTCGCGCAGGTCGAGGATGGGATAGCCGACGAGCTGGCCTGGGCCGTGATAGGTGGCCTGGCCGCCGCGATTGATGTGGACGACGGGGTGGATGAGGTGGGCAGTGCCGCGGAGGCTGGTCTGATCAGGGGTGCGGCCCATGGTGTAAACGGGGTCGTGCTCGAGAAGGAGGAGCTGATCGGGGATGCGGCCGATGCGGCGCTCGGCGACGAGGCGATCCTGAAGGGCGAGGGCCTGTTGGAAATCGACGCGGCCAAGCCATTGGATGGAAAGGTTAGCGGGCGTCATGGGTTCCGGTGAAGTGTATCGGCTGTAGGAGGAAGAACTTTAGAAGGTTTAAAGGAAGGATTGTGCGGATGGGCACGGATTGATGAAGAGATCGTAGAGCACGGGGCTAGATGCGGGTGAGGGTGACGACGCCGCGGCCGGCGGATTCGTGCGCCTGGAAATGGGTGAGGCCGATGGCGAGGGCATCCGCCGCGTCGGGAGGGGGATTCTCGGTAAGGCCGAGCATGGCGCGGATCATGAAGCCGACCTGCTGCTTGGCGGCGGCGCCTTTGCCAACGACGGCCTGTTTGACGCGGCGCGGGGCGTACTCGTAGATGGGGATGCCGCGCTCGGCGAGGGCGACGATGGTGGCGCCGCGGACGGCGCCGAGGGTGATGGCGGTCTTGAAGCTCTGGACGTAGATGGTGGACTCGATGGCGGCGGAATCGGGCTCGTAAGCGTGGATGAGCTGCGCGAGGCGGTCGCGGATGGCGACGAGGCAGGAGGAGGAGGGGAGGCTGGGGTGATTGCGGATGAGGCCGTACTCGATGGAGCGGACCTTGCCGTTGAGCTTATCGAGGATGGCGAAGCCGGTGCTGCGGAGGGAGGGGTCGATGGCAAGGACGCGCATTCGCAGGAAGAATGGAGGATAACGGGCGAAATATGAAGCACAGTATGACGGCGTTTGTCGGCTATTGGCTGTCGGGCATTGCCGTGAGAGAGGAGAGGCATTACGGTGTGCGGTTCCGCGCCTGGCGCGGGTTCCCAACCCCTATGAAATTTTTCCCTCTTCTAGTAGCGGCGGCACTTTGCATGACCACCCGCGCGGCGGAACCGGAGGGGCCGCCCCCGGCATCGCCGGCGGAGAAGAAGCCGGCGGAGGCGGAGGCGCCGAAGCTGTCCGTGACGGAGCACAGCATCACGCTCAATGGCCAGGTGCTGAAGTACAAGGCGACGGCGGGATACCTGACGCTGAGCGACGAAAAGACGGACAAGGATGGGAAACCGGATGACGCAGCCAAACCGGGAGCCTCGCCGGCGCCGGAGGGGGTGAAGCCGAAGGCGCGGATATTCTTCATCGCATACACGAAGGAGGGCGGGGATGCGAGCACGCGGCCGGTAACCTTTGCGTTCAATGGGGGGCCGGGGGCGGCATCGGTGTGGCTGCACCTGGGGGAGCTGGGGCCGCGGCGGGTGAAGCTTGATGAGCTGGCGCCGAACCCGGGGCCGCCGTACACGCTTGTGGATAATGAGGAGACGTGGCTGACGGATACGGACCTTGTGTTCATCGATCCGGTATCGACGGGCTACAGCCGGCCGGCGCCGGGGGAGACGGCGGGGGAATTCCACGGGTACCAGCAGGATGTGAAGTCGGTGGGAGAATTCATCCGGCTGTATACGACGCAGAACAACCGGTGGCTTTCGCCGAAATTCATCGTGGGAGAGAGCTATGGGGGGACGCGCGCGGCGGGGCTGTGCGATTATTTGCAGAACGAGGTGAACCTCTACCTGGATGGGGTGATCGTCGTCTCGGGGCTGCTGAACTGGCAGAATATCGATTTCAGCCCGGGCAACGATATCGCGTTTTGCGTGGGGCTGCCGGCGTTCGCGAGCACGGCGTGGTATTACAAGAAGGATGCGCCCGAGTACCAGCAGCAGGATGTGAAGGCGGTGCGGCGGGAGGCGGAGGAATTCGCGATGAAGGATTACCTGCTGGCGCTGGGGAAGGGGGATCAATTGCCGGAGGCGGACCGGCAACAGATCGCGGACCGGCTGTCGAAGCTAACGGGGGTGCCGGTGGATTACATTCTAAGGCATCACCTGCGGATCAGCGATTACGGGTTCCGGCAGGAGCTGCTGAAGAGCGACGGGCGGGCGCCGGGGCGATTTGACAGCCGGTACAGCGGGATTGTTTATGACCCGGATGACGACATCGGGGACCCGAGCTTTGTGGCGGTGCGGGGGGCGTTTACGGCTACGATCAACGCGTACCTCCGGGGTGAATTGAAGTTTGAAAGTGATCTGCCGTACAATGTACTGACGGACGTGGGGCCGTGGAGTTTCAACAGCGAAAACAAGTACCTGGACGTGGGGGTGACGCTGGCGAAGACGATGAGTGAGAACCCGCGGCTGAAGGTATGGGTGGTGACGGGGTGCTATGACCTGGCGATCTCGTATTTCTCGACGGAGTACACGCTGGATCACATGCACCTGGAGCCGGCGATCCGGCAGAACCTGACGTTCAGTGAATACGAGAGCGGGCACATGATTTACACGGACCAACTGGCGATCAAGGCGATGCGGGACGATTTTGGGAGATTCCTAAAGGCGGCGACGGAGGGCCGGTAGGGACGGGAGGGATGAGCGGGATGGGGACGGACCTGCCATTGCGGGCATTGACCATGACGGCATGGGTGGAAAAGATGGGCTGGCCGGTGATGGCCCAGATGCCGCTAACCTGGACGCGGACGGAGGAGCGTCCCTTCGAGATGACCTGTGCGTCGATGCGGACGATGGCGCCCTGACCGGGGCCGCCGATGAAGTCGAAGGTCTCGAAGACCTTTGTGACGAAATCGCAGCCGGGATGGGAGAGAGTGGCGGCGACGTAGGCGAGCTCATCGGCCCATGCCATCATGGCGCCGCCGAAGAGGGTGCCGGCGTGGTTGAGATCCTTGTGGCGGACGAGGAAGTAATTGGAGAAGACCTGCGGCTCGGTGGGCATGGGGGGATTTATCCCGAAGTAGAAGGGAAAGGGAAAGCGGAAGTACCGGCAGGGGGGCGGATGGGACCGAATGGGGGAAATGCTGGAAGGGGGTTGCGCGGAGCGTTGCTTTTGAAGAAGGAGGGGGTAGTATCGGCGGCTCCCACATGTCTTGCGTTAAAATCGATCCCTCGCTGCACCAGGAGCGGAAACCGGAGTGGATCAAGGTACGTCTGCCGTCGAATCCGGTGTTTTGGTCGACCAAGGAGGTGGTGGCCGACCTGCGGCTGCACACGGTGTGCGAGGAGGCGCAATGCCCGAACCGGTGGGAATGTTGGAGCCAGGGGACGGCGACGTTCATGATCGCGGGGGAGCGGTGCACGCGGGCGTGCGGGTTTTGCGCGGTGAGCACGGCGAAGCCGTTTGCGCTGGAGGTGGATGAGCCGGAGCGGGTGGCGGAGGCGGTGCGGCGGATGAAGCTGAAGCACGTGGTGGTGACGGCGGTGGCGCGGGATGACCTGAAGGATGGGGGCGCGGAACATTTCGCGGGGACGATCCGGGCGATCCGTGCGATGGACTCGCAGGTGGTGATCGAGGTGCTGACGCCGGATTTCAACGGGCGGGAGGAGTCGATCTCCGCGGTGCTGGAGGCGGGGCCGGAGATTTTCAACCATAACCTGGAGACGGTGGAACGGCTGACGCCGGTGGTGCGGTCTCGGGCGAAGTACCGGCTCTCGCTGCAGGTACTGGCGAAAGCGAGGGAGCTCTCGCCGCAAACGGTGACCAAGAGCGGGATCATGCTGGGGCTGGGGGAGAAGGAGCCGGAGCTGTTGGAGGCATTGGACGACCTGCGCGAGGCGGGGGTGCGGGTGCTGACGCTGGGGCAGTACTTGCGGCCGACGCCGCAGCATCTGCCGGTGGTGAGTTACATCCACCCGGACCAATTCGCGGCGTACCGGGAGGTGGCGTATGCGAAGGGGTTTGAGCACGTATCGGCCGGGCCGCTGGTGCGGAGCTCTTATCACGCAGGGGATTATCATCCGGCGGGGACGTAATGGCTCAGGCGGACAGGAGCACTGTGGCGGGGCTGATCCCGGCGTATTACGAGGCGGCCCAGATCCAGGCTGTGGCGCGGCGGGCGCTGGCGCAACTGGACCATGTGCTGGTGCTGGATGACGGATCGACGGACAGGACCGCCGAGGAGGCGCGAAAGGCGGGGGCGGAGGTGATCCGGCATGAGAGGAACCAGGGGAAAGGGGCCGCGATCAAGACGGGGCTGCGGGAGCTGATGGCGCGGGGCTTCGGCTATGTATTGATCCTGGATGGGGATGGGCAGCACCTGCCGGAGGAGATCCCGGCGTTCCTGGAGGAGGCGAACCGGAGCGGGGCGCCCTTCGTGGTGGGGACGCGGATGTCCGATACGGCCAGGATGCCGCTGCCGCGGAGGCTGACGAACCGGTTCATGTCGGCGCAGATCAGCCGGTTGTGCGGGCAGCGGGTGCCGGACTCGCAATGCGGCTTCCGGATGATGCATCGGGATGTGATTCCGCACCTTTTTTGCGAGAGCAATAATTACGACTACGAGACGGAGATGCTGCTGATGGCGTCGCGGGAGGGATTCCGGATCGCGTCCGTGCCGGTGAGTACGATCTACGGGGAGGAGAAGAGCAAGATCCACCCGCTGAGGGATTCGGTGAGGTTTTTCCAGTTGATCTCGCGTTACAGGAGACTGGGAAAAGTGAAACCGGGGTAGGAACGGCGGCTTCGCGGACGGTGGCGCGGGCTTGCTAATGAGCGGGTGTCGAACCGGGCGTGGGAGAAGGGGCGGGCGGAGGTGTGGCGGTGAACTCGAGCTTGAGACGGACGAGCATGTCGCTGACCATGGCCTGGCGTTTCTGGTCGGTTTCCTTGCGGATGGCTTCCTCGATCTTGCGGCGCTCCTGGGTGTAGCGAAGGGCGAAAACCTCGCGCTGATCCTCGTCGAGGTGGAGGCCGGAGCGGGTGATGGCGGACTGGATTTCCGAGGCGATTCTCTCGCGGCGGATCAACTCGCGGTCGCGGAAGAGTTCCTGCTCCTCGGGCGACATGCTTTTCCATTGGAGAAGGTTATCGAGGAATTTTTTCTGCTGATCCTGGGAGAGTTGCTCGAAGAGACGGCGGACTTCGATGCCTTCGTCGGGTTTTTGCGGAGCAGGCTTCGTGGCACCGGGAGAGGGTTGAAGGGCGGTGGAAGGCGCGGGGCGCGCAGGGCCGGGTGCCACCGGAGAAGGGGAAGGGGTCGGGGCGGCGCAGGCGGCCCGGAAAGCGGTGAGGAGGAGGGCGGCGAAGAGGGAGAGGAGAGCAGCCCGGGCGGACGGGCGGGCTAGTTTACGGAGTCGTCGAGCCATAGCGAACTTTCTTCGTCCGCCACGAGTTCGTCGAGGTGTTTGATGACCTCGTAGTCGGGATTGCCGACGATCTGCGGGGCAAGGGTGGCCTCCACGGGGGCGCTCTGATGATGGCGGACAAAGAGGGAAGGAACGACGGTAATCAATGCCGCGACCACGCAGGTGCCGGCGATAGCGAGCTGCCAGGTCCATCGATGGAGGGACTTGAAAGCCTGGGAAAGGAAGGAGCGCGAAGTGAGGGCGCCCTGCTCCTGGCTCTCCAGGCGGATGGCACGCAGGACGTTGCGGGCAAAGAAGGGGGACACAGCGGGCTGCCGGGCCTTCCCGAGGACCTGCCAAAGCTTGTCGTTGTCGTCCGCGTTCATATTGACTGAATATGAAACACGGGGATGCGTGGCAAGTTGCGCATTTTGAACGGATTTCGGAAAAGTTTCTTCCGGAAATCCGTACGCAGGCGAGCTTCGGCTGGGGCCGGTCTAGACTTCGGTCGCTTCCAGGAAGCCTTCGAGCTGGCGGATGCGGGTGGGGTGGCGCATTTTGCGGAGGGCTTTGGCTTCGATCTGGCGGATGCGCTCGCGGGTGACCTTGAACTGGCGGCCGACTTCCTCGAGGGTGCGGCTGTAGCCGTCCACGAGGCCGAAACGCTGTTCGAGGACCTGGCGCTCACGCTCGGTGAGGGTCTTGAGGACATCGCCGATTTTTTCCTTGAGGAGGACGGCGGCGGTCATGTCGGAGGGGTTTTCGGCGCCTTTGTCCTCGATGAAATCGCCAAAGCTGGTGTCGTCGCTATCGCCGACGGGGGACTGGAGGGAGATGGGCTGCTGGGCCATCTTGAGGACGGCGCGGACGCGCTCGACGGGGAGCTGGATCTCCTCGGCGACTTCCTCGGGGCTGGGCTCGCGGCCATACTCCTGGACGAGCTGCTTCTGCACACGCATCAGCTTGTTGATGGTCTCGATCATGTGCACCGGGATGCGGATGGTGCGGGCCTGATCGGCGATGGAGCGGGTGATGGCCTGACGAATCCACCAGGTGGCGTAGGTGGAGAACTTGTAGCCGCGGCGATACTCGAATTTCTCGACGGCTTTCATGAGGCCCATATTGCCCTCCTGGATGAGGTCGAGGAAGGAGAGGCCGCGGTTGGTGTATTTCTTGGCGATGGAAATGACGAGGCGCAGGTTGGCCTCGACCATCTCGGTCTTGGCCTTGAGGGCCTTGCGGAACCAGGACTTGAGGTCGTTGTACTCCTGGATCATCTCCTCGGGGGAGAGCCACATGCGGGACTGCTCCTCGCGGAGGCGGGCGGCGCAATCGTTTTTGCCCTCGGATTTCGCGGGCTTTTTGCGGTTCGCGGCCTCGTTCTGCATATTGACGATGCGGCGATAGGTCTCATCGGCGATGTGGACGAACTCCTCGACGACCTTCTGCTTGAAGTAGAATTTCGGGTAGAGCTTCTGGAGGGAGTCGTGCGCCTTTTTGAATTCCTTGAAGGTCTTGGTGTTGGGATTGGGGGTGCTGAGGGCCATGAGGCCCTTGTAGCGGCGGGCGACATCGGCGGCGGATTTCTCGAGTTGATCGCAGAGGCGCGGGAGGGCTTTCATGTAGCGCTCGCGGCTCTCGATTTTCTTGTCGAGGATGACGCGGTCGAAGCGCTCCCGCTGCTCGACGAGCTTTTGCGCGAGCTCGAGGTGGGCGCGGGCGGTGAAGCCGAAGCGGTAGAGGTGTTTTTGCACCATGATCTCGGCGTCCTCGATGCGCTTGGAGATCTCGACCTCCTGCTCGCGGGTGAGGAGGGGTACCTGGCCCATCTGCTTGAGGTACATGCGGACGGGGTCGTCGAGGACATCGAGCTTGGAGTCGGCCTTGTCCTCCTCTTCCTCGTCGTGGGCTTTCTGGCCGTCCTTGTAGCGGTCGACCTCGGAGGAATCGATGATGTCGATCTCCATGGCCCGGAGCCGGGTCATGATGGCGTCCATCTCCTCGGGCTCGTTGACGGAGTCCGGGAGGATCTCGCTCAGGTCATCGAAGGTGATATACCCCTGCTCCTTGGCGAGCTTGACGAGCTCGCGGAGCTTGTCCTGGATTTCGGGGGAATCGAGGCGGTTGAGCGTGGCGGCATCCGGCGCGGCGGGAATCGCGGTGTCCGTGTCAGCGGCCTTCGAGGCGGCCGGGGCGGGGGCGTGGTGGCCGTTGGAAGCGGACTTGGCGGCGGTGGGGGAATGGGTGCCGTTGGATTTCGCGGCCTTGGGGGATTTGGCAGGTTTCGCAGCGGCGGCGTGATGGCCCGGGGCTGCAGCGGAATGAGTTTTCGTGGAAGCTTTGATAGGTTTGGAGGTCCGTGTGGCGGCGGGCTTGCCAGGGGCGCGAGGGGCTGCTTTTCGACTGGCGAGCTGGGCAGGTTTGGGGGCTGTTTTGCTGGGCATACCGGGCCGATCGAGATGTTTAGAGACTAAATCCCCGCCTAGCCGGAATAAGATCATTCATGGCCTGACGGGGACAAAGGCCGCGAAATATCAGTGATGAGTTTTTGCAGGTCAAGGATTTGTTTTTGAATTTCTGTAACCTCGCCGGGCGAGATATCCGGGTCGCGCATGCGGGCAAGTAGAAGTTCGCGGCGCCGGGCCATGTCGCGCTTCTCAATCGCGTGCCAGCAATCGCGCGCGGCGGCGAGGCGATCGTCCGGGAGACGCTCGCGGAGAAGGGCGCCGAGGAGGGCCTGGCCTGGCTCGTCGAGGGTGGCGGAGAAGGAGGCGATGGTGGCGGGATCATCGAGGGAGAGCTGCGTGGCTTCGCAGTCGAGGATTTTGACGAGGAGCTCCGCGCCGTCCATCTCCAGGAGGCGTGCGCTCCAGGGCTGGGCGGAGATCCAGAGACGGATCTCGGGGTCGCCGAGGGCGAGGAGGGTGAGGGCGCCGATGGGCCGGGTGGCCGCGAGGGGCTGGACGGAGGGGGATTGGGGGGTGGGGGTGCCGGAGGATTGGGGCGATGCGCCGGACTTGACGGGTCGGTTTACGACGGCCCAGAAATCCGCGAGGGCCATGCCGAGGCGGGTGGCGATTCGTCCGGCTACGGCTTCGCGAAGGAGGCGGTCGTTTATCAACTGGACGTGGGCGGCCATGGCGCGGGCGAACTTGACCTTGCCGCGGGGGGTGGCGAACTCCGGGGAGGCGGCTTGGGCATCGAGCTGGAAGTCGAAGTAATCGCGGGCGGCCTGGACGCGGCCGGCGAAGGCTTCGGGACCCTGGTTGCGGATGAGGGAATCGGGATCCTCGCCGGGAGGAAGATCGATGACG
>Ga0182024_10026574_pt1 | contig 10164 bp, 11 predicted proteins | sample P32metaG_FD_120480 | JGI IMG/M metagenome (GOLD analysis project Ga0182024, IMG submission 120480) | Permafrost microbial communities from Stordalen Mire, Sweden - P3-2 metaG (Illumina Assembly) | ecosystem: Environmental > Terrestrial > Soil > Wetlands > Permafrost | place: Sweden: Stordalen...
CGCTTACGCGCGCTTGATGCACCTGACCGATGACGGTCTCTCGCCGACGAGGCTCGCGGCGAGGTAACGCGAAGACGGTCTCGCCGTGCGAGGCTTCGAGCAACTTGCCCGACTTCTCGCTCGTCAGGTCATTGAGGAGAAAGTTGCGCGCGAACTGATTGAGGACGTCGGCGATCACGAGGTCGGCCGAAGCGTGGGACTCCTCTACCACGTCGCTCCGTCCGTAGTCACGGTGTCGCATGTCGCAGGTAAAAGTCGAGTAACTCGATCCGTCAGAGGCCTTTCACAAAGCGCATCATCTCGATGGCAGGGAATACAAGTCTAGGACGCTCGGCGACGTGGTCGTCGAGGACGCATTTGCGGCCCGTGGGACAAGAAACGGTGAACTTTCTGGAGCGGACGACCGGGCTCGAACCGGCGACCTCGACCTTGGCAAGGTCGCGCTCTACCAACTGAGCTACGTCCGCGTGGTCACCCATAGTAGCCCAGGCGCTGACCGGAATCGACACTGGATCACTCCCGGACCGTGCCGATCAATGCGGAGGCCTCTTCAAACAGGTAGTCACGAAGCGTCGCGAGGTCGGGCATAGTCCGTGCGCACCCGAGCATGCCGAACTCCAGATTTTGTTCGAATCCCAGCACCGTGACGTTGAGCGAGAACGGCCCGAGGAGCGGCCCGACCGGCGCGGCCGACACGACGCGGTGACCGCTGAGCCACAGCGGAATGGGCGGTCCCGGTACAGACGACAACATCAAATTCGCCATCGGCGGCAATACGTCGAACAGACCGAAGGCGTCGACCAATTTTGCGCCGAGCGACAGCATCGTCGGGCCGAGCACCCTCGGCATCTCCTGGAAAATCTTCGCGCCGTTTCGACGCTGCACGCCGACGGTCCTGGCCGAGTCCCGGGCGATCGCCCTCAGTCGCTCCACCGGATCATCGATGTCGGTGTGCAGCGCCAGCAGCATTCCCGAAATCTGATTACCCATGGCCGCGACGTCACCGTCGCCGCGAACGTTGATGGGGACGAAGGCGATGAGGTCGCGCTTGAGCTCCTCGCCGCGATCGACCAAGAGTCGGCGCAACGCGCCGCTCGTGGTCGCCATGACGAAGTCGGTGACCGAGGCTCCGTGATACTTCGCCGCGCGCTTCGCGTCGGCCAGGGGCACGCGCATGCGGTGATAAATCTTCTCCACCCCAGCGCGCCCGTTGAGCGTGGTGCGGCGGGCCTCAAAGATCGACGGTTGGTCGGGCGTCGAACGTTGTCGGCCCCGTGTCAGCCCCACCTGAACGACGGTGCGCACGACGTCAAATACCCGCTTCAGCCAGGACGTGACGACGCCGACGGCGAGGGCGGGGTCGTCACGCACTCGGCGCAGTCCGTCGAGGAGGAGTGACATCGAAGTGCTCGACGCTGATTCGTCGTCGACGTCCCTGGACTTGGGAGCCGGTGCCCGAACCGTGGGTGAGATATCGAAGAGACTGGCGAAGGTCTCGGCGCCGGAGACACCGTCGGCTAACGCGTGATGCACCTTCAACGCCGCCGCAACCCGGCCGTCCTGGAGACCTTCCACGATCATGAGTTGCCACAGCGGTCGAGTGCGCACTAGTGGTCGCGACAAGAACTCGGAGATCAACTGATCGAACTGATCGGCCGTCCCCGGTGACGGCAGGGCGACGCGCGATATGTGTCGGTCCAGGTCGATGTGCGTATCAGGTACCAGAGCGGGCCACGTGAGGTCGAAAGGTGCGCGAATGACGCGCTGGGTTAGTACCGGTATCTCGTGCAGTCGATCGGCCACATTCTTTCGAATCAGTTCGTATCGCTCGGTCGGATCGGCGACGTCGCCAAAATCGAGTTCGATCACGGCGCCGATGTTCATGGCCGATCCCGGAACCTCCAACAAGACAAAGGCACTGTCCAGCGGTCCGAGATAACGCGTCAACGTCCACTACTTCCGAAGCCCCCGGCGCCGCGATCGGCCGTCGGGAGATCCTCGACGGCGTGAAACGAGGCCCGCGGCACTGGCAGCACGACGAGCTGGGCAATCCGGTCGCCCTTCTTCACTTCGTAATCGTGCGTCGGGTCGAGATTCACGAGCGCCACCATTACTTCACCGCGGTACCCGGCGTCGATGAGTCCCGGTGCGTTAATGCAGGTGACACCATGTTTCGCCGCCAAGCCGCTTCGCGGCAGGACGAATCCCCCGTGGCCCTCGGGAATGGCGACGGCCAGGCCGGTCGACACCATGACACGACCGCCGCCGGCCGCAATCGTGCACGATTCGACCGCGACCAAATCGCAACCCGCGTCACCGTCATTCGCGTAAACGGGCAGCGTGGCGTCGGAGTGCAGGAACCGAACAGGGATTTCCATATCGCGAGGCTATCGCCGAGGGTGACCAACATTGATTGAAGGTTCAGTAGTGTCTCACTGTGCTGGTTTGGATGGATCTGGAGATGACGGGACTCGAACCATCGCGCCACGTCATCATCGAAATCGCCACCCTGATTACCGACGACAACCTCAACGTGATCGCCGAAGGGCCGGACTTGGTCGTTCACGCCTCCCCAGAACAGATGGCTGAGATGGGTGACTTCGTCACGGAGATGCACACCAAGTCCGGCCTGATTGACGCCGTCAACCAGTCGACCGTCACCAACGACGAGGCCGAGGCGCAGACCCTGGCGTTTCTCAAAGAGCACATCGCAGAAGCGCGATCGATTCCGCTGTGCGGCAATTCCATCGGCACCGATCGTCGGTTCCTTCAGGAATACATGCCGACGCTGGAGGAGTTCTTCCACTACCGCAACGTCGACGTCTCGACCTTGAAGGAGTTGACTCGGCGCTGGCACCCCGAAGTCCTGGAAGCGCTCCCCGAAAAGGCGACCGCGCATCGCGCCCTCGACGACATCCGCGAATCGATTGACGAACTGAAGCACTACCGCGACGCACTATTCCCCAAATCGCCGGTAAACCCTCCCACGATCGATGAGTGACGAGGTCCTGTCGTTAGCGCAGGCCACGGCGCAGATGACCGCACCGGGTTCGATGTTCGAAACCGAGCGCGCGTCGGTCGACGGCATCGAGATGACGGTGTGGAAACACGCCCCGGCGACGCTGCGCCAGATCCTGGACTTGTCACTCGCGCACGCGGCGAGCGATTTTCTCGTTTACGAAGGACAGCGATTCACCTTTGACGAGCACTACCGGGCGGCCTCGACGCTGGCCCAACGTCTCATCTCCGACGGCGTCGCCAAGGGCGACCGCGTCGCCATCGCGTCGCGCAACCTGCCCCAGTGGGTCATGGCCTTTTGGGGAGCGGTATTGACCGGCGCGGTGGTGGTACCGATCAACGCGTGGTGGACCCCCGAAGAGCTGCAGTACGGATTGAGTGACTCGGGCGCGACCGTACTCTTCGTCGACGAGGAGCGACTGGAACGACTCCGGAGCAATTTCGATGACCTCCCCGAGCTGTCGACGATCGTGGTCATCAGCGAAGATCCCGCTCGGCCGGCCCGACTGGGCGCGACCGACGCGGGCGTTCGCACCGTGGACTTCAACGAGTACGTCGGTGACATCAGCGCCACCGCAGTTCCGCCCGACGTGGACATCGCCACCGACGACGACGTCACGATGTTCTACACCTCGGGCACGACCGGCCATCCCAAGGGCGCCGTCGGGACGCACCGCAACGCCATCACCAACTTGATGAACCTCTTCTTCGTCGGGGCGCGCGCTGCCATGCGCTGGGGCGGCGGAAACCTCGACGAATCGGGCGAGAGCATCCCCAACGCGGGCCTCTTGAGCGTGCCGCTCTTCCACGCGACCGGCTGTCTCGCGACGATGATCACGAATACGGCGTCGGGCGGCAAACTCGTGATGATGCATCACTTCGATGCCGGCCAGGCGCTGGCGTTGATCGAGTCCGAACGGCTCACCATGTTCGGCGGCGTACCGACGATCGCCATGCAAATACTGGACCATCCCGATTTCGCCAAGTTCGACACCTCCAGTGTGAAGTCCGTCTCCTACGGCGGCGCGCCCGCTCCCCCCGAGCTCGTGCGTCGCATTCAGGCGGCCTTTCCTGGCGGCATGCCGGGCAACGGCTACGGACTGACGGAGACCTCGGCCGCAGTCTGTCTCAACGGCGGCCCCGACTACGTCGCCAAACCGGAGAGCTGCGGACCGGCCGTGCCGGTCACGGAAATCGCGATCGTTCCCGAAGACTTCGACGGCGACGAGCCGACGCCCGACCTGCCAAGCGGACCCGGCGTGGTCGGTGAACTGTGGATCAAAGGCCCCAACGTCGTGCGCGGATACTGGAAGAAACCGGAAGCGACGGCCAAGTCCTTCACCAAGGGCTGGCTCCGAAGCGGCGACATCGCACGAATCGACGAAGAGGGTTTCGTGTTCATCGTCGACCGCGCTAAGGACATGATCATTCGGGGTGGCGAGAATGTTTATTCGGTCATCGTCGAGGCCGCGATCTTTGATCACCCCGACGTCGCCGACTGCGCCGTCGTCGGATTGCCTCACGCCACCATGGGTGAAGAGGTGGCCGCCGTCGTGGTGTTACGACCGGGACGGGTCATTGAGGCCGAAGAGATCACTCGTCACGTGGCCCGACATCTCGCGCGCTTTGAAGTGCCGACCAAGATCTTCTTTCGCGCCGATCCGCTCCCGCGCAACCCGCAGGGCAAAGTGCTGAAACGAGAACTCCGGACGTCGCTGGTCGAACAGGTCGAGCGTTCCGCTTAATCGCGCAGTTCGTTGAGAGTATCGAACGTCGCGTCGTCGAGCGTGATGGTGGCCGCGGCGCAGTTCTCTTCCACGTGCGCCACCTTGGACGTACCGGGGATCGGCAGCATCACCGGCGAGCGACGCAGTAGCCACGCGAGCGAGAGCTGTCCGACTGTTATCCCGTGCTGGTGGGCCAGCGCGTCGAGCGGCCCGCCACTTCGCGCGAGGTTTCCCGCCGCGACCGGGTACCACGGAATGAATCCGATGCCCTCGCGCTCGCAGTACTCCAGCACGTCTTCGCTTTGGCGGTTCGACACGTTATAGAGGTTCTGCACCGTCGAGATCGTCACCACTTTTCTCGCGGCGATGATTTGCTCAACGCTGACCTCGGAGAGTCCCACGGCCTGGACCTTGCCCTCGTCGAGCAGGTCCCGCAGCAGTCCGAACTGGTCCTCCGGCGCGACCGCGGGGTCGATGCGGTGCAACTGGAAGAGATCGATCGACGCTTGGCCCAGGCGACGAAGCGACATCTCGCACTCCTGGCGCAGGTAGTCCGGACGGCCGCATTCACGCCACGCGTTCGGTCCGATGCGCAAGAATCCGGCCTTGGTCGCGATCTTGACGACGCCGTAGGGGTGCAGCGCCTCACGAATCAGCTCCTCGGAGACGTAGGGCCCGTACGAGTCGGCGGTATCGATGAGGTTGACGCCGAGCTCGACGGCCCGACGTAGCACCGCTCGACACTCGTCGGGGTCCTTGGGCGGTCCCCAGATTCCCTCGCCGGTAATGCGCATCGCGCCGAAACCGAGGCGATTGACCGTCTGATTCGCGTAGGTGAACGTGGTCGGATCGGTCATAGGACTCCTTGTCGAACAGTCACTTTACGGTGCGGACGTCAAGAAGCGGCCACCCGAAAGTGGCCGCTTCTCGACGATGTATCGATTACTTGTTGGGCTGAGGGGTGTAGCGCAGGTAGTCCTTCACCTTGCGAAAGCCCTTCGGGAACTTCTCCTTGGCGTCGTCGTCGCTGACCGACGGCGCGATGATGACGTCCTCGCCGTCCTTCCAGTCAACCGGCGTCGAGACCGGGAACTTAGCCGAGAGCTGCAGCGAGTCGAGCACGCGCACGATCTCGTCGACGTTGCGGCCCGTCGAGGCCGGGTAGGTCAACGTGAGCTTCACTTTTTTATTGGGGTCGACAATGAAGACGCTGCGCACGGTCAAGGTATCGTTCGCATTCGGGTGGATCATGTCGTAGAGGTCCGCTACTTTGCGATCGGCGTCACCGATGATCGGGAAGTTGAGCTCCGCGCCCTGGGTCTCGTTGATGTCGCTCTTCCAGCGCTGGTGGGAGTCGACGTCGTCCACCGACACCGCGATCAACTTGGTGTTGCGCTTGTCGAAGTCGCCTCGGCGCGCAGAAAAGGCGCCCAGTTCGGTGGTGCACACCGGGGTGAAGTCCTTAGGGTGCGAGAAGAGGATGCCCCAGCCGTCGCCCAGATAGTCGTAGAAGTTGACGGTGCCTTCGGTGGTCTCCGCCGTGAAGTCAGGGGCCTCGTCGCCGAGTCGAATCGCCATGTTGTCTCCTTGTGCGTGATGTCAGTCCCTTGACTGAACGAGCCAACCCTAGCGGCAAGTTTCGAATTGTTGCCAAAACCTATCGGATTTGTAGGTAAGTGCAAACGCGTTGATCACAAAGGCTGTGAAACTAGACCGGTGGACAATGATCTCCAGCCAGTCGTCGCGGCCTTCGACCTCGACGGCACGCTCACCGAGGGCGGGAGCGTCTTTCCCTGGCTAAAATCCATCGCCGGTCGCGGGCCCACCTGGCGCGCGGCGTTGTCCCTGGCGCTGCCCCTGGCGATCGGCGCGCTTCGCAGCAGCCGATGGGCCGACAACGCGAAGGAACGGCTCTTCGTGAAACTGCTGGCCGGGATCGACGAGCAGGTCGTCGTGGCGCAGTCGCGCACGTTCGCTCGAGCGCACCTCGAACACGAAGGTCGAGCCCTGCAGCTCGCTCGCTTGGACTGGCACCGCCAACAAGGGCACGACATCGTGATCGTCTCGGCGTCGGCGCAACTCTACGTGGACGTGATGACCGAGGACCTGCAAGCGAACGGCGGGCTCGGGACCCGTCTCGCGGTCGACCCGCGCGGTCGCCTGACGGGCGGGTACCTCGGCAAGAACTGCCGCGGTACCGAAAAACTGCGTCGGCTGGACGAATGGATCGCGCAACGTCACTACCCGACTCCCCCGGTCGTCTTCGCCTACGGCAACTCTCGCGGCGACCGCCGAATGTTGAGCGGCGCCACGCATCCCTTCAACGTGGGAAAGGGCGGCGTGCTCGGTTCTCTTCGCCGATTCCCGCGACTAAAGTCCGTTGACCAGTGAGTCACTGCTGGCGGATCGCCGCGCCGAGTTCCACCAGGCCGCCTTCGCGACCGTCGTAGGTCACCTGGATTGACGCGGCCTGCTCGCGCCACGCGATGACGGTGTTGCCCCGAGGATCGACCACGCCCACGTTGACGTCGTAGACACCGTCCAGCAACGGAATCTGGGCGAGGTCGATTCCCACGCTGTTCTTTCCCGGGGTCAGGTTGACGGGTGATCCCTGAGCGTCACTTCGGCTGACCAGCAGACCGTTGCGCGTGAAGATCTCCATGACGAAGTTGCCGCTGTAGGCGCCGTGGGAGGTGATGTTGACGTCGAAGTGCATGCCGGCGCCGCTTCGCACGTCGAAAGACCCCGACGGTGTGGTGATCGAGTCGATACTGATCGACGCCAGCAGGCCGCTGCGATCGTGTTCGGCGGCACTGTCCATGAGGTGCTCGCGAAAGATTCGCAGTGACTCGTGCGTCGGACCGTCGGCGATCATGTGTCCGCCGTCGAGCACGATGGCCCGGTCGCAGATGGCGCGAACCTGATCGGCGTTGTGCGTGACGAAGAGGATCGAACGTCCTTCATCTTGAAACGTGCGGATCCGATCGATGCACTTCGCTTGGAAGCGTTCGTCACCGACGGCGAGGACTTCGTCGACCACCAGTATGTCGGGATCGACGTTGACGGCCACCGCGAAGGCTAGACGGACGTACATACCACTCGAGTAGAACTTCACCTGGGTATCGATGAAGTTCTCGATCTCGCTGAACTCGACGACGTCCTCGAAGATGCCCTCGACCATTTTCTTGGAGAACCCCAGCATCGCGCCGTAGAGAAAGACGTTGTCGCGACCGGAGAGCTCCGGCTGGAAACCGGCGCCCAGCTCCAACAGTGCGGCCAAGCTGCCACGTATATGAATCTGACCCGACGTCGGCTGCAGGACACCGCAGATGCACTTGAGCAAGGTCGACTTGCCCGATCCATTGTGGCCCACCAGTCCGACGGTCTCATTGGTGTCCACCGAGAAACTGATGTCGTTGAGGGCGTTGAACATTTCGGTCGATCCCGTGCGCGGATGTAACAAGCGCTCCTTCAAGGACTGGTGTCGTTCGTGATGGATCTTGAAGGTCTTGGAGATCCCCTCCACCTTGATGACGGTCGTCATTACAACTCCGACTCAAAGTTGCCCTGGAGGTGCCCGAAAAGCACCTCGGCCAACAAAAAGACGACGATCATGATGCCGAGAAGCGCGAGATCCAAATAGCAGTACGTCGACATGGGCCATGACGGCAGGATCTTCAGGATCACCGGCACGACGTGATGATTCACGATCTGAGTCTGCGTGGTCGAGGCCGCGTACGTCGCCACGTAGAACGTGCGTTGGAAGGTCAACATGATGAGCGTGATCGGATTGAGGAAGTACAGCCACGCCAGCCCGTGTAGGTGCAGTTGCGGGGCGATGGAATGTTCGTACGAGTACACGACCGGCGACAGGAAGAACCACAGCTGCAAGATGATGAGGATGAAGTGCTCCATGTCACGCATATAGACGGTGATGGCCGACATGAGAATCGCCAGGGCCGCGGTAAAGAAATACAGCGCGAGGAACGCGATCGGTAGTAACCAGAAGTAGGCGTAGTCCGGAGAGTGCTGAACTAACAGCAGGTACAGACCGAACACGCCGAGCTGGATGAAGAAGTAAAACGTCGCGGCGCCAACGTTGGCGAGCGCGAGGATCTCTCGCGGAAACGACACCTTCTTCACCAGTCCGGAACGAACCACGATGACGCCGGTCGCCGTGCTGAGTGCCGTATTGAACATGTTCCACACGACCATGCCCGCGAACAGGTAGACGACGAAGTTAGGAATGCCGTTCTTGAGGACTTTTCCGAAGACCAACCAGTAAATGGCGAGGAACATCGACGGCGTCAACATCGACCAGATGATGCCCAGCGCCGAGTTCTTGTACTTGATGCGAATATCCGACCTGATCAGGCTGAACAGTAACTCACGGCGATTCCAAAGGTTGCGGAGTCGCGTGACCAGGCTGTCACGGGCACTGACGACACGAAAGGCGTCGTCCTCTAAGGAGCGTCGATCGACTCGCGTCGACGAGCCGTCGCTCACTAGGCGCCTAGACGAACGGCCGAATGTTCAATGACTGCGTCGATGAAGCCGTACTCCAACGCCTCTTGCGCGGTGAACCAGCGGTTGCGATCGGAGTCCGTTTCAATCTGCGCCAGCGACTTGCCCGTGTGGAAGGCGATTCGCTCGGCGAGCTGCTTCTTCATGAAGCCGATCTGTTCGGCCTGGATCGCGATGTCCGAGGCCTGACCCTGCATCCCGCCCATCAAGGGCTGGTGCATCAGGATTCGACTGCTCGGAAGGGAGAAACGTTTGCCCGGAGCGCCGGCGCACAGCAAGAACTGACCCATGGAGGCCGCCATGCCGATGCAGATCGTGCGCACGTCGGCGTTCACGTACTGCATGGTGTCGTAAATGGCCAGTCCATCAGTAATTACGCCACCCGGCGAGTTGATATACAGGCTGATATCGCGCTCACTGTCCTCGGCATCGAGCAAGAGCAGTTCGGCGCAGATTCGGTTCGCCGAGTCGTCGTTTACTTCGGAACCTAAGAAGACAATGCGCTCGCGCAATAGTCGCTGGTTCAGGTCAATCGCGCCGAATCCGTCGGCTCTGTTGGAGATACTCATGGCACCAATCTAATGTCTGAGACTCCGAACTCCCCGTTGCAAGACTTAGACTGATGACTCTTGCGGGCGTGGCGGAATTGGCAGACGCGCTGGTTTTAGGAACCAGTTCTTCGGAGTGTGGGTTCGAGTCCCTCCGCCCGCACTCGCCGCAGCGATAATGTGCGCTGGGAGTACGTCACTCTCTGCTAGGGTGGAATGACTGTTTCGCCGCACATCGCGGTGGAGACCGATTCGACTGTAAAACCTCGAGTTGGGCTCATCTCAACTTGTAGGAGTTATATGTCGTTGTCCTTCGCCGCGCTCGGCGTGCCGTCCAATCTGGTCGA
>Ga0182024_10026575_pt1 | contig 10164 bp, 10 predicted proteins | sample P32metaG_FD_120480 | JGI IMG/M metagenome (GOLD analysis project Ga0182024, IMG submission 120480) | Permafrost microbial communities from Stordalen Mire, Sweden - P3-2 metaG (Illumina Assembly) | ecosystem: Environmental > Terrestrial > Soil > Wetlands > Permafrost | place: Sweden: Stordalen...
ACACCCGGGACACTTGCCAAGCGGAATCCAAAGTCGTTTTCCTCGGGGGTCGGATCGGCGTCGTTCCGGACGGACGACTTCAGGCCGATCGCGCTTTGGCTGAACGAACCGCCGCGCAGGCCCCGAAACGTTTCGCCGGTCACGGGGATCGCCGTATCGTTCCACTGAAATACGTCTCCACCCATGTCGGCGGCACCGTAGGGGCTCGTTGTTCCCGAGTACGCGCCGACATTGGTCACGGTGTTCACGACGTCGTCGTAGTTCGCGGAGTTGGGTGTCGCGGTGGGGCCGGTCGCATTTGGGGCCGTGTTGCTGGAGGTCGGATACTCAAAATACGATCCCCCGGCGAAGTTGTAGTACGCTGCCTTGTACCATTCGTTTTCGCTGGGGAGAAAAATGGACGCTCCGGCGTTCCGCGTGATGCTATTGGCGTTGCTCGGCGTCGGCGTGAAGCCCGAGAGCGTGTATGCGCCGGTTTCGGTGGCATTATTAGTCGCGGTCGGCTCAGTAGAAAACACGGGTTGCCCGTTGTCCATCCAGTTGGCGAAGCGAACCGCATCGAACCAAGTGACGTAGTTCACGGGATTGTTTCCGTCGCCCGAAATTACGCCATACTTGCTGCCGAAGGCCGCATTGGAAATGTAGTTGATTCCGCCATAGCCTGCGATGCTCATGCCGGTGTTGTACAGAGCCAGCGGATCGGCGCCTGTCCAATCGTTCGAGTTGAGGAACGCGACGTATTGGCTGTTGGTAACATCGTACGTGCCGATGTTGTATGAATAAGCCACGGCACCATACCCGGTGCTGTCGGCGGCGTTCCCGGGATTGCCGACCGGGCGCCAAGCCATTGTGACCAGAACAGTTGCCGGGGCTGGCCGGGGCGCGAGTGCGGAGAGAGAGAGGAGAGCAGAAACCAAACTAGTCGCTATGATGCGGTTCATTTGCGGTCCCCACTAGAAAACTGTCAGGCTGGAACGCCAGCAACCGCCGCCCTTTCTCTCTGAGTGGGGGGCGAACGACACAACGCCTAGGATAGGGGCGAACTGACGGCAAGTCAAACAAATTCCGGCCCCCCTGAGGATCGTCTGGTATCGGTGGAGCTCGTTTTCCCTGAGATCGAATCAGACCGACCGCCTGCCAACGACCTACGCGACGGCCAACAAACAACCCATCTCCTTCGACACCCCCGCAAACCAAAACCACCTTTTCCGTAACCCACTCCTTTCAGTCGTGGCGTCGCGGGTAAAAACAACCATGTTTTCCAGCCCGCTTCAGCGGGCTTACCCCGTCGGCTTTAGCGATTCAAACAAGCGACCGCGGCATCGGCATCATTCGGCGCGACGCATCGGGCTAAAGCCGCCGATCCAAAAGCCCCTTGGAAAGGGGCTGAAAAACGGGGCGTTAGGTTCCACCGTCCGCACGCCTGAAGGCGTGGGCTAGGGAAGAACTTTGGACTGCGTCGAAGCAGCCGACAATACCGCTTGTCGAATTGTCGCATGCTTGCCGACAGACAGCCTGAAGGCTGAGCTCCAACGGTTGGAGTTCACGCTTTAGCGTGTTGCCGGGCCGCACGGATCGGTCGGATGACCTGCTAACGCTCGACGGACTTCATTCGTCAGTGCGAAAATCGGCGGCTTGAAATTGGGCCAGGCGTTGTTGTATAGTTGCGTGCGTTGAGCGAGTATCAGCGGAGCCTGAACGAAAACAGGTGTCTCAAGAGCCCGCCCCCGGATTTTCATCCGGCGGCGGGCTCTTTTTTTGCGCTTATCTGGAAACCTACCGGAGATTGAATCCATGAGCCCGACCGTAACGCTGCGATCATTTTCGCCCGTGCTGCCGAGCAAGTTGAGTTTGCAAAGCTTGCTCGCCTTGCTCAAAAAGTTGCAGCAGCTTGCCCAGCCGCTGGCGACCGCCGACGGCTTGCGGCAGGCGATCGAATTGCTTGTTCAACTCGGCAGCGCGGCCGGCTTGAATTCGGCCTGGATCAGCCGCTTGCAGAGTTTGTTGACCGACCAAAACGCGTTCAACACCGTGCTGTCGATCATCGCCTGGCTCGAATCGCTGCTCGGTTCTGGCAGTACGCCGGCCAGCGAGGCGACGACTCCGTTGGAGTTAGCGATCGACGCGCAATCGCTGGCCGATTGGCTGCCGATCGTGCTTCAGATTCTGCAACTGATTCAGAGTATTCGCGGGAATGTTTGAACGCTTTTCGTGGTTCAAGGGGTCAGGCACATTTTTCGGCCGGAAGCGTTGATTGCGAATCCGGCCGCACCCTGGCCGAAAAATGAGCCAGACCCCGACGCCGCGCAAGTCCGCCCAATTTCCAAACTGCACCACTAACCTTTTTGAAACCATGAATCGCAAGTTTGCCGCATCATTGACGCTCGTCGCTCTGCTGGCGATGTTCGCAATCACGGCGCTGGCGCAAACGCCGGCCAGCGAGCTGCGCGCCGCGGTGGCCGATGTCGAGCGGCTGCCGGCCGACGTGCGGCCGGGCGTGCGCTACTTGTCGCTGTATGCGATTCCGCCGGATCGGCGAACGGAAGCGAATCGCGTCGTGTCGTACTCGCTCAATTCGCTGAGCCGCACACGCGCGATTTTCCAACCGACCGAGATCACGCCGACGCTGCTGCGCTTCTCGATTTCGAATTTCGTCGCCGATGGCCGCGAGTTTGTCGCCTGGTCGGCCGCGTGGGAAAAGCTGGTCGAGGCCGATCCGTATTGGCATCTGCCGACGGAAATCGCCGCCTCGAGTGGGCCGAACGACCCCACGCACCAAGCGCCCACGCCGGCCAAGGCGGCGCAAGCCAATGTTGAACATCTTGCAACCGAGCGAATCACTGTCGACGGCGGCTGGGTTGGCCTTGAAGACGCCGCGAAGCTGCGTGCCTTGACCGCGAGCGCCGGCGCGATCCTGCGGGCCGACGATTTCGTCGCCCGTGCCACGACCTCCGCCGGCTACTACGCCTTCGCCGGCATTCCGCCGACCGAGCAAGAATTTCTCAAATCGCTGGGCGTCGATGCCGACACGATCGACCGGCTGCGTGCCAACGCCGGCGCGAACTTGATCATTTCCGGCGTGACGCAAAAGCCGCGGCGCGTCGTCTGGTCGCAAGGTCCGCTGGGCGGCGTGTATGAAACGCTCGACGTTCAACAGGTCGATGCCCAGCGCGATCCGATTCGCAGGCCATTGTCGGTCGGCGGCGCGAATTTGAAATTCGACGCGGGCGAATGGTTTGCCGCGGCCCCGAACGGCCTGTGGCGCACGGCCCTCTACGATGCTCAAGGCAATCGCCAGGATTCAGTGCCCGACAAGATCGCCAAAGACACGAGCGATCCGTCGGCCGACGGCATCGTCGTGCCGATGATCTCGTGCATTCGCTGCCATACGGAAAGTGGGCTGCGGCCGTTTCGCGACGATCAGAGCCGGCTGCTATCCGGCGGCCATGTCGATCTGCGTAGCGGCGATCCGAGCGTCGTTCAGCGAATTGCTGAGTTCTACGACGAACCGCGATTGCAGCGGCAAATGGAGTTCGACCGGCAAACTTACGACCTCGCCGTGAGCCGAGCGACGAATGGCATGAAGCCAGAGGAATTGGCGGCGGCACTCGCGCGCACTGTCCGATTGTTCGCCTACCTTCCGATTACGCCGAGCCAGGCGGCTCGGGAATTGGGCCTCGATCCGGCCGAATTGCGCGACGCCCTCGCGCCGTCGCACGATCCGATTCTGTTGCTGCTGTTGGAAGAACGTCCGGTGCTGCGCGGGCAATGGGAATCAAGTTTCGCCGAAGCGGCCACGTTGGCCGAATCTTGGAAATCTCATCACTAGCAAACCAATTGAAAAAGGAGCATTCGATGCCGACGATCCGAAGTCATAAGCGTTACGGCTGGATTCGCGATTTGCCCGACCAGCGCGACCATTTGTATGCCGCTCCGGCGCGTGTGTTGCAAAACCTGCCCGCGGCCATCGATCTGCGGCCGGATTGTCCGCCGGTTTACGATCAGGGCGAACTGGGCTCCTGCACCGGAAACGCCCTGGCCGGCGCCGATCAATTCGACCAATTGCGGCAAGACGCGGCCAATCCGTTCGTTCCCTCGCGGCTGTTCATCTACTACGAGGAACGGAAGATCGAAGGGACCGTCGGCTCCGACAGCGGCGCGCAGATTCGCGACGGCATCAAGGTGCTGGCGTCGGAAGGGGCTCCGCCCGAGACCGATTGGCCCTACGACATCGGGCAGTTCGCCGTCGAGCCGCCGCCGCAGGCATACACCGACGCCTTGCAACACAAGGTGACTTCGTATCAACGCATCGCGCAGAATCTGGCGCAATTGAAAGGCTGTCTCGCCGCGGGGTTCCCGTTCGTGTTCGGATTCACGGTCTACGAGAGCTTCGAGTCGGACGAAGTGGCGGCCAGTGGAGTGGTGAACATGCCCGGCTTCTTCGAGCAGGCGATCGGCGGCCACGCGGTGATGGCCTGCGGATATTCCGATGCTCAGGGGCGATTCATCGTGCGCAATTCATGGGGCGAGGATTGGGGCCAGGCCGGATACTTCACTATCCCCTACGCCTACCTGCTCTCGAAAAACCTGGCGAGCGACTTTTGGACCCTGCGAACCGTGGCGTGAAGAACAGGGGCCAGGGGTCAGGGACCAGGGGCCAGAAGAGCAAGCGCCGGCCCGATCCTGTCCTCCGTCCCCGATTCCCTGTCCCTCTTCCCTGTCCCCTGACCCCTGACCCCTGTCCCCTACCCCCTTCCCCCCATGTTTCTCGAAGCAATTTCGATCTGCGTTGACTACTCCGACTTTCTGGCTCACACGCTGCCCCACAACCGTTCGCACTTCGACCGCTGGGTGATCGTCACCGCGCCGCACGATCGAGCCACTCAGCGATTGTGCGCTCACTATCATGTGGAATGCATCGTGACCGAGGCCTTTTATCGCCGGGGCGATCGCTTCAACAAAGGCCGCGGCATCAATGCGGGCCTGTCGCGATTGCGGAAGCGAGATTGGCTGCTGCATCTCGACGCCGACATCGTCTTGCCCCCGCGCACGCGCGAATTCTTGGAAGCGGCAAGTCTCGATCCGCGCTGCGTCTACGGCATCGATCGGCTGATGTGCCGCGATTTCAACGACTGGCTCGGTTATCAACGGCAGCCGGTGCCGCAATTCCAGAATGAAGTGTTCGTGCAACTCAAACCGTTTCCGACGGGCACTCGCGTCGCCAAGCTCGACGCGGGCGGATACGTGCCGATCGGATTCTTTCAACTCTGGAATGCCCGCAGCCGGCGATTGGTTTATCCGGAACATCATTCGACGGCGGCGCGAAGCGACATGTTGTTTTCGCTGCAATGGGATCGGCGCCATCGGCAACTGCTGCCGGAAATCGTCGGAATCCATTTGGCCACTGACGCCGCGGGCCAGATCGGCGCGAATTGGAACGGACGAACAACGTCCGACTTTGGCCCCGCCGCGGGCGAAGCGATCGTTTCCGGCTATTGCTAAATGGTTCGGCAAACGCGGAATCGAGTTTTACAAACGTCACGACCAATTGGAGGAGTTGTTGCGATGAATCGCAGGTTGCTATCCATGCTGCTCTTGCTTATCGCGGGTTTGTCGATTGGCTACGTTGCCATTGCGCCTCCGCGGGCCGCGATGGCTGCGTGCCGCGTGAAGACGCGGGCGGTCGCGGTCAACACGGTCGCCATCGCGCCGGTGCCATTGGCGGTCGCGATCGGCGTGCCGGTCGCGGAGATCACGCCGTATTACTACAGCTACTCGGCCTATAGCGCCTACAGTCAGCCACAGCCGCCCACCGTGGACGTGGATGCGCTGGCCACGAAGCTCGCCGAGAAGTTGGCCGCCGCTGGTGCAAATGGCGGCAGCGGCAACACCTCGCAACCGTTGCCACCGAATCCAAACCAACCCAGCAAGCTCGCCCCGCCATCGCTGATCGCGACCAAATGCGCCCAATGCCATTCGGGGCTGGAGCCAAAAGGGAAGTTGTCGCTCGAGAATCCGGCGACCCACGATTGCCCGACGCGATTGAAGGCGATCCGCGCCATCTTGTCGGAAAAAATGCCGCAAGGCGGCCCGCGACTTACGCCCGACGAAGCGGGCAAATTGCTGGAAGAACTTGCTGGACAGTGAATGCGTGGAATCGGCGGTTTGTTTCGATCCGTAACAGGAGGGTGTGTGATGAAGCGTCTGTACAATTGCGTTGGAATGTGTGTCGCGTTGTGTTTCGGTTGGCTGAGCGCCGCGGCATCGGCGTGCCCCGTGGCGACGGGCGTTGCAGTCGCCGTGCCGGTCGCGCAGGTTCAACTTGCGTCGCCGATCGTGGCAGTGCCGACTGTTGCGTCGCCAGTCGTTGCCGCGCCGATTGTCTTCGCTCCGCCGGTGCCGGTTGCAACTTCGATCGCGGTTCCGGCGCTGTCCCTCGTGACGGCGCCTGTCGCCGTGCTTTCGTCGCCGGTGGTGGTTCAAAAGATTCGGGTGCGGTCATCGCGCCAGTTTCGCACTCCGATTCGCTCGTTGCTGTTCCGCTAGGAATGTGTCGCCACGAGCAATGGCAATTCTGTCGCCGTCCTTCCGGGACTGCGCCGCGGCGCAGTCTCGGAGGATGACGGGCGTTTTCAAGGATTTCCTACGTATGACGAATTCCAACGGCAATCGCGTCAGCCTTTCGCCCGGCGACTGGATCAAAGTCGTCGTCTTCATTTTGGTCCAAAGCGCGGCTTTGATCGGCGTCGGCGTCGATATGCGAGAGCGGCTCGTCGTCGTCGAAACGCAATTGAAGAATCGCGAAGAAGGCTTTGCCGAACTGCGGGAAGATATCAACGAGTTGCGGAAGGAAATGGTTTCGCTGCGCAGGTAATTGCGTGATGCACTTTGGAGACCGGTATGAAGATTCGGGATCGCGTCAAGGAATTGCGGCGAGTGCCTGCCGCGCAATTGCGGCCGAATCCGCGCAACTGGCGAACGCACAGCGAGGCGCAGCGCAACGCGCTGCAAGGCGTGCTGGCCGACGTCGGTTATGCGGGAGCGCTATTGGCCCGCGAATTGCCCGACGGCTCGTTGGAATTGATCGACGGTCATCTGCGGGCCGAAACGACGCCCGACATGCCCGTGCCTGTGCTGATCCTCGATGTGAATGAAGAAGAGGCGAAGCTGATTCTCGCAACGCACGATCCGTTGGCCGGCATGGCGGGCGTGGCCGCCGAAGCGCTCGACGCGCTGCTGGCCGAGATCCACACCGACAATCCGGCGGTGCAAGCGATGTGGGACAGCCTGACCGCCGCCGCCGACATTTTGACCGACGACCCGCCGGCCGAACCGCCCAAGGAAGCCACGATCTCGTCGCTATTTCAAGTGGTCGTTGAATGCGCCAATGAAACTGAACAGCAAACCGTGTACGAACGCCTGGCCGCTGAAGGCCTCAAGTGCCGGGTGATCACGTTGTGAGGAAGGGGACAGGGGTCAGGGGCCAGGGATCAGGGACGAAGAACTCGCAAGCAATTCGCGGCCACATTTTCATCATTGTTCTTCGTCTCTTCGTTCCTCGTCCTCCTAACCCCTGACCCCTGGCCCCTAACCCCTTCCCCCCATGCTCGACATCACCGTCCAATGCCCCGTGTTCGATTCGTTCCGCGTCCAGCAGGTGGCTGGAATGTTCGATGTTCCGCTCGCGGAAAAAGTGACGCAGCGGTTTGCGGTCGACGTACACGATCTGAATGCCGAGCCTGGTTGGCGGATTGGATTGATCGTCGGTCCGTCGGGGAGTGGGAAGACGACCGTCGCCCGGCGATTGTTCGGGTCAAAGTTGATCGAACATCAGAGTTGGCCGGAGAATCGGGCCGTGGTGGATTGCTTTGGCGAGCGCTCGATCCGCGAAATAACGGGCCTGCTGACGGCCGTCGGTTTCAGTTCGCCGCCGTCTTGGATCAAGCCGTACAACGTGCTCAGCGGCGGCGAACGGTTTCGCTGCGACCTGGCTCGCGCATTGGCGGGGTGCGTGCCGACCGATCCGCCGCGTGATGCGACCGTCGCCGATGGCATTATCGGTTCGGAAATTCTGGCTTTCGACGAGTTCACCAGCGTCGTCGATCGCACGGTCGCGAAAGTCGGCTCGGCAGCGGTGGCCAAAGCGATTCGCAGCGGACAAATCGCGTGTCGCTTCGTGGCAGTGACTTGTCACTACGACGTGACCGAGTGGCTCGCGCCCGATTGGGTGATCGACATGTCGAGTTGCTCCTTTCAACGGAGGTGTCTTCGACGACCGCCGATCGAGCTTGAGTTGTTTCGTTGCCGGAGCCGTGTCTGGCCGTTGTTTGCGACGCATCATTATCTGAGCGGCAAGTTGAATCCGATGGCCCGATGCTATCTCGCCCTGTGGGAAGGAATGCCGGCGGCATTTTGCGCGACGCTGCCGGTGATCGGCCGGCGGCGGCATTGGCGGATTTCACGAATCGTCACGCTCCCCGACTATCAGGGCATCGGCATCGGAATGCGCGTGGCCGAGGCGGTCGGCGATTTGCATCGCGCCGAAGGGCATCGCTTCAACGTCACCGCCAGCCATCCGTCGCTCATCGCCCATTGCCGACGTTCGTCATCGTGGCGCGCGATTCATTTGCAAAAGCATGGCTCTCGCGGCGCGGGAAGATTCGTTCCAGGCTATCGCGGCTCCGCCGGTCGCGCAGTCGTGTCGTTCGAATATCTCGGCCCAGCGGCGACTCCAGCCATGCACGGGCCGGGAGACTCGGGCGAGTGAAACTGGATGAAACCAAGAAACGAGAAGTCTTCGCCATCCTCACCGTGGGCGGAACACGGCTCATGGCGGCGCAATATGTCGGTTGCCATGTCGAAACGATTCGCCGAACGGCTTTGCGCGATCCCCAATTCGCCGACCAGCTCCGCAAAGCCGAAGTCGGACCCGAGCTGACGTTCTTGCGAAACATCCAACAAGCCTCGAAAGACCCGAAACAATGGCGAGCCTCGGCCTGGGCGCTGGAACGCTTGTATCCCGATCGTTATGGCCGGCGTCCGCCGAATTCAATCACTCCCGAACAGTTGACCGAAGTCATTCGCGAGATGGCGACGATCGTGGTCGGCGAAGTCCCCGCCAAGCCATTCCGCGAGAAGGTGTTGATGCGATTGAGCGAGCTGGCGGCCGAACCACGCAAACAGGCCACGAAGAAACGTCCCGCGAAATGATCGTCATGCGAAATGATTTGCTACGCGGCTGGCGCGACGCCGCTCCGGAGTTGATCCGGCGCTGCCTTCGGCTGCTTGGCGAGTCGATCGAGCGCGAGATCGCCGTCGCGGATTCGCAAGCCGGCAGCCAGCAGCGCGCCGGCTTGCTCGATTGGGCGCGCAAGTATCTGCCGGAGCATGTTCGCTTGCAGCCTTCGCGCATGCATCGTTGGCTGGCCGATCAACTCGACGAAATGCAACGGGAGCGCGGGCGGAAGTTGAACGTCGTCGGGCCGCGCGGCGGCGCCAAATCGACACTCGGCTCGCTGGCGTTCGTGCTCCGTGCCGCGGTCGAAGCACGCGAGCCCTATATCTGGATCGTCTCCGACGCGAAGCATCAGGCCGTCAGCCATTTGGAAAACCTCAAGACCGAATTGCGGGAAAACCCGCGGCTCATGGCCGCCTATCCGCGAGCGACCGAGCCGAGCCCGGTGTGGCGCGAGAATGCCGTGCGGCTGAGCAACGGCGTGACGATCGAGGCATTTGGCACCGGCCAGCGAATTCGTGGCCGGCGGCGCCGCGCCGATCGGCCAACGCTGATCGTCTGCGACGATATTCAAGACGACCGGCACATCGAATCCAGCACGGCGCGCGATCATTCGCGCCGCTGGTTTCACGGGATGTTGATGAAAGCCGGCACGAAGCGGACCAACGTCGTGAACCTGGCCACCGCGCTGCATCGCGAAGCGTTGGCGATGGAGTTGCACGCGACTCCCGGTTGGACCTCGCGCGTGTTCCAAGCCATCGAGCACTGGCCCGAGCGGATGGAACTTTGGGATCAATGGGAACGAATCTACGCCGACCTCGAGCGGCCCGATGCGCGGCAGGCCGCTCGCGATTTTTATGAAACGAATCGCGCTGCGATGGATGCCGGCGCGGTGCTTCTCTGGCCCGAGGAAGAGGATCTGTACACGC
>Ga0182024_10026576_pt1 | contig 10164 bp, 9 predicted proteins | sample P32metaG_FD_120480 | JGI IMG/M metagenome (GOLD analysis project Ga0182024, IMG submission 120480) | Permafrost microbial communities from Stordalen Mire, Sweden - P3-2 metaG (Illumina Assembly) | ecosystem: Environmental > Terrestrial > Soil > Wetlands > Permafrost | place: Sweden: Stordalen...
GACCAGGCGGTCGGGGCCGCTGTTCAACCGGATAAGGTTGGGCAGCCGGTCGTCCTGCACCGCTTGGCCGCCCAGCACGCCGACCGGCAGGTCGCGAAAACGCGCATCCTCGGCCAGCACCGTCAACAGCGCCTCGACCACGCGCGGCCCGAAGCCATCGCCGATGACGATGCCGTCGATGTCGCGGGAATTGAGAAAACGCGCGGCCGTCTCCACGCTCATCGCCCCGATCAGCCCGACCCGTTCGCCGACCGCGACCGCGAGCGCCGGATAGTAGCGGCCGCGCCCGACGCACAGCACGGTCGAGTGATCGGGACCGCCCGGCGGCGGAAATGCGCATGCGCTGGCGGTTACGCTAACGGCTGCGCTAGCGGATTCCTGGCCCGGCGGTGCCGGCGCTCCCGAGCGCCGCAGCACGGTCGCATGCAGGTTGCGAATGCGCAGCGCCGAGCGCAACCGGTCGATCAGCCGGTTCGTCGGATCCTGTGCCGAGACCGCCAACGCACACGGGATCGGGACCATGCCGTCGTCGCCAAGGCGCGCCAGCACGGGCGTGAGCAGGCTCATGGCCTCGATGCGAGTGCCCAGCGCCTGGGCCAAAACGGGATCGGGCGGCGGGTCCGGCTCGGCCAGCAGCACCGCGCAGGGTTGAATCTCGTCGATGGCGGCGCCCGCGTCGGCCCAATTGGCTTCGACGATCGGAAAAGCGCCGGCGGTGCTGAGCGCCTCGACGGTATCGGCCGCCGGATGCTCGGCGACCACGACTACAGGACCTAGCAATGCCATGGCGATACGCGTGTGAGGAGGCGGAAGCTCCGCGATCCTAACGCACGCGCTGTTAATGCCTGGTCAACGCTAAGCAGCCGTACGGCTCAAGCCGAGCGTCGCGCGTCGGTGGCGCGCGCGCCGAAGGCCTCCACCAGCAACGGGTTGGCGCCGATTCCGCGCAGCGCCATCCGGATCGCCTCCAGGTTGGCGGCGGTGCCGGCCAATCGCTGCCCCGCGAGCGCATCAGGCCGCACCGCCAGTGTCCCGCTCCGGTCGAGGCCGTTGATGATGCTGGTGAGCTCGCCGACAGCAAACCGATAACCTCCGAAGCTCACCAGGCTGGGCGGCGGTCCGCTGACCACCATGGTGGTGGTGTCGGGGCCGACCTCGCCCGCATAGCCGGTGTCGACAAAGCCGTCCGCCGCAGCCGCGAGATGCGGAAGCGAGGTCCGCTCCGCTCCCGGCGGGAAGGCGCGTTCCGGCACCATGGGGCCGCGCAGCGCGATCGTGCCATGACCGGTGGCCGCAAACTCGGCGACGGCGAGCGCCCCGGTCTCGGCGGGCAACCTCACGGCAGCGCGAGGAATCGGCGCCGGCCTTCCGTCCGCTTGGCGCCGCGCCGCGAACAGGCCGATTTCCCCGAACAGCTGCACATCCACCAACGCGGTCGCGGATTCCGGCCAATCGGGAGCGTGTCGCAATTGCTGCGGTGCGCGCCAGGCCGCGAGCACGGCCTTGAGATCATGCGCCGCCGGCAGATACCCGGCCGCCGCCAGCTGCGCGTTGAGCGGTCCTGGCACAATCACGGCATCGCAATGAAGGTCCCGGCATTGCTGCGCAAAGGTCGTGCTGTCGAACGGATGGTGAAGCGCCAACGTGCCGCCGACCATGAGCCAGGGCAGCAAGGTCATGGCAATGCCGCCGAAAGAGGCGAGCGGCATGGTGGACAGGATGACCGCATTCTGCGGGAGCCGGCTCTCGCGCAGCACGGCAAGCCCGCCGGCGATCAGCTGGGCATCGCTGCGGGCGACCGGGACCGGTCCGTCAGCCGCCACATCCCAGGTGACGGCTGCCAAATGAGCGCCCCGACCGAGCGAAGCGGCGCGTTCGCTCGCGATCGCGGCGAGGGGGCCGCTCTGCGCTGCCGCGTAGAGATCGTCGAGCCCGATTACGCCGTCGGGGGGGTGCGCTCCGAAACCGCAGACATGGCGCACCGTAAAGGCTTCGGCCGCGGCATTGACCGCGAGATCGAAATGGTCGGTCGCGCCGATGCGGCCGCTCACGATCAGCGCGCTGGCGCCGGTCCGCCGGATTGCGCCAACGGCATCGGCGCGACGCCACAACAGCGGCATCGGCATTGCGATCAGCTCGGCCCGCAGCACGGCCATGAAGGCGAGCACGCTGTCGACCGTGTTGGCCATTTGAAGTCCGACGATCGCGTCCGGGTGCAAGTTCAACTGGCGCAGCCGTCCGGCGATGGCCGCTATCACGCGATCGGCCTCACCGTAAGTCAGCCGTCGCGCGGCGCCATCGGTGAAGCGCTCGCGATTGGGAGGATCCACCAGCGCGGTGGCATCGGGACGCCGCGCGGCGGCCGCCCGGAAAAGATCGTCGAGGGTGGTGTCAACGCCCGTATTGGCCGCTTGAGGCAGGTCGTCGAGGATCACGACAATCGCCGCATTTTGCGCTTCATTTCGGCTGCTGCCACCAAGTTTCGAGCAGAAAGCCCGAAACGGAAGTCGCCGCAGGATGCCGGATTCGCGTCCAAGATGCGACCCAGTCGTCGTTATGATGGAACAGCGGCACCGTGTAGGCGCCGGAGATCAACGCGCGGTCGAGCGCCCGCACCGCCGCCACCACATCGGTTCTTGTTTCCGACCGGACCAGCGCCCCGATCATGGCGTCGATGGCCGCGCTCTTGACCCCCATATAGTTGCGGCTGCCGTTCTGGTCGGCGGCAGCCGAGCTCCAGTAGAAAGCCTGCTCGTTGCCGGGCGAGAGCGATTCATCCCAGCGGTTTTGAATCATGTCGAAATCGAAGGCGATCCGCCGCGTCTCGAACTGGACCGCATCGACCAGGCGCACCCTCGCGGTGATCCCGGCGCGCTTGAGGTTGCTGGCGAACATCAGCGCCAGGCGCTGCTCGTCCTGGGTATCGTTCCTGATCGCCACCATGATCTCGAAGGTCAGCGGGCTGCCGGTGCGCGCCTCCACCAGTTCGCCGCCGCGCAGCTCATAGCCGGCCGCCGACAACAATTCGAGCGCGCGCCGCAGCATGGTGCGATCGCGGCCGGAACCGTCGCTCACCGGCGGCGACCAGGTGCCGTCGAGCACGTCCGCACGGACCGCGTCGGGATACGGCGCCAATAGCGCGCGCTCGACGGCATTGGCCGGACGCCCGCGCGCCGACAGGTCGGAGCCCTCGAAATAGCTTCCGCTGCTCTGGTAGAGATCGAAGAACAGATTGTGGTTGATCCATTCGAAGTCGAACAGGAGCGCGATCGCCTCGCGCACGCGGATGTCGGAAAAGACCGGGCGGCGCGTATTGAAGACGTAGAAGGAGCTGGCCTTCGGCAGTCCGCTGCTGAACGCTTCCTTGACCGCGCGGCCGTCGCGCGCCGCCGGAAAGTCGTAGGCGGTCTGCCAGCGCCCGGGATCGGTCTCGGTGCGCAAATCAAAAAGGCCCTTCTTGAAGGCCTCGTGATAGGTGTTGGCATCGCGGTAATAGTCGAACCGGATCTCGTCGAAATTCCAGAAGCCGCGATTGATCGCGAGCTCGCGTCCCCAATAATCGGGGTTGCGCGTAAGCGTCACGCTCTTGCCCGCCTCGACCTTGCCGACCACGTAGGGCCCGCTGCCGATCGGCGCCGCCAGCGAGCTCTCCTCGAATGTCGCTGGATCGATGGCATGCATGGGCAGCACCGGCATCAGCCCGAGGATCAAGGGAAGCTCGCGGTCGTTGCTGCCGGTGAGATCGAACCGGATGGCGCGCTCGCCCACGATCTCGGCGCGCGCGACCTTGCCGTAATAGAGCCGGTGGTTGGGGCGGCCGTGGTCGCGCAAGAGCTGCCAGGAGAACAGGATATCCTGCGGCGTCACCGGCTGACCGTCGGAAAAACGCGCGGCAGGATCGAGCGTGAAGGTGACGTAGCTGCGGGCGGCGTCGGTCTCGACCGTGCGAGCCACCAAACCGTAGAGCGTGAACGGCTCGTCATAGCCGCGCGTCATCAGGCTTTCGACCACATAGCCGCTGATCACATTGCTGCCGCTCACGAAGGGGCTGCGAATGCCCTCGGCGGCGAGCCCCTTGACGATGAACGGATTGAGGCTGTCGAAGCTGCCGAGCACGCCTTCCACCAGGCGGCCGCCCTTGGGGGCATCCGGATTGACGTAGCGTGCCGCGCTGAAACCTTCGGCCAGGGCCGGCTCGCCATGCATCGCAATGGCATAACGGGCCTCACCGGCGCTGGCCGCCGGCAAACCGCTCGCGCCTTGGATGAGAGCGAGAAATCCGGCGACGGCGATATACGATCGCGCAGCGCGGAGCGGTCGAGAAGCAGGGTCAGGCGAGATCACGGGCGCGATCCAATTCGGGTAGGCCATTTCGGCGATGCGCTTGAATCAGGTCAAACTTTCGACCGATTGGAGAGCCTTCGGAAGGCTGCATTTCCTCTTACCACTATTATTTTCGAACGGCTTTATTGCATGCGGCAATTGGGGTATTAGGGGGCTGGCAGGCGTCACGCTCCTGCCGTATTTGGTGCCGACACAGCCTGAGAATTGGTGCCCGCTTCGACTCGGCCGGGGTGGCTCGGGAGCGGGGAGCAAAAGGATTCTGTCATGAATGTTCGGATCGCGTCCGGACGGTCCCGGCCGAGTGCCCGCGCATTGGCGTTGGCGCTGACCACCACGCTGCTGGCGATTGCGGTCGGCGGTACCTCGGCTTTCGCTCAAGCGCCCCCGGCTCCGAAAGCTCCCGTCAAGCCGCCGGCGGCAGCGCCCAAGGGCGCGCCGGTGCAGAAGCCGGCTGCTCCCGACGCGCAGCAACAACCGCCGGCTGCCGATGCGCAGCAGCCCCAGCTCATCTATTCGCCCTGGACCAAGTTCTGCCTGAAGGGGCAGGAGGCGAATGCGCAGCAGGTCTGCTTCACCGGCAAGGACGGACGCATCGAGTCCGGCATGCCGGTGGTCGCCGCGGTGCTGATCGAGCCCGAGGGCGACACGAAAAAGGTGCTCCGCGTCACCTTGCCGCTCGGAATGCAGCTCCCGCAGGGGACGCGGGTCATCGTCGATCAGGGCCAGCCGATGAACGCGCCCTACATCATCTGCTTCACCAACGGCTGCATGGCCGACTACGAGGCGAGCGCCGAGCTGATCGGCAAGCTGAAGAAGGGCCAGGGCCTGGTGGTGCAGGGCATCAACAGCCAAGGCCAGCCGATCAGCCTGGTCCTGCCGCTCTCTGATTTCGGCAAGGCCTATGACGGTCCGCCCACCGACCCGAAGGTATTCGAGGAACAGCAGAAGAAGCTGCAGGACGACCTGCAGAAGCGTGCCGAAGAGGCGCGCAAGAAGCTCGAAGGCCAGCAGCCGGCGACGCGATAACCCAGAGCCGGCTTTGCCTGTTGTCGTTCTCGGTATCTTCATCGGTATCTTGACAAGACGAGATGGGGGCCGTTCGATCCGTCCTCGGGGCGGCGCGCGCGACGAACAAGAGGAATTAACCATGAATATTGGGATCGCCTCGGCGCCCGCTCGGCCGGGTACACGCGCATTTGCGGTTGCCGCGGCGCTGGTGGCCGCCATGTCGATCGTCGCGATCGGCGGCTCGGCGGCCCAGGCCCAGGCCCCGGCGCAACCTGCTCCGAAAGCCCAGCCCAAAGCTCAACCGAAGGCTCCGCCCCAACAACCGCCGGCGCAGGCCCAGGCGCCAGGCGCCGGTGCGCCCGAGGTGCCGCCGCTGACCTACACGCCTTGGACCAAGGTCTGCCTGAAGGAGCAGGAGGCCAATGCGCAGCAAGTCTGCTTCACCGGCAAGGAAGGACGCATCGATAGCGGCATGCTGGTCATCGGGGCGGTGCTGATCGAGCCCGAGGGTTCCCAGAGCAAGATCCTTCGGGTCACCTTGCCGCTCGGAATGCAAATCCCGCAGGGCACGCGGGCGATCGTGGATCAGGGCCAGCCGATGACGGCGCCCTACATGATCTGCTTTCCCAACGGCTGCATGGCGGACTACGAAGCCAGCGCCGAATTGATCGGCAAGCTGAAGAAAGGCCAGAGCCTGGTGGTGCAAGGCATCAACAGCACGGGCCAGGCCGTCAGCCTGCCGGTGCCGCTGCCCGATTTCGCCAAGGCCTATGACGGACCGCCGACCGATCCCAAGGAGCTGGAGGCTCGGCAAAAGAAGATGCAGGATGAGTTCGCCAAGAAGCAGCAACAGCAGCAGCAGGCGGCGCCGAAATAATCGGATCGTTTCGCATCCCGCTGCCGGCGTGAGAATGCTGGCTTCTCAGATGCTTGCTTCTCAGTTGAACGACGAGACGCGCGGCCGGTAGCCGCCGTCGCGATCCTTGTCGAACACTTCGGCGACCTGCGGGTGGCGCACCGGCTCGCCTGACGTGTCGGGCAGCAGATTCTGCTCCGACACATAGGCGATGTACTCGCTCTCCGCGTTCTCGGCGAACAGATGATAGAACGGCTGGTCCTTATGCGGCCGCACCTCGGCTGGAATGGATTGGTACCACTCCTCGGTATTGTTGAATTCGGGGTCGATGTCGAAGACCACGCCGCGGAACGGAAAGACCCGGTGCCGGACCACCTGGCCGAGCTTGAAACGGGCGATGCGGGTTTTGCTCATGCCCATGCGCATAATCCAGGATCGGGCCCGGCGCCAGTGCCGTGATCCTGACACGTGTTCCGCCTTTCGGCGCCGGCTTGTCCCGGCCTGGAGCCGGGACCGCACCAACCGCAGAGATTTGAACGGTCCCGGCTGCGCGAAAACGCGCGTGAACGCGCTAATGGCCGGCACAAGTATGCGTCAGCCTCTCCATTAAAGCCCATAGCGCGGCCCCATGTCCGGGTCCTTGGCGGCCACCAGCCGGGCCAGGTCGAGAAGGACCTTGGCCTGCTTCCAAGTCGCGTCGTCCTGCATCTTGCCATCGATCATGACGGCGCCGGTGCCATCCGGCATGGCTTCGACGATGCGCCTGGCGAATGTCACCTCGGCCGGGTCGGGCGAGAACACCCGCTTGGCAATTCCGACCTGGGTCGGGTGCAGCGACCAGGCGCCGGCGCAGCCCATGAGAAACGCATTGCGGAACTGCGCCTCGCAGGCGAGCGGATCGGAGAAGTCGCCAAAGGGTCCGTAGAACGGCTTGATGCCGGCGGCCGCGCAGGCATCGACCATCTTGGCAATCGTGTAGTGCCAGAGATCCTGCTGGAAGGCGGCCCGCTCGCGACCCTCGCCAGCCGCGTCGGCAACCACCTTGTAATCCGGATGGCCGCCGCCGACCCGCGTGGTCTTCATGGCGCGCGAGGCGGCGAGGTCGGCGGGGCCGAGGCTGATCCCGTGCATGCGGGGCGAGGCGGCCGCGATCGCCGCAACGTTCTGGACGCCCTCCGCGGTTTCCAGAATGGCATGGATGAGGATCGGTCTGGCCAGCCGGTGCCTGGCTTCGAGCTGCGCCAGGAGCTGGTCGAGATAGTGGATGTCCCAGGGGCCTTCGACCTTCGGCAGCATCACCACGTCGAGCTTGTTGCCGACGGCGCCGACGATCTCCACCACATCGTCGAGCGCCCAAGGCGAATTGAGCGCATTGATGCGGGTCCAGAGTCCGGTGGCGCCGAAATCGGAACCCGCGGCCATCTCGATGAAGCCGCGGCGGGCCGCCTCCTTGGCGTCGGACGGGATGGCATCCTCGAGATTGCCGAGCACCACGTCGACCTGCGCGATCAGTTCCGGCACCTTCAAGCGCAGCTTCTCGATATGGGGCGGCATGAAATGGATCATGCGCTCGAGCCGCACCGGCAGCTCGCGCAGCGGCAGCGGCGCCCCGATCGCCAGCGGCTTGAAGAAATTGCGTGGCAGCTTCATCCAGCGGTCCCCCGACTGGCGCGGCCGGAACGTCCAAGACGGCTCATTTGCGCCCGTCCATTAAAGCAAATTATGAGCCAAGTCGGATACTCCGGTACCCGTTCAGGCCCTTATCGGTTGGCCTCAGAGCGCCTCGCCGCGCATCAGGCGCGGCTCCGCGGCAGCCGGCGCAACGCCTTCGCGCATGATGGCACGGCGCAGCGGGCCGATGTGCTCCATGAGAAAGAGCCCCAGGCCGCGCACGCCCTGCAGGGGCAGGAAGTCCGACAACAGGCTGCGATTGAGCAGATCGGCGGCGAGCGCGCGGCTGGTCACGTCCGCTCGCCGCGACCGGTCGTAGCGCTCGGCGAGGTCGGCTGCGCCCACGTCGCCGCCGTCTCGGCGCGCCGCCACCACCAATTCGCTGATCGTGGCGGCATCGCGCAAGCCGAGATTGAGGCCCTGTGCGCCAATCGGTGGAAGCAGGTGGGCGGCCTCTCCGGCCAGCGCCAGGCGTGCGACGGCGAAGCGCCGGGCGGTCTCGATGCCCAAGGGGAACGCGCCGCGACCCGGTTCGGGCGCGATCTTGCCCAGGATCGAATGGGATCTCCGTTCGATCTCGCTGGCGAGCTCTTGCTCGTCCAGCGCGGCAATGCGCGCGGCCTCCTCCGGAGCACCCACCAGCACCAGGCTCGAGCGTAGCCCGGGCAGCGGCACCAGGGTGAACGGTCCGGTCTGCGTATGGAACTCGGTGGAGCAGTCGTGATGCGGCCGCCGGTGGCTAAGATTGAAGGTGAGGGCGGTCTGCGGGTAGTGCCGGCCTTCGGTCGCAATGCCGGCGGCCTGCCGGCACAGGGATTGGCGTCCGTCCGCACCGATCGCCAGCCGGGCGGCAACCGGGCTGCCGTGCTCGAGCTCGACCGTGACGCGGCTATCCTCGATGGCGACGGCTTGCGCCTGGTCCTCGATGAAAGTGAGCGCGGCCAGGGCACGGGCGCGGGCGTCGAGCGCAGCAAGCAGGAACCTGTTCTCGATATTGTAGCCGAAAGCATCGAGCCCGATCTCGGTGGCGTCAAAATGCACCTCCGCGGCCCGCAGCAGCCGTCCGGTATCGTCGATGATGCGCATGACGCGCAACGGTGCAGCGTCATCGCGGCAGCGTTGCCAGACGCCGAGCGTGTCGAGCGCAGTGACGGAGGTTGCGAGCAGCGCGGTGGTGCGATTGTCGGGCGCGCCCGCGGGCCGGGCGACCAGCGCCGTTTCGATACCCGCGCCCGCCAATGCGATTGCCGCCATGAGGCCCACCGGCCCGCCGCCGACGATCACCACCTCGACCGATTTGCCGCTCATGCAATGCTGCTCATGGCAAGATCACCTGGTTGGCGCCTGGATGCTGCATGGGTCCGCTGTATCCTTCATTGACACATCCGCATGCTCAAATCGAATATGTCCGACGGCACCGTCAAGCCTTGACGATCCGAGTTGAGAAATGGAGCCAAAGTATTGACATCGCTGAATTATGCTCGGGGCTTTTTGGTTCACGTCTTGACTGCCTCGGGGGCCGGCTTGGCGCTCATGGCACTATTCGCCGCGGCGCGCGGCGCCTTTGACGTGATGTTTCTTTACCTCGGCGTCGCCCTCATCGTGGATGGCATCGACGGCACGCTCGCGCGCGCGATCAAGGTGACGGAGCTGTTGCCGCGCTGGTCGGGCGAGATCCTCGATCTGGTGGTCGATTTCGTCACCTATGTGTTTGTTCCAGCTTATGCGATCGCAGCCGGCGGCTTGCTGCCGCCGTGGCTCGGCGCGGCGGCAGGCATTGTCATCGTGATGACCGGCGCGATCTATTTCGCCGACCGCCGCATGAAGACCGCGGACAATTACTTCAGAGGCTTCCCAACCCTGTGAAACGTGGTGGCCTTCTACCTGTTCGTCCTCAAGCCGGCGCCGTGGCTCGCTGCCGGAATTGTTGCGCTGTTCGCCGTCCTCACTTTCGTGCCGTTCAAGTTCCTGCATCCGTTTCGCGTCGCCCGGCTGCGAATGGTGAGCATGGGAGCGGTCGTTCTGTGGTCGCTATTGGCAGCCTATGCGCTGGCGCATTCGCTCGCGCCCGGTCCCGTGGTCACGGCCGGGCTGGTGGCGCTGGCGGTCTATTTTGTCGGCGTCGGGCTCACCGAGAAGCGTTGACATGTGGGCCGTTTCGGCCGATCCGAAAGCCGGGGGGCGCCTCCGCCGAAGCGCAATTCGACGACTTGGCCTGCTTGATCATGCGATCAGGCTGGAACACGATGCCGGCGTCCTCGGTTTCGGGCCACACGGAAAATCCA
>Ga0182024_10026577_pt1 | contig 10164 bp, 9 predicted proteins | sample P32metaG_FD_120480 | JGI IMG/M metagenome (GOLD analysis project Ga0182024, IMG submission 120480) | Permafrost microbial communities from Stordalen Mire, Sweden - P3-2 metaG (Illumina Assembly) | ecosystem: Environmental > Terrestrial > Soil > Wetlands > Permafrost | place: Sweden: Stordalen...
ATCAAGCAAGCTAATATAGTCGGAATCGCCGGTATAAGGAGATTGCGTACCAAAGCCGCTGCCCTTGATCACGATGGTCTGAAGTTGTGCAGTCGTAATCTTACTGATCGATGTTATTTTCGGCGACTGTGAATAGCATGGCAGCACACAAAGCGCTGACATGATGCCGGCGAGACAGACAACAATGATCGCCCGGCCACGCGATTGGCGAAAACAAGGTACCAGTTTGAGCAACACATGCTTCATTTGACACCTCCTGTTTAGCCAGGATTTCCATTCTGGGATCTTGGCAACAGCCAACATACACCCGACTGGCTCGTTTGTAAGCACATTTTTTCAGCCCAGATGCGAGCGAACCGTCCCGCAGCAGGTGGCGCGCCGTGCCCGGCCCGAAGCGTCTAGGGCGAATCGCGGTTATCCGAACGGCCTTCGAAAATAGGTGAGCACCCAAAGCGCGAGCATGTACACACTCAGAAGGGATTGAAAGCCCGAGACTGTGCGCGCCCAGCCCACCGCCTTCAGGTCGTATTCCCGCCCCGTCACGCCACGGGGTACGCTGACCACGCTGCACAGCTTTGATGGGACCGACGACATCGGTCCCATGGGCGGTCTGGTCCGGGGCACCAATGGGAAGTTCTACGGGACAACGGCGGGAGGAGGGGTTGGCCGTGCCTGCTTACCCCGCCAAAACTGCGGCACGGTCTTCAACATCACGCCAGGCGGCATCTTCACCACGCTTTACAGTTTCTGCTCGAAAAGCGATTGCACGGACGGTGCGTGGCCCAACGCAGGGTGATCGAAGGCACTGATGGCAGCTTCTACGGGACAACGTACGTGGGCGGGGCCTACGGCGGCGGTACGATCTTCAGAATCACAGCAGGCCCAGCGGCATATTATTTCGTAAAAATGTTGCATGGCCTGTCAGGGCGCCCTATGCCAGCGGTTTTTCGAGCGAGGGGCTGAATCCCGGCGTGAGCAAATCGGCCCCGCCAGTTTCGCTCACCACCATGTCATCTTCGAGCCGCAGTCCAAAATCGCCGGGGACATAAATCCCCGGCTCGTTGGAAAAGGTCATTCCCGGCTGGAGTGCGACTTTATTCCCATGTACCAGGTAAGGTTGCTCGTGGCCGTCGAGCCCAATGCCATGTCCCACGCGATGGGTAAAGTATTTGTATCCCGGCCCATAGCCTCCCGCCGTAATCACCGCGCGCGCCGCGTCATCCACCGCGCCGCATGTTGTCCCCTCTGTCGCGAGTGTAATCAGCGCGGCATCCTGGGCTTTCCGCACTAAATCGAATGCTCGTTTCAGCTTGTCCGGCGGAGTGCCCAGCACCGTGCAGCGAGTAATATCTGACTGATAGCCCTCCACCGTCGTCCCTCCGTCAATTAGGACAAGATCGCCTTCGCGTAAAATTTGTGGCTGCTTTGTCCCATGCGGCTGCGCCGCATATTTCCCGAAAAGCACCAGTACATCGCCGGATAGCTCCATTTGCTGAAATCCGCGCGAAAGCAGTTCGCTCACTTGCCGGTCGGTAATCCCCGGATGCAACGACGCGAAAACCGCACGATATACATTGCACGTGGCTTCGCAGGAAAGCTTCATCAAGTCGAGTTCGTGGCTGGTTTTCTGGCTGCGGCATCCCACGGTGATGGGATCGCCGCAAATGTATTCGATCGTGCGCGTCGTCCGCCGCACGCCATCAAGAAACGCGAAGCGAGTGGTTTCCTCCACACCCACGCGGCCCGTTCGCGAACGTCGGTCCTCCAGCCATTGCCCGGCGATGGCATAGGGGCTGGCATCCTCTTCCCACACACGCACTGGAATCGGCCAGCGAAGCTGTTCGCGCAAGCGGCCCTCTTCAAATGCCGGACATATGATCGTGGGATCGCCCACACGCGGGATCAGCAACGCCAACAACCGTTCACTCGGCCACCATCGTATTCCAGTGAAGTAATATAGCGACGTGCCCGGCGTTACATATAGCGCCGCGTACTGCGGCTTCGCATCCGACATCAGCCGCTGGGCCAGCACGATGCGTCCCCAAAACTCATCATCGCCAACCGGCTGCGCGCGCTTGCCCAGCGGCTTGAGTGATGCGAATGGCGGCGGCAGTTTTTCTTCACACGGCTGTAGCGTAGTCTGCGGCGGGGCCTTCGCGGCCCCACTTTCTTGCGTGGCCATCGCCATGCCGTGTCCACCGCCGGCCATTCCCAGCGTTGCGCCCGCCGCGCCCATCGCTCCAATTTTCAGCACATTCCGGCGTGAAATTTTCATCGCATCACCTTTCCTGAGCGCTCATCGGCCCAAGGCTCACAATTATCGAGAATGGCGAAATAACGCCGCTCGCATTTCGCGCGTGCCTAACGATTATATTTAATTATCCGCTTACGTGATGCGGGCTTTGTAATTTGCCCGTGATGTGGGGAAAATCGCAAACTCGCGCGGCAGGCTTACTGGCGGGGCAAAACTTGAGAAGTCAGTTTACGTGTGCGCTAAGCGCGGGCAAACGCGCGGCGTATTCATGCAGGTTGGCCACACACAGCAGAAACTCCAGAATTCTCTCGCGAGGCGCTATTTCCAACGGATCAGGGGTTTCTGTAAGGAGTTGCGCCGCCAGATTCGCATCGTCCAGCAGGCAATCCAGCGTGCTCGCGTCCAGCGGCAGCGAACGCCGGCTATAGGCTAGCGCCGCGCTCGCATGGTCAAAGGCGTGGTCCAGAAAATGCGTTAGGCATAGTCCTCCCTCCGCAATTACCAAGGCTACTTTTCGCCCGCATCCTGGGATACCGCAAACCCGCAATCGCCTTTCGCTCCTTTCAAACACGAATTCAGATGCCGAGCCTACCTTGTCAATGGGTCTTCCGCAAGAGGTGTAATGTCAATATTTCGTAAAACGTTAACCTGTGCCCAGAGATGGGTTCATTCTGGTTCAGCTTGACCTGGTGATCCTTCAGACGTACAACGGAAGGACGCGTCCGAGGGGGATGCTCGCTCCCATGTTCCCGTCACTTCTTCGCTTTTCGGACGCCGCTCTGCTTTTGCTCCGGCTTATGGTCGCCACCGTTTTCGTGGCCAGCGGCTGGAAACACCTCCAAAATCCCGCTGCGCGCGCCAAGAGTATTGGAATGAGCAAAGGGTTTACGATTTTTCTCGGCACGGCGGAAATCGCGGGAGGGTTGGGAGTCGCGTTTGGAGTGCTTACCCAAATCGCCGCGCTAGGTTTAATTCTGCTTATGCTGGGCGCGATTCAAAAGAAGATTGGCGAATGGCACACCGGCTTTTGGGGCAAGGATGGCAGCGGCGGCTGGCATTATGACTTGCTTTTCGTCGTGATGAACCTGGTTATCATCACGACCAATGGCGGCCGCTACGTTCTGTTGAAATAGGGCGTTCGTGGCTTGAGCGTGAACGCCCCGCAGCGTATCTGGCGCGGCACCTTTTTCAGCTAATAGTGCCGCGCCATTGCGAAAGGGCTTCTTTCTAAACCATCGCCGTACCTCTAAGGGCTGGCCTTTTCCAGCACGGTTGCCAGAATGTCGAAGCAGCCCTTCCAACCCTTGTCGTAAGACTCGCGCGGTCCAGCATTGGGGCCAAGTTCGTGGGTGAGCACCACCTCGGTTTCATTGCCATGCTCGAAGAACTCCACGGTCAGCAGTGTTTCTCCACTCTCCGATTGCTCCCCTGCCACGGCCGGTATCTTTTTCCAGTTCCAGGTGAAGACCAGCTTTTCCGGCGGTTTTACCTCCCGAAAAACTCCCCCCATGTCGTAGGTAATGCCCTTGGGCGCGGAAATCTTCATCGTGTAGCTGCCGCCCGGGCGCACGTCGAGCGACGTGTATTTCACGTCGTGTGTTCTTTCGTCGCGGCACATCCATTGCTCTAGCAGTTCTTTCCGCGTCCACGCTTCGAAGACTTTCTCGCGCGGCGCGGCGAACGTTCGCCGGAGCTGTACCGTCCTTTCGGAATTTTCTTGTGGCGTTGCCATGTTCGATCTTCCTCCTTTTGTGATTGCTCCAGAAAATTCGCCAGCGCGTCGAATTTCCGCTCCCAAAACTGGCGGTACTCCTCCATCCACGCGGCCGCGTCGCGCATTGGCTTGGTCCGCAAACGGCACCGGTTGACCCGGCCATTCTTCTGCCGCGCCAGCAAACCGGCGTCCTCCAGCACCCGCACGTGTTTCAGAATTGCCGGCAGCGAGAAATCAAATGGCTTGGCCAGTTCCACAATGGACGACTCGCCTTGCGACAGCCGCGCCAGGATCGCCCGCCGCGTCGGATCCCCCAGCGCCGAAAACGTCGCATCCAGCCCCGCCGCTCTATAGTTAACCATATGGTTTAGTATCTATTATCGGAATGTTCCTATCAAATAAAAGATGTGGCTATAATTTAAATCTGACGCAAGCCTTGCAAAATCACGGCAGAATAGGAGGGCTTCAATGAAAAAGTCCGCTGTTATGTTTGTTGTTGTTCTTGTTATGTTGTTCTCCTATCGTATTGCCCGCGCGTAAAATGGACATGTATGCGTGTATACGAATGACGACAATGAGGGCCCGAACGCCGTTGACGGGTATCTGGTTACAGGCTCTTCTCAAACCTATTTGGAGCCAACACCAAGCGGTGGCAGCGCTCTTACTCCGGCTGAAATCGTCCCCAATATTGTTATGCATCCTTTCAAAGACATTTTGTATGCGTCCAATTCACGTATGAGCTCAATTGCAGCTATGAAAATCTCCAGGTCCACCTGCCAACTTACTCTCCTGGGCGATTTTCCCGTGGGGGAGAGGAGCAAACTGGGGCAAGGACTTGCGGTCAGCCCAAACGGAAAATGGATGTTTGTAAGTAACACGACGGTGAAGGAAATCTACGTCTTTGGTATCCTTGCGGACGGAAGTCTCACGCAAAGAATCCAAGTCGTGGATCTCTACGGAATCCCGAGTGGCATGACCGTTTCGCCAGATGGCGCTTCGTTAATTTTAGAGGAAGGACCAAGTCAATTGATCCTTTCCTACGCAATCAACGACTCCGCTGGGCATATCACTCTAGTTTCAACGATTTCCACGGCTAATTACCCCTACGAAAGCATTGTGGATCCGTCGAGCAAGTATGTCTATGTCGGCGATGTGGATTCTGAAGAGCAGGCATATGAGGAAGTGGAAATATTGAAGATCGGCCCAAGGAGCACATTGACTTACATTGCCAACGATACCTTTCCCGAAGGATATGGCGCGTCTGGCGAATTGTTGAGCGCTGACGGCAAATACCTCTACGTAACCAACGAGGACTCGGCCTCGGTTACGACTTTCTCCGTTGACGGATCGGACGGCAGTCTTACATACGTCGCCAGCGCAAGTGATGGTATCGCAGGGGAGGACCATCCCACGGGATCGGCGGCCGGTCAGGGCGGATTATTCGTGTTCACGGTTTCGGAAGGTCAGCAAAATATGATCGGCATCCTAAAAGCGAATAAGAACGGCTTGCTGACTTCGCTGGGCGCATTTCCGGCGGCCCCAGCGGATCACCGGTGTGGGTGGTGGCTAGAACGTATTAGGTCGGCGCTTATTTCTTCGGCGTGATTCCCGGCTTAAGCTCGAACCGCCATATTTGAAATCGATGCGACACTACGCCGCCACCCCGTGGCACTTCTTGTATTTCTTTCCTGACCCGCAGGGACATGGATCGTTGCGGCCCACTTTCGCGCCAGTGCGAACGGGCTTGGGCGCTTCCGCCTGCGCGGGGCCAGTCTGAAATTCCAAGTTCTGCTGCTGGCGGCGCTGGCGCTGCTCGATTTGCTTGGCTTCTTCCTCGGGGCGCGCGGGTTGCATCAGGAAGAGGAACCGCACCGCCTCCGTATCAATTCTCGCCATCATATCTTCAAACAGGATGAACGCTTCCTTCTTGAATTCGACGACCGGATCTTTTTGCCCGTAGCCCCGCAGCCCAATTCCTTCCTTCAGGTGATCAAGCGTCAGCAAATGGTCTTTCCACTGGCCGTCCACGATGTCCATCAGGATGTGCCGCTCCAGCCAGCGCATCATTGGCTCGCCGAACTGCACTTCCTTTTCCGCATATCGCGCGTTGATTTTTTCCAGCAGCGCGTCATAGAGCTGCCCCTGATTCAGCGTCTCTGGCTCGATACCCGCCGCTTTCAGGTCAATTCCAAACTGGCTGCGAACTTCATTGGCAAACTGCGTGATGTTCCACTGATCGGGATGCTGCGCCTTGGGGCAGTACGTTTCGATCAACTCCCGCTCGACCTCCTCGGCCTTCTCGAGGATGTATTCCTTCTGGTCCTTGCCTTCCAGCACCGCGCGGCGAATCGAATAAATCGTCTCGCGCTGCTTGTTCATCACGTCGTCATATTCCAACAGATGTTTCCGCGCTTCGAAGTTCTGCGCTTCCACCGATTTCTGCGCGTTCTCGATTCGCTTGGTGATCAGCCCCGATTCGATGGGAATCCCTTCCTTCATTCCCAGGCGGTACATCAGCGCCTTCACCCGCTCGCCGCCGAAGATGCGCAGCAGGTTGTCTTCGAGTGACAGGAAAAATCGCGACGAACCAGGATCGCCCTGCCGGCCCGCGCGTCCGCGAAGCTGGTTGTCAATTCGCCGCGCGTCGTGGCGTTCCGTGCCCAGAATGTGAAGGCCGCCCAGCGCCACCACTTCATCGTGTTCGGCGCGGCACTGATCGGCGAATCCGTCGTAGATCGGCTTCCATTGCTCCACCGGCACTTGGAAGAGCTTCCCTTCGTGCTGGAAAAGCACCATCTTGGCCGCCGCCCCATTTCCGTTCGAAGAACCCGCCTCCGTCTCCGAAGCCACCGCTTCAGCGCTCTCTTCCGTTCCCGTGGGACGCGCGCCAATCACCGACCCCAGCGGCGCGTAGGGCAGCGCCAGCCGTTCGCGGAGGCAGTGATCGCGAGTCATCGCTTCGGGATTTCCGCCCAGCAAAATGTCCGTGCCGCGTCCGGCCATGTTGGTGGAAACGGTCACCGCGCCCTTGCGGCCGGCCTGCGCGATGATCTGCGCCTCTCGTTCGTGCTGCTTGGCGTTGAGCACCTGATGCCGGATACCCGCTTTCTTCAATTCCGCGGCGATTTTTTCCGAGTTCTCGATGGAAATTGAGCCAACCAGCACCGGCTGCCCGCGTTCCTGATACTGCCGAATCCCGTCTGCGTGAGTGCCGTCTTCCTGCAGGATGCCGCTCACCGCCGCTTCAAACTTCTCGCCCTCCGTGCGGTAAACCACGTCGGAATTTTCGATGCGGATCAAAGTCTTATTGGTGGGAATGGAGGAAACTTCCAGCTTGTAAATCTTATGGAATTCCGGCGCTTCCGTTTCCGCCGTTCCGGTCATGCCCGCAAGTTTGCGAAACATGCGGAAATAATTTTGGAACGTCACCGTCGCAAGCGTCTGGTTTTCGCGCTCGATTTTTACGTCCTCTTTGGCTTCAATGGCCTGATGGAGTCCATCCGACCATCGCCGTCCCGGCATTTGCCGTCCGGTAAATTCGTCCACGATCACTACTTCGCCGTCTTTCACCACGTAATCCACGTCACGCTGATAAAGCGCGTGCGCCCGCAACGCCTGATACACGTGGTGGATGGCTTCCATGTGCGCTGGATCGTAGAGGTTTCCCAGTCCCAGCAGTTTTTCCACTTTGGCCGCGCCTTCCTCGGTAAGCGTGGTGGTGCGCATCTTTTCATCCTGGGTGTAATCAATGTCCAGGATGAGCTTGGGAATGATTTTGTCGATCTTGTAATATTTGTCAGTGGATTCTTCCGCTGGCCCTGAAATAATCAGCGGCGTGCGCGCTTCGTCAATCAAAATCGAGTCCACTTCGTCCACGATCGCATAGTGGTGCGCGCGCTGGACGCAATCCGCCAGATCGTATTTCATGTTGTCGCGCAGGTAATCGAAGCCGAATTCGTTGTTGGTGCCGTAAGTGATGTCCGCGGCATAGGCCGCTTTGCGCTGCTTGTCGTCCAGGTCGTGGACGATGACTCCCACCGTCAGCCCCAGCGCCGCATAAATCGGGCTCATCCATTCCGCGTCGCGCCGCGCCAGATAATCGTTCACCGTCACGATATGGACGCCGAATCCCGCCAGCGCGTTCAGGCACGCCGGCAGCGTGGCCACCAGCGTCTTTCCTTCGCCGGTCTTCATCTCCGCGATTTTGCCCTCGTGCAGCACGATTCCGCCGATAAGCTGCACGTCAAAATGCCGCATGGCCAGGTGCCGCCGCCCCGCTTCGCGCACCAGCGCAAACACCGGAGGCAAAATTTCATTCAACGCGTCCTGCAGCCCCTTCTTGTATTCCAGGTCGTTGTCCGCCGGTAACGTGGCGATCTTGGCGGCCAGTTCCGCCTTCAATTCCTGCGTTTTGGCCTTCATTTCCTCGGCGGAAAGGTTCTCCATCTCCGGCTCAAACGCGTTGATCGCCCAGATCGTGGGCATGATCAGCTTCACCTCGCGCTCGTGCTTCGTCCCGATAAACCGGGAAATTACCCCGTCAATCATCTTGTCAATTTGCATGGTTCCTTGTAACGGCGGCCTTATGTTGCCAGTTCTGCACTTGCCCTTATGTCTCTCGTCTTCGATTCCTAACGCCGCCATCTTGGCGACGAATTACCTCGTCACACCCAAAGCACCCACAGGTCATTCCGAGCGAAGGGAGGAATCTGCTGTTTCCTTTACCCCACCACCTCTTTCGCACTTGCATTTCGTAACCCGCCATCCTGGCGGCGATTTTATCGCTACTCTCCCGCGCCAAAGCTCTTAAATGGCATGTGGTTAACGCCTTCGACAACGTGGAGAACCAGTCCCAGCTTTGCGCGGTCAGCGCCTTCTCCTGAGCATTTTATCGCGTTGTGCCCCAAGCCGCAAAAGCGCGTTATCCCTGCCCCCGTTATGGTGCGGACGGAAGGTATCCCGCGACTGCATCCTCGGGATATACTCTCCGCGGGAGAAATCGAAGTGGTTCGTCACACGCGTTGGATTCTTGCGGCAATCATCGGCGCGGCTTTGCTGATCCCCGCATCCGCAATCGCCCAGCATCAGGATAAGGCCCAGGATCGCCACGGGAATACCATGCCCGCCGCATCGGCCACCGCCGGTTCTGTGAAATCTCCCACGCCCCAGGAGTCCCTTGCCAGACTTGCCGGCGAGTACACGCGAATTGTTAAGTTCGTCGGCCAGGGCGATGTCCCTTCCTTCACCGGCACAGCCAAATTCTCCGTCGTTCTCGGCGGCAAATTCATTCTCGAGGAAAGCTCGGATACGGTTTTTGGCCGCCCCGTGGAAGGCATGCGCATCTATGGCTACGACGATGCTTCCCGCCAATATCAAATGGCTCGCATGTACACCATGTCCACCGCCATCACCCTGATGAAAGGCGCCAGCAACGATGGCGGCGCGACCATTAACTTCACTGGAGAAACGGAAACATCGGGCGCGGGCGCGAAGCCGCTCCATGCCTTGCTTCGCCGCATAAACGAGGATCAGTTCGTCGTCATCCTCTCCACTATTGGCCCCGATGGCAAGGATTCTCCCTTTCAGGAAACCGATTACACCCGCAAGAAGTAACCGGTCGTCCCGTTCCCGGGGGCCTCTAATCCGAAGACTCTCCCTTCTCTTTTCCCATTGCCCATGTAGCGGCGCCCTTTACGGGCGCCAGCCTTTGTCTTATGGGCGAACCTTCTGCGTTCCGCGCGCCTGCGGGCCAAGGTCTCTCTCTGGGAACGCCAATCTCCTGATTGGCGCGCTGCGCGAGGTTGAGCGATGCCTTGAATGCATCCCGTTCCTTTGTCGTGCCGCCCAACCCCGACTGGTCATCCCGAGCCATCGCGCGATTTGTGCGCGCTTACGGCGAGGGATCTGCTTTTCGGCTTCGTCCTATGTAAACGCCGGAACGCAAACTTTGTCTTGCGCCCTAGGCCAAATTGCCATCCTGAGCGCAGCGAAGGATCTGCATTTTGATTTCTTGGCTTGTGTAGCGTGCACTTTATGCACCATATGCGAGAGCACAAACCGGACGCCTTTCACCCTGTCAAGGACTGATTTCTTCAGACACTGATTCTGAGAGTTTTTATGCAACTGAGGCACACAGTTCGGCGAATACCACGGGCGGCATGTTGAGCGCGGAATGAATCCGCGTGTGGTTGTAGTC
>Ga0182024_10026578_pt1 | contig 10164 bp, 8 predicted proteins | sample P32metaG_FD_120480 | JGI IMG/M metagenome (GOLD analysis project Ga0182024, IMG submission 120480) | Permafrost microbial communities from Stordalen Mire, Sweden - P3-2 metaG (Illumina Assembly) | ecosystem: Environmental > Terrestrial > Soil > Wetlands > Permafrost | place: Sweden: Stordalen...
CAAATATCCTTCATAGAGGACGGTATTCGCGATTTTCTCAATCCGGTCCGCGTTCATAATTTGACCGTGTCCTCCGCCTCGGCGAGAATCCTCTCGATGGTCTGCTCCCAACTCGGGATGCCATGGCGAACCTTGTATTGATGAAGCTGTTCGAAAACATCGCGGCGCAAGCTGAGCCACGCGATATTGGGGTAAAAGATTTCCATCATGTCCTGCCAGACTTTGAGCGGCAGACGGAACCTGGTTTCTTTGTCCCACGAAATCGGCGCCACGCGCAGCGATCCTTCGCCGTCCGCGTAAAAGACGGTTCCGCTGAACATCAGGCAGAGCGGAATATCTCCATCCCCCAGCCCGTTGAAATATTTGGTCGCAGCGACATTGAAATCGAAGGTGCACGGCACGGGCATGCTGACCACCGTGCTTCCGGTAAACTGCGGCACCACGACGCTCGAATGGGTCCACAGCAGATTGCGCAGCGTTTGCCCCCAGCGTTCCGGCTCGCCGAAAAGATCGCGGAGTTTTTCCTGGTCCTGTCCGTTGTACTTTCTGCGCGCGACCTCGATCTGGATCTGGCAGCGCAGAACCACGGTATGCAGGATCTCCTCCGGGTCCGCGTTCTTCACGTTCAGCTCCAGAGCAATCGAAGGCGTGGCTGCGAAGCGGACCGCTTCGGCCTTCGCGACGGTGATAGTCAGGTCAGGCATTCGCGGCCGCCTGCGGCGATCTTGCTTTGAGTTGCGCGAAGAACTCCGCGATCTGCCGCCAAACCTCGGTGCCGCCTGCAAGGCCCGACCAATGGCTTCTGATGAGTCCGACCAGCTTATAGCATTCGTCGATGGGCACGATGTAATGTTCGGGATCCGTAAATCCGCGGGAGTGGCCGATGCGATTCACCAGTAACGCTTCGACGTCCGCCTCCATCTCACCAAGCACCGGATTGTTGGCCGCGATCTCATCCCAGGTGTCCAGCGTCAGCAGCGATTCCATGGCTCCGGCCGGACTGGGGTACATGGCGATCACGCGTTCGTCATGCGGAGTGCTCCTAAAGAAAAAAGCTATGTTGATCGGCATCATCAGGCCGTTCCATTGGGCTTCGGTCAATTGGAAGTCCGGAAGGAACCGGATCCGCCGCGGCACCCTCTTGAATTTGGCATCTCCTTGCGCATAGAAAAGAATCGCGCAGGCATCGCACGCGCAGACGATCCGGCGGCTCGCTGGATCGAGCAAGTGCTGGTGATTCGGCGCGAGCGCGGTGGCACACATCTCGCACCGCTCAATGGGCTGGCGCCGGCGCGCGAATTGGCGCAGGAACGCGAACGCCGCGGCGCTTTGCTGGGTCTTCTCGATCATCGTTCAAATGCCGACTTTTCCCAATGAATGACCACCCAGCATTTCGAGAGGCACGAACGCCTGCTTGTCCTCCGCTCCATCGATTACCAATGAAGTGATATCGGGAGCAGCCTGGTAAATCGCTGCTTCCACTACTTGCTTGAGCGCCGGTCCGTGGCCGTTCGCCTTGAGAGCCAACCGCACCGCGCCATCTCCCATGCCGAGCAGTTCGACGGTCGCGCTGCGGGACCGTATCTGGCGGTTCGCTTTCTCAAGCGCCTGATGGACGCGTTCCTCCAGGCTCAGAGGATGAAGGCCGTAAAGGACGAGCAGGCTCGAAACCATATCGTCCCGTCCCAGGCTTCCGAGGAGAGACTGGCCTGCCTCGCCGTGAGAGCGCAGAATCTCCATAATGCGCTCTAGGCCAGCCCCGTGCAGCTCCATGACCAGCTGCACTAATTCCCGGGCGGCATTCCGTACATTTGGATCGCCGGTCGCTTCGATCTGACGAATGACCACCTCGATCGATTCAAGCCGCTGCTGGAATTCCGGTGTTCCGGTCATTACTCTAACCCAAACATCGGCGAATGGCGCGTCTCGAGAATCTTACCGCTGCCGTCGTACATATGCACGCCGCAGGGCAGACAGGGGTCGAAGCTGCGGACGGCGCGCATGATGTCGATGCCTTTGAACTTTTCGCGTCCGTTCTCTTCGAAGATCGGCGTGTTCTGCACCGCATCCTCATAAGGACCCGGCGTCCCGTAGGAATCGCGCGGATTGGCGTTCCAGGGGGTCGGCGGATAGGGATGATAATTGGCGATTTTGCCGCCCTTGATCACCACGTGATGGGACAGGACGCCGCGCACCGCTTCATGGAACCCGCAGCCGATTGCCTCATCCGGCACTTTGAAGTCGGTCCAGGTCTTGGTGCGGCCGGCGTGCAATTCCTTGAGCGCCTTCTCCGCGAAATGCAGGGCGCAGCAAGCGGCGTAGACCTGGAAGTAGGTCCTCGCGCGGTCCCTCTCGATCGCGTTGCTCCACTTGGGAATTTTCCACTCGAACTCCACCTCGGGTTTCGACGCGGTCTTCGGCAAATACATTTTTACGCTGTGTCCGGTTGATTTGATATAGCCGATGTCGACCAGGCCGGCGAGCGCAGTCGCCCACAGCCGCGCGATCGGTCCGCCGCCGGTGTCGAGCGCTAGGTGGTCTCCTGTACGCTTGTCGAACCAGCGCGGCGACATCACCCAGGTGTATTTATCGTCGAAGTTCCGTTTCTGCGGACGTGGAATAGTGCTCTGATTCCAGGGATGCCGCTGATCCACGGGATTGCCGAGCGGATCGTGCGTGACGAACGTCTGGCTGTTTTGCCAGTCGTCGTAATAAGAGCTGCCCAGCAGAATGCGGATGTTCAGATTGATATCGACCAGGTCGGTTGTGACCAGCTCGCCATCGACCACCACACCCGGAGTCACGAACATCCCGCGGCCCCACTTGGTCATGTTTTTGTAAGTGTAGTCGCAGACGTCCGGATTGTTGAAGGAGCCCCAGCATCCCAGCAGAATGCGCCGGCGGCCGACCTCTTCGTAACCCGGAAGAGCTTCGTACATGAAATCGAACAGGTCGTCATGGAAAGGCAGGACCTTCTTCATGAATTCCACGTACTTCATGAGACGAACGATGTAGTCGGTGAAGAGCTGCACCGTGGGGACCGTGCCGACGCCGCCCGGATAGAGGGTCGACGGATGCACGTGGCGGCCTTCCATCAGACAGAACATCTCGCGCGTCATGCGGCTCATTTGCAGAGCCTCCAGATAGAACGCCCCCGTGAACGGATTCAGCGACTTCATAATGTCGCCGATGGTCTTATAACCATGCTGTTCGGCGTGCGGCGCGGGAGTTCTCTCGGCCTTGGCCCAAACCGAGGGATTGGTTTCCTTCACCATCTGTTCGCAGAAATCCACGCCGACCAGATTGTCCTGAAAGATGTTGTGGTCGAACATGTACTCGGCGGCTTCGCCCAGGTTGACGATCCACTCCGCCATCGGCGGCGGCTTGATGCCGAAAGCCATGTTCTGCGCGTAGGTCGCGCAGGTGGCGTGATTGTCGCCGCAGATCCCGCAGATGCGGCTGGTGATGAAGTGGGCGTCGCGCGGATCTTTCCCCTTCATGAAGATGCTGTAGCCGCGGAAGATCGACGAAGTGCTGTAACACTCCGCCACGGTGCGATTCTCAAAATCGATCTTGGTGAAAATACCCAGACTGCCGACGATCCTGGTGATCGGATCCCAGTTCATCTCGACCAGCTTGCCCTTGTTGGCGGGGGTCTGTACGTTGGGTGCTGTAACGGTGCTCATGTCAGGATTCCTTTCGACTCAGAAAGTACTCGGACGATAGCCGGTGGTGAGTTCGGGACGCGGATGCCTCCACTTCGGCTCTTTGTTTACGGTGTCGTTGGTGAAGGAGCGTAAGGCTCGAATCGCCCGACCGTATATGGAGACGGCTCCGGAGGAAATCTTCCCGCCCGGCGGCTCATCCATGAAAGGCATGAATTTATCGGGGAAGCCAGGCATGGTGCACCCGATGCAGATGCCGCCGACGTTGGGACATCCTCCGATGCCCGCCATCCATCCCCTCTTGGGGACATTGCAGTTCACTACCGGACCCCAGCAGCCGATTTTCACGATGCATTTCGGCGAGCCGTAGACTTCGGCGAAATCGCCCTGCTCATAATACCCGGCGCGATCGCATCCTTCATGAACCGTCTTTCCGAACAGCCAGGTCGGCCGCAACTGATCGTCAAGTGGAATCATGGGCGCGAGGCCCGCCACCTGGTAGAGCAGGTAGAGGATCGTCTCCATGAAGTTATCCGGCTGCACCGGACAGCCCGGAACGTTGACAATCGGGAGCCCGGCTTTCGACTTCCATTCCCACCCCAGATAGTCCGCGACACCCATGCAACCTGTCGGGTTACCCTCCATCGCGTGGATGCCTCCGTACGCCGAACAGGTACCCGCGGTAACAATGGCCAAGGCCTTGGGAGCCAGCCGGTCCAGCCATTCGGAAGTGGTGATCGGCTGTTTGGTGTGAGGATCGGTTCCTAACGCCGCCCAGTAACCTTCCTTCTTGATCTTCTCGTTGGGAATCGAACCTTCCACCACCAGAACGAAGGGATCGAGCTTTCCTTCCGCCGCCATGTGGAAGTATTTCAGGAATTCGTCGCCGTTCTCATAAGCGATGACTGGATTGTGGACATGAACTTTGGGAAGGCCTGGGATCGCGCCGAGAATCACGTCTTCAATGCTGGGCTGCGTGGCTGCGGTTATGGATACGGAATCGCCGTCGCATCCCAGTCCCGCCGTCATCCAGACGACGTGTACTTCGGCGACTGGTGAAGGCTTCTGTGTCTTTCGGCCATAAGGCACGGTATCGGTGGGCATGCTGCTCATATCTCCTTCCGTCGAACTGGGTCCGTTAGTTGATTGAGGCTAGTCTTTGAATTTTGTTTCGTGCGCTTCCATTGAACCCGGAAAGCGCGGCCTTCTCAAGTGGGAAGTCGCCTATATTCGCCGTGAGGGATCGCCCGGCGAAAAAAAAGCGGCTACTGCGTCTTGTTGCCGACGTGCCATTGGATCGCGCGCTGCACCAGCTCGCGGCCGTTCTTGAGCAGCAACTTATCTTTGATATGGGCCTGGTAAGATTCCACCGTCTTGATGCTTAGGTGCAGCTCATCGGCAATCTGGCGTGTCCCGTGGCCCTCGCCGATCAGACGAAAAACTTCCAGCTCCCGATCGGTCAGGTCGGCCATAGGCGAGCTTTGCTCCGTTGGAGACCCGCCGCCCACAAAGAGATGCAGCATCTTATTTGCCATCCGTTCGCTGAGATAAATTTCACCGTCGAGAATACGCCGGATGGCCACCAACACTTGTTCCGTCGCCTGCTGTTTCATGATGTAGCCATTGGCTCCTGCGCGCAGCCCTCGCTCCGCGTACAAAAGCTCGTCCATCATGGAAAGAATCAGGACCGGCAAATTCGGCTCGCGAGCACGAATGTTCTTGAGCAGATCCAGACCGTCAGGCCCATTGAGCGATATATCCACCACGACCAGATCGGGTTTCAACTCCTCGATGCGACGCAGAGCAGAGCCGGCTTCTTCGGCGTCTCCACAAACGGCCAGATCCGTTTCGCGATTGATGAGCAGAGCGAGTCCCTGCCGGACGATGGGATGATCGTCGACGATAAGAATCCTGCGCTTTTCAAGCGGCATTGGGTGCCCCAACCAGCGGAAACGAACACCTCACCACAGTTCCGGCGTTCAGCGAGGATTGTATACTCAACGACCCTCCAATCATTTTGGCCCGGTGGTTCATGATGCGCATCCCCAAACCGGACTTCACGTTGGGCACTGCATCGAACCCGCAGCCGTCGTCGCGGACGGTTAGCACGCCGCCTCCCTTCACCACTGCCAGGCCGATCGTGATGCTTTTTGCGTGCCCGTGCTTAATCGCGTTGGTCACCGCCTCCTGCGCCAAACGGTGCAGGTGATCCGCGAGATCTTTGTCCTGAACAAAAACCGGATCGCGGCATTCCAGGCGGCAGACGACGTGAAATAATTCGCTCACTTCGCTCGCATAATGTTCCAGAGCCGACATCAGGCCGTGCGCCTCTGAAACCACCGGCAATAGTCCGCGCGCCAGCTCGCGCGTCATTTGAATCGATTCGTTCACCAGTTTTACGATCTTGGCCGCCTCGGCAGCGTCGACAGCGGACGTTTCCGCCAGCCGTTGCTCCAGAACCTTCCCCATGAACGCGACCCCGGTCAGATGCTGACCGAGCCCGTCGTGCAGATCCTGGCCGATCCTGCGCCGTTCCCTCTCACTGATCTCAAGAATTGTTTTCTCCAACCGCTTGCGTTCGCTGATATCGCGAATCGCGCTTGAAACCAGCACTCCCTCGTCGGTTTCGAGCGGACTCAGGCTGATCTCGACTGGAAACTCGTGTCCGTCCTTATGTAAGCCGTAAAGTTCCACCCCCGCGCCCATGGGGCGCACACGAGGCTCCGAAATGAAGTTCCTCCGATGACCGGGATGCTTGCCGCGCAGACGCTCCGGCACCAGCTTCTCAATCTCCTCTCCCAGAATCTCCTGCCGGCGGTAACCGAACAGCTTCTCCACCTGCGCATTCACTAGCACGATCTTGCCATTCTGGTTGACCACCACCACGGCATCCGGCGCCGCCTCCAGCAGGCCCCGAAATTTTGCATCCGCGCGCCTCTGCTCCGTCACATCGATCCCCGAAGCAATGATGTAAGTGGGCGTTTGTTTGGTCCCGGGCAAAACCGCGGCCGACCACGCGAGGATTCTCTGTTTACCATCCCTCGCGACCCAGCGGCTTTCGTATTCGGTGCGCGAAGTGTTATCGCGAATCTGGAGGAATAACTTTCTGAACTCGCCGGCTTCTTCCGGGACGACAAACAGATCCCATACGAATTTGCCCGCGGATTCCTCAACCGTGTAACCCGTCATCTGCTCGCAGGCCTCGTTGAAGCGGACAATCCGCCCTTCCCGGTCCAGCACGATGATCAGCGCGCCCACTGTATTGAAGATCGCCGAGGCAACATTACGCTCTTCCTGCAGCGCTTCCTGCACCTGCTTGAGCTCGGTGATGTCGAATCCCACGCCGTGAATGAACCACGGCTGGCCATCGTCCCTGCGCACCAGGCGAGCCTCGCACTGAAACCAAACCACCCGCCCCTCCCGAGCCATCACCCGATACGCCGATCTGAGAGGCGTGCCCGAAAAGAACATGTCCGCCGCTTCGCTGCTCCAGCGATCCTTATCATCGGGATGGATCTGCCGGTACCACCGCACTGGATCTTCCAGCCATTCCTTTTGAGAAAATCCGAGCGCAGCCTCAATCTGCGGGCTCACATAGGCTTCGCCGATACCTTGATCCAGGTAGGCCATAAACACGACCGCCGGGATCTGATCGAGCAGGACGCGGTATCGCGCCTCGAGAGTCGGTTGCGACGCGGACGCCGACCCTTCCGGATTCGCAGCGGCTTGAAAAAATACGGCGGCCAGACCCGCCAGAACTTCTTCCGCCTCGCCGATTCCAAGCTGATCAAGAGTTGGAGTGAGGTCCACGCCAGCTTGGCTCCTTGTTCAACGATGCCTGGGTGAACCGGCGCAGCGCATGGATCGCGCGGCCGTAGGTCATCACCGCCTTCGAAGAAAGTAACGACCCGGGAGGCTGATCCATAAACGGCATGAACTTATCCGGAAATCCCGGCATCGTGCACCCGATGCAGATTCCTCCGACATTCGGGCAACCGCCGATTCCCGACATCCATCCTCGCTTGCCTACGTTGCACTGCACCACCGGACCCCAGCATCCCAGCTTAACAATGCAGGTCCTCGATCCATATTCCTCCGCAAACTCCGCCTGCTCATAGTATCCACCCCGATCGCAGCCTTCGTGAACGGTCTGTCCGAACAGCCACGTGGGCCGCAGAGCCTCGTCGAGAGGAATCATCGGCGCCCTCCCCGCCGCCATGTGCAGCAGGTAAAGCAGCGTCTCCATAAAATTGTCCGGCTGAATCGGACACCCCGGTATACAAACCAAAGGTATGCCTTCCTTCGATTTCCAATCCCAGCCAAGGTAGTCGGCGAGCCCCATCGCTCCCGTCGGATTGCCTTCCATCGCGTGAATCCCGCCGTAAGTCGCGCAGGTTCCCACCGCGATCACCGCCCACGCCTTGGGCGCAAGCCGGTCAATCCAATCGCAGGTAAGAATCGGCTGGAGGGTCACCTGGTCAGTCCCAAACGTGGCCCAATAACCTTCTGTCTTATTCGTCTCGTCCGGAATCGATCCCTCCACCACAAGAATGAAAGGAGCCAGCTCGCCCGCGGCCGCCCGATGAAAGCGAACCATGAATTCCTCGCCGTTTTCCTGCGCCAAGAAAGCATTCAGGAAATTGACCTTCGGAATCCACGGCAAATTTCCCAGAACGATATCTTCAATACTGGGCTGAGTCGCGGCAGTCATCGCGATCGTGTCGCCATCGCAGCTCAGCCCCGCATTGATCCACAAAACATCGATCTCGGTCAACACTACCGAGGATTCTACTCTTTTTCAAATAACCGAAAAAGGGGACAGACTACTCTGTCCCAGCCCCACCTCGCCGATTTCGCCTAAGTGCGCGGTTGCGGACAGAGCGGTCTGTCCCCTTTGGGAGCTTGTTGAAAAAAGGGGACAGACTACTCTGTCCCAGCTCCACCTCGCCGATTTCGCCTAAGTGCGCGGTTGTGGACAGAGCGGTCTGTCCCCTTTTTCAACAAGCTCCCAGTGGGCGCAGGTTCCCGACCTGCGCTTCAATTCCTGGTCACCACCACACTCCGCCACCCCGAATTCCCCGCCGCGTCGTAAGCCCGGATCGTTACCACGTTCGAACCCACCAGCAGAGAGATCGATGCCGACCAGCTCGTAGTCCCGCTCGCCGTCCCGGATTGTCCGGTATTCGTCGACCACGTGACCGACGTCACGCCGACGTTATCGCTAGCCGTTCCGCTAAACGCAATCGTCGCCGACGATGTGGAAACCGAAGTCGCCCCCGGCGACGCGATCGTCAATGACGGAGGCGTAGTGTTGGCCCCCGACGAAGGAGTGGTCGACGCCGCCAGCCGCGTCACCGTCACCACGCGCGATACGTAACCAGACCCAGCCGACGCCGTCACCGTAATCGTGTTCGCGCCCATAGCCAGCGCGATATTCGAAATCGTCCACCCCGCCGCACTTCCGGTCGCGGTGCCGGAGATCGCAATCGACGACGATCCGGTCGACCATGTCACCGTAATCGCGCTCGACCCTCCCGAAGCCGCGCCCGTAAGGCTCACCGTCGCCGCCGTCGTAGTCGCGGCAGTCGCGTTCACGGTAAGCGTTAAAGGAGTAGCCGTGGGCGAAGCCGGAGCCGGCGCCGGTGCCGGTGTGACCGCGCCCGACTGCGCCGCATAGAGCGTCTGGATCGCCGCGATGTCGTCCGCCGTCAGCCCCGAAACCACCTTGTAATAGGGATACATCACATCGTTCGGATTGTCGGAATGGCCGAGTCCCAGCGCATGCCCCAGCTCATGCAAAGTCACGCTGAACAGGTCCGTATTCGTGCCGATGCCCCAGGCCATGGAATCGTTCAGGTGCATATCGCCCGCAATCGGCTCCGGATTCGGATTCGCGGGATAGAACGTATGCGCGATCATCCCGGTCGCTCCGGTAAACGGATAGGCATCGCCATGCGCGTAGGTCGCCCACAGAATATTCACGGTCTGATTCGCCGTCGCGCTCCACCCCGGAGCCCAGGTAACCTTCACCACGTTCGCCCACTGCGCCATCGCGCGCGCAATTTCAGCCTTCGCCGCCGTCGCATTCAACTGGCTGGTCACGTTGCTGTAGTAATAGAACACCGTAGCCGCGCCCAGCCCCGGCCCGTCCCAGCCGTTGCCATAAGTGGGAATCGATTGCACCGTTGCACCATTGGTGGTCAACGCGCCCGCGCACGGAATTACCGGCGTGCCCTGGGCCAGCTCCTTTGACGCCGGGAAAATATAGGACACCGGATCCAACTGTGCCAGCTTCTGTACCAGCGACATGTCGCTCGACTGGATCATGAGCACCTGCGGCCCCAGATCGGGATTGCCGGCCGGCACCGCACCCGCATTCAGAAGGATTCCCCGAGCGTCATTCAAATTCACATCGGGATAAAACTCCACCAGCAGATAACCCGTCGTGTTCGACGCATCCAAAGCGCTGATCTTATCCGCGGCCGCGATGGGAGCCGCA
>Ga0182024_10026579_pt1 | contig 10163 bp, 6 predicted proteins | sample P32metaG_FD_120480 | JGI IMG/M metagenome (GOLD analysis project Ga0182024, IMG submission 120480) | Permafrost microbial communities from Stordalen Mire, Sweden - P3-2 metaG (Illumina Assembly) | ecosystem: Environmental > Terrestrial > Soil > Wetlands > Permafrost | place: Sweden: Stordalen...
AGGCCGCGCCGATGGTGAAGCTCGAGGCGGAGGCTGCAGCCGCGCCGAGCGGCCGGGCGCGCTGCGTACTGGTCAGCCCCAATTCGTCGCGAGCGTGCGCTCCCAGCGCATCGTGCGCCATCAGCTGCACGGCGACTTCGCGCGCCAGCGTCGGTTTGAGGCCGCGCTGCACGTATATACCGGCCAGCTCGGCGCGCTCGGCCGCCTCATCGGTCTCGAGCTCGCGTCGCTCGCGCTCGAGATCGGAACGCTCGCTGTCAGCCTGCGAGCTGACCGAAACATATTCGCCCGTGGCCATCGACATCGCACCGGCCACCAATCCGGCGATGCCGGTCTCGAACATCTGGCGGCTCGAGGCGTGGCTCGCCGCCACGCCGGTCAACAGGCTCGCGATCGAAATGATGCCATCGTTGGCGCCGAGCACGGCCGCCCGCAACCAACCGACGCGGTTGACGTAGTGACGCTCAAAGAGATGTCGACGCATGATGCTTGGAACCGCAGCGGGCTGCAGCGCTAGACGCGCTGCGGCGTGCTCGCGCCAGCCGGCGGCCGCGCACGCCGCCGGCGCCGCCGTACACCCCAGGCAACGCTGTGCCAGAGGCCGAGGAACAACGTCCACAGCAGCACTCCAATGACCAGGGCGAACAGCAGGCTTTGCGCCGTGAAGGTGAATCCGGGCTGATAAATGCTCCAGGTCGAGCGCGCCAGCGCCATATCCCCATGGGCAAGCAGATAGACGCACTGGTGGTACAGATCGGTGTTCAATCCCTGCAGCAGCGCCCGCAGCCGATCGGCCGTATCGAGCATGCCCTGCAGCGCGGCACCCTCGCTGCGAAAGGTCGGATCGGTACTCTGCAAGTGATATTGCACCAGCGCCGCGAGATTGCCGCCGTGCGCACGATCGGCGATCTGCTGGAACGGCGCCAGATCGGCCAGCACCTGATCGAGGCGGCCGCCGGCCCGCTGTCGATACTGCACAATGAAGCTCGGCACGCAGCCGGCCAGCACCACTGCGCACAACAGCACGATCCGATCCAGCACGCCGCGAATTACGGCCACCGCACTCTCCTCACTTCGGTTTGCGTCCCGCCGCATCCAGGCCCGGCAGCAACGGCAACTGATCCTGCTCCAGCTTGCTCTCGCGCCGCCGACGATGGTGCCGCAGGCGCTCTATCTCTTCGCGAAATGCCTCCAGGTCCTGAAAGCTGCGATAGACCGAAGCAAAGCGCACGTAGGCGACTTCGTCCAGGTGTCGCAGCTCTTCCATCACCAGCTCCCCGATGGTGCGCGCCGGCACTTCACGCTCGCCCAGCACCCGCAGCTTGTGACAGACACGCCCGACCGCCTGCTCAATCGCCTCGGAGCTGACCGGCCGCTTCTCGAGCGCCTTGGTCATGCCGTTGGTGAGCTTGTGCTCGTCGAACGGCTCGCGGCTGCCGTCATTCTTGACCACGCGCGGCATCAGCAGCTCGGCGGTCTCGAAGGTCGTGAAGCGCTCGCCGCAACTCAGGCACTCGCGCCGGCGGCGGATCTGACGGCCATCAGCCGTGAGACGCGAGTCCGTCACCTTGGTCTCGATGTGGCCGCAGAAGGGACAATGCACCTAGGACAGGCTCCTGGCCCCGCGTTGCTTTCAGTCCCCGTACACGGGGAAGCGACGGCACAGGGCGGATACTTCGCCACGAACGCGCGTCACGACGTTTTCATCTCCGCCGGCGTCGAGCACGTCGGCGATCCAATCGGCCACCTGGCAGATCTCGGCTTCGCGAAAGCCGCGGGTGGTCGATGCCGGGGTGCCCAGGCGCAGACCGCTCGCGATCATCGGCGGCCGCGGATCGTTCGGCACCGCATTCTTGTTGACTGTGATGTGCGCCCGGCCCAGCGCCGCATCCGCCTGCTTGCCGGTGATCTCGCGACCGATCAGGCTCAGCAGGAACAGGTGATTGTCGGTGCCGCCCGAGACGATGTTGAAGCCGCGCTTGACCAGCGCCTCGCACATGGCACGCGCATTCGCCACCACCTGTGCCTGGTACTGCTTGAACTCCGGCTGCAGCGCCTCGAGCAGCGCCACCGCCTTGGCCGCGATGACGTGCATCAACGGTCCGCCCTGGGTGCCCGGAAACACCATCGAGTTGAGCTTCTTGGTAATGGCGTCGTTGGCGCGCGCCAGGATCAGGCCGCCGCGCGGTCCGCGCAGCGTCTTGTGCGTGGTCGTGGTCACGACGTCCGCATAGGGCAGCGGGCTCGGGTAGTGGCCGGTGGCCACCAGGCCCGCCACGTGCGCCATATCGACGAACAGCAGCGCGCCGACGCTGTCGGCTATGGCACGAAATCGCGCCCAGTCGAGCACCCGCGAGTAGGCCGAGAAGCCCGCCACCAGCATCTTCGGGCGGTGCTCGCGCGTCAGCGATTCGATCTGTTCGTAGTTGACCAGACCGCTGTCCGGATGCACGCCGTACTGGTGCGCCTGGAACAGCTTGCCGGAGAAGTTCACCTTGGCGCCGTGAGTCAAATGACCGCCATGATCGAGACTCATGCCGACGATCGTGTCGCCCGGCGAAAGCAGCGCCAGGTACACGGCCGCGTTCGCCTGCGAGCCCGAGTGCGGCTGCACGTTGGCATAGTCGGCGCCAAACAGCAGCTTGGCGCGATCGATGGCCAGTTGCTCGGCAATATCGACGAATTCGCAACCACCGTAATAGCGCTTGCCGGGATAGCCTTCGGCGTACTTGTTGGTCAATACCGAGCCCTGGGCCTCGAGCACCAGCGGACTGGTGTAGTTCTCCGACGCGATCAACTCGATGTGTGCTTCCTGGCGCGCGCGCTCGCCCTCGAGGGCACGCTGCAATTCGGGGTCAAAATCCTTGATACGCAATCGGCTCGAAAACATGCGGGCGGCTGCCTTTCGTCGGGGACGGTGGTGAGGAGGCCCCGGAATTGTACCCGATCGTGCCGAGCTAGGAGCCAGGCTCCCGGGGCCCGAGCAGCGCCTGCACCACATCGCTCCAGGCGCGGGCCAGATTGCCGCGATCGTAGCCGCCGCCACCGAGCGCCAGCACGCGGCCGTGACCGAGACGGTCCGCCAGCGCGCACAGATCCGCGGCGGCACGCGCGTGGCAGGCGGTCGTGAACTGCAGATGCGTGATCGGATCGCCGGCAATGCTGTCGGCGCCGCATTGCAGGATGAAGAACTCCGGCTCGAAGCGCGCCACGTGCGCCAGCATTTGCGGCCAAACGCTGTGAAATTCCGCATCGCCGGCGCCGGCCGGCAGCGGCACGTTGAGCTTGGTGCCGGCGGCATCGCCGCTGCCGGCTTCCGAGGCATCGCCGGTGCCCGGATAGAGGCTGTGGCCGCTCTCGTGCAAGTCGGCGAAAATCAGCCCCGCATCGTCCTCGAAAGCATAGAACACGCCATCGCCGTGATGCGCATCGATATCGACATAGGCGACGCGCGCCATGCCGCGCTCGCGGCGCAGATGCTCGATCACCACGCCGCAGTCGTTGAAGACGCAGAAACCGGCCGCCCGCCCGCGCGCGGCATGGTGCAGGCCGCCGATCGGCACGAACGCGCGCCGGTACGGCCGCTCGAGAATCCACTCGGTCGCCTTGAGGCTGGCGCCCACCACGCTCTGCGCGGCTTCGAATACGCCGCGGAATGCCGGCGTGTCGCCGCCATCCAGCCAGCCATTGCCGGCCTGCGAGCGCTCCATGACGAAACGGATGTGCTCGGGTGTATGGAACAACTGCAGCTCGCCGATCAGCGCATCGCGCGGCTCGAGTACCTGCACACGGCTATCGAGGCCACGTTGCTGGAATTCGCGCACGAAAGCGGCGTGACGGTCGGGTCCGAAAGGGTGGCCGTCGGGAAAGCCGTAGCGGGCCAGCCGTTCGCCGAGTACGACAGCAACTTCAGAGCCTGTGGCGTTCAACGCATCCCTTTGAGCTCGAGCTTGGGGCAACTGAACGAGCGCCCAAGATAGCACACGGCAGTAGCACGGTAGCGGTGCATTCATCGATAATGCGCGCCCCCGATTGCAACCCCCAGGTCGGTTGTCGATGGCTCAATACATCTACACCATGAGTCGCGTATCCAAGGTGGTGCCGCCCAAGCGCACCATCCTGCGCGACATCAGCCTGTCGTTCTTTCCCGGCGCCAAGATCGGCGTGCTCGGTCTGAACGGCTCCGGCAAGTCCTCGCTGCTGCGGATCATGGCGGGCGTCGATCACAGCATCGACGGCGAAGCGCGGCCGCAACCCGGTATTCGTGTCGGTTTCCTGCCGCAGGAACCTGAGCTCAATCCACAGCACGATGTGCGAACCGTCGTCATGGAAGGTATCGGCGGTGCATTCGCCCAGCTCGAGCGCTTCAATCGCATCAGCGAGCTGTTTGCCGAGCCGATGGACGACACGCAGATGAACAAGCTGCTGGAGGAGCAGGCCAGGCTGCAGGACGCGATCGACGCGGCCGGCGGCTGGGAGCTCGAGCGCAAGCTCGAGATCGCCGCCGAGGCGCTGCGACTGCCGCCGTGGGAAGCGAAGATCGAGTTGCTCTCCGGCGGCGAGAAGCGCCGCGTGGCGCTGTGCCGCCTGCTGCTGTCGCAACCGGACATGCTGCTGCTCGATGAACCGACCAATCACCTGGACGCCGAGTCGGTCGCCTGGCTCGAGCGTTACCTGGAGGAGTATCCGAGCACCGTGGTGGCGGTGACGCACGACCGCTACTTTCTTGATAACGTCGCCAAGTGGATTCTCGAGCTCGATCGTGGTCACGGCATTCCGTGGGAGGGCAACTACTCCTCCTGGCTGGAGCAGAAGGAACGGCGGCTGGCCCTCGAAGAACGGGAGCGGGAGGCATTGCGCAAGACGCTGGCGCGCGAGCTCGAGTGGGTGCGCACCAACCCCAAGGCGCGTCAGGCCAAGAGCAAGGCGCGCCTGGCGCGCTACGACGAGCTGGCATCGAAGGAATTTCAGGAACGCAACGAGACCAATGAAATCTACATTCCACCCGGGCCGCGGCTCGGCGAACTGGTGATCGAGGTCAGCGGATTGCAGAAGGGCTACGGCGAACGGCTGTTGATGGACAACGTCAATTTCAACATGCCGCCCGGCAGCATCGTCGGCATCATCGGACCCAACGGTGCCGGCAAGACCACGCTGTTTCGCATGCTGACCGGTGTCGAGCAACCCGACGGCGGCAGCATCCGCGTCGGCCCGAGCGTCAAGCTCGCCTACGTCGATCAGTCGCGCCAGGCGCTCGACGACAAAAAAACCGTCTGGCAGGAGATCTCCGGCGGCCAGGACGTGATCCGCGTCGAGGGCTACGAGACCGCCTCGCGCGGTTACGTCGGCCGATTCAATTTTAAAGGCGCACAGCAGCAGCAGTTGATCGGTGAGCTCTCCGGCGGGGAGCGCAATCGAGTGCATCTGGCCAAGGTGCTGCGCACCGGCGGCAACGTGCTGCTGCTCGATGAGCCGACCAACGATCTGGATGTCGAGACGCTGCGCGCGCTCGAAGACGCGCTGCTGAATTTCCCCGGCTGCGCGGTGGTGATATCGCACGATCGCTGGTTCCTGGACCGCATCGCCACCCACATTCTCGCCTTCGAGGGCAACTCGGAGGTGGTCTGGTTCGAAGGCAACTATCAGGACTACGTCGAGGATCTGCGCCGCCGCCGCGGCGATGATGCCGGTCAACCGCACCGCCTCAAGTATCGCAAGCTGACGCGCTGATTATGTCAACGCCATTCCGCGCCGATGGCAGCTCGCTGCCCCGGCGCGCAAGTGCGTGCCGCGACACGGCTGTTCGGCTACACTCGAGCACGACAGCCAGACTCATAAAACCCATGTCGATTTACATCGATTGCAACGATCGGCTGCACAACGATCAGGCCGCCAGCCTCGCTTTTACCTGTCCTCACTGCGCGGTGTTGGCGCACGCTACCGCGCTGGCGGCGCCCGCCTTTGCCGATCTGGCCGCCACGCGACCGAAACACACCGGCCTGGTGTATCGCTGCGACGCCTGTAATTCGCCGATCTTTCTGCGCGCGCAGGTGCGCAGCTACGCGCCCGAACGCATCGAGCTGTCCTCGCAACTGGAGCAGGTCGAGCGGCCGCAGGAGCAGTTCGACTTCGCCGATCTGCCCACCGAGATCGAGGCGCTGTTCAGTGAAACCCTGCTGTGCTACTCACACGGCCTGTTCAATGCCTTCGCGACCATGTGCCGGCGGACCATGCAGGCAGTGTTCATCGATCTGGGCGAACCCGGCAAGCTGCGGGTGTTCGATGAACTCAACAACGTGCGCGACATCGCCGAGCTCGATGCCGGCCTGTTCACACCGATCAAGCGCGTACTATTCGGCACTGACGCCGACGCGGCACCCAACTATCCGCCGACCGATGAGTTTCAGGCGGCGCTGCTGGTCGAGATCATCAAGGATCTGCTGTACGAAAGTTACGTGCGCAGGGCGCGCCTGCGCCAGGCCATCGTGGTGCGTCGCGCCGCCGCAGTCGACGGCAGCGAACGTCCCTTGGCGCAGCCGCCCGGCAGCGGTGTCAACGGCCTGGACGCCGCCCAGCGCTAGGCCGCCGGCGGCGCCCGCCCCCAATCATCTTTGTCGGGGAAAAAAAGATGCAACCTATAGGTTGCATCGTGCAACCAGAAGGTTGCGTTTTTTTACCCTGACATTCGCACCGGGAGCTAGCCGAGGAACACCCGCGCGTTGCGGAACAGCCGCATCCAGCCGCTGTCCTCAGCGGCCCCAGGCGGCCGCCAGGAGTTCTGAACGCTGCGATAGACGCGCTCCGGGTGCGGCATCGTCACCGTAACGCGGCCGTCGGCCGTGGTCAGGGCCGCAATCCCATGTACTGCACCGTTGGGGTTGGCCGGGTAGCTGCTGGCCACTGCACCGTGGTGGCTGACGAAGCGGAACGCCACCAGCCGGTCATCGAGGCAATTCTGCAGGTCCTGTGCGCTGTCGAACTTTGGCCGGCCTTCGCCGTGCGCAACCGCCACCGGCAGGCGCGAACCGTGCATGCCGGCCAGCAACACCGAGGGTGAATCGAGGATCTCGACCAGACTGACGCGGCCCTCGAACTGCTCCGAGCGGTTGCGCAGGAACTGCGGCCAGCGCTGCGCGCCAGGTATCAGCTGCCTGAGAACCGCAAACATCTGGCAACCATTGCAGACACCGAGCGAGAAGGTGTCGGAGCGCGTGAAGAAGCGCTCGAAATCGAGGCGCGTGCGTTCGTGATAGAGGATCGAGCGCGCCCAGCCACGGCCGGCGCCGAGCACATCGCCGTAGGAAAACCCGCCGCAGGCCACCAGACCCGAGAATCCGCTCAGGCTGCGCGCGCCACCCAGCAGCTCGGACATGTGGATGTCGTGCGCTTCAAAGCCCGCACGATCGAGCGCCGCCGCCATTTCGAACTGGCTGTTGACACCCTGCTCGCGCAATACCGCTACCAATGGCCGCGCGCCGCGCGCAATCATCGGCGCGGCGATGTCCTCATCCGGATTGAAGTTCAACTGCTGGGACAGGCCCGGATCGGCTTCATCGATCTGCGCCGCGAACTCCTCCTGCGCGCACTCGGGATCATCGCGCAGCCGTCGCATGTGATAGGAAGTCTCCGACCAGGCGCTACGCAGCTCCTTCCAACTCTCATCGAGCTGCATTGCGCCGGCGCGGATGCGAACCCGCATGGCCCTCGCCGGCGCGCCGATCAGGTGCGTGCACTCGGCCAGCCCGTGCTGCGCCAGGCACGCTAGCACCGTTGCCTGCTGATCACGCCCGATCTGCAGCACCGCGCCCGGCTCCTCGGCGAACAACACCGCCGCCGCGGAGCTGCTGCCCGGATCGATCGTGACCTCGAGACCGCAGTGGCCCGCGAATGCCATCTCGATCAAGGTCACGATCAGGCCGCCATCGGACCGATCGTGGTAGGCCAGCACCAGCTCGCATTCACGCAGCTCGATCATGGCCGCCGCAAACCCGCGCAGCAGCGCCGCGTCCTCGGCATCGGCCGGTGCGCCGCCGATACGGTTGAATACCTGCGCCAGCGCGCTCATGCCGAGCCGGTTGCGACCGCGACCAAGATCGATCAGCAGCAGCAGCGTCTCGCCGCGATCCCGCTGCAGCACCGGCATCCAGGTACGCCGCACGTCACGCACCGGTGCAAAGGCCGAGACGATCAGCGACACCGGCGCGACCACGGATTTCTCCGCGCCCTCGACCTGCCACGCGGTGCGCATCGACAGCGAGTCTTTGCCGACTGGAATCGCCAGCCCCAGCTGCGGACAGAACTGCTCGCCGACGGCCCGCACAGCCTGGTACAGCGCCGCATCTTCGCCCTCGGTGCCACAGGCGGCCATCCAGTTGGCCGACAGGCGGACCTCGGCCAGCGCGGCGATGTCGGCCGCCAGCAGATTGGTTACTGCTTCGGCCACTGCCAGCCGTGCGGCGGCGGCGGCGTTCAGCAGTGCCGCCGGCGTGCGCTCTCCGACCGCCATGGCTTCGCCGCGCACATGGTGATAATCGGCCAGCGTGACCGCGACGTCGCTCACCGGCACCTGCCACGGTCCGACCAGCTGATCGCGGCTGATCTGTCCCCCGACGCTGCGATCGCCGATGGTGATCAGAAAGGTCTTGTCGGCCACCGCCGGCAATCGCAGCACCCGGTAGAGCGCCTCGCGCAGCTCGAGCGCCCCGCGCAGCTCGAGCGCCTCGCAATCCGACGCGCTGCTCACGGACCGGCCGCTGCGTACCTCGCGGCGCATTTGCGGCGGCTTGCCGAGCAATGTCTCGATGGCCAGGTCCACCGGCTCATTGCCGTGGAGCGGATCGCGCACCAGCAACTGGCCGTCGTCGGTGATCCGGCCGATCACCGCGAACGGGCAGCGTTCGCGCTCTGCGATGGCGCGGAAGCGCTCGAGGCTGCCAGCCGCCAGGGTCAGCACGTAGCGCTCCTGTGCCTCGTTGCACCAGATCTCCAGCGGTGACATGCCGGGCTCGGCGTTTGGCACCGCGCGCAGATCGACGCGTGCCCCGCGATGGCTGTGCGCTACCGCTTCAGGCACCGCATTGGACAGGCCGCCGGCGCCGACGTCGTGAATCAGCTCGATCGGATTGTGCTCGCCGAGCGCCCAGCAGCGGTCGATGACTTCCTGCGCGCGACGCTGCATCTCCGGGTTGGCTCGCTGCACCGAGGCGAAGTCGAGCTCGGCAGTCGAGCTGCCGCTGCCGACCGAGGAGGCCGCGCCGCCACCGAGTCCAATCAGCATCGCCGGGCCACCGAGCAGCACCAGCGGGGCGCCAATCGACACCTCGCCCTTCTCGACATGGCCGCGCCGGATATTGCCGAGGCCGCCAGCCAGCATGATGGGCTTGTGATAGCCGCGGCTTTGCCCGGGCGGGCCCCCGGGCAGCGTCGTCTCCAGGGTGCGAAAGAAGCCGCAGATACCGGGCCGGCCAAATTCGTTGTTGAAGGCGGCGGCCCCGATCGGACCCTCGAGCATGATCTCGAGCGCCGAGGCAATGCGCGCCGGTTTGCCGATGCTCTGTTCCCACGGCTGCTCGAATCCGGGAATGCGCAGGTGTGAGACCGCGAAGCCGGTGATCCCGGCCTTCGGCTTGGCGCCGCGGCCGGTGGCGGCCTCATCGCGGATTTCACCACCCGAGCCGGTGGCCGCGCCCGCCGCTGGCGAAATCGCGGTCGGATGATTGTGCGTCTCGACCTTCATGAGAATATCGACCGGCTCGTCGTGGCCGCGATAGATGCCGCTGTCCGGGTCCGGAAACCAGCGGGTCGCCTCGCTGCCGATGATCACCGCGGCATTGTCGCGGTAGGCGGACAGCACTCCGGTGGGCGCGCGCGCATGGGTGTTACGGATCATCGCAAACAGCGATTTTTCCTGCGCCACCCCGTCGATCACAAACTGGGCATTGAAAATCTTGTGGCGGCAATGCTCGGAGTTCGCCTGCGCGAACATCATCAGTTCCACATCGGTGGGATCGCGGGCCATCTTGCCGAATGCCGCCGCGACGTAATCGATTTCGTCCTCGGAGAGCGCGAGGCCCCAGGCCTCGTTGGCGTGGCGCAGCGCCTCAGGCCCCTGTTCTGTCAGCGGCACGGCGCGCAAAGGCCGCGCCGCCGCCGCATGAAATAGA
>Ga0182024_10026580_pt1 | contig 10163 bp, 12 predicted proteins | sample P32metaG_FD_120480 | JGI IMG/M metagenome (GOLD analysis project Ga0182024, IMG submission 120480) | Permafrost microbial communities from Stordalen Mire, Sweden - P3-2 metaG (Illumina Assembly) | ecosystem: Environmental > Terrestrial > Soil > Wetlands > Permafrost | place: Sweden: Stordalen...
CTGGCCGGTCAGCTCGTGCTGATGCAGGAAGGCCGCGACCGCGCCCGGCGTGTCGCCGCGCGGATCGACTGACACCGCGATCAGCTGCACGTTGCGCGCGCGCGAGCCTAGTTGGGTTAGCACCGTGTGCAGGTGCGAGGCGATCAGTGGACAGACGTCGGGGCAGTGGGTGTAGAGGAACGTGACGAACACGACCTTGCCGCGGTAGCTCGCCAGGTTGACCGGCTGGCCCTGGTAGTTGCGCAGCGGCGACAGCTGCGGCGCGGCGGTAAGCGGGGTTAGTAGTAACCCGTCGAAGCGCGTGGTTATCGCGCTGGTCGCCCCGCCGGGTAGCTTCGGCTTGCCCGAGCCGCTGGCGAGCACGACGGTCAGACCGGCGACGACCACCAGGATCAGGAGTACCGGGAGGAAGATCTGTAGGCGCAGTCGCGGGGCGCGCGACTCGGGCGGAGGCGTCTCGGGCGCTGGCTGCGGCGCGGTCGTGGGCGGTTGAACACTCACGCCGCTGCGAAGTCTTGCAGAGGCCCACGGCAAACGCGCTGGAGACTCGCCCGTTGCTGGACGGTTCATTCGCTAGCAAACCGCGTGAAAGGGACACGTACGTTCTAGTGTTCGACGGCGTGGGCACCACGACGCCAACGCCACCACACGACGCGGTCTGACGTGGATCTAATTTCGCGCCTCTTCGCCGGTCAGCGTCGAGCACGCCAAGCCGTGTATCGCACTCTCGTACGGCTTCGTGCGCTCGTGCGCGCTTGGCTACGTAAGTGGATTGGCGGAGGAGACAGCGACGCGCTCTGGGAGGCGTTGACATCCAGCACGGCCGGATCACCGCCCACGAGTTCTGTGCAGACCGGCTGACGGCACTTGCTGCGCATCCGGACATGCAGAAACGATCTGGGGTTACCGTAACGGCGCGCTCCAACCAACGAGAACGATCGTCGAAAAGCAATCCGCTGCGTGACGTACCGATCTCGCTGCTCCTTTGCGCGACGAGCAACAGCGGTGAGATCACGCGTCCGACAGCGAGATGCGCGAGCGTGGAGCCCTCAGATGTCCACATGAACGCCGAGAGCATGCACGAGATAGATCCGGAGTGTCGCGTCTGGCTAGACCCCGGCGGCGGCATCACGATCAAGCCTGTGACCGCTTCTGGAGAACCGGTTGAGTTGAGCACGTCCGAAGCACGGCGGCTATCTGAGGCGCTATTGGAGCTAAGCGTTATTGCTCTGATAGGGGGTCCTGGGAGGCCGACGGCTGCGCCACTTGGTCCGGCGGCTCCTCGCTACTGCGTTTGAGGCCATGCGGCGCCAAAGCGACGTCTACCGCCTCGTTGATAGTACGTGCCTTGTACACGATGCCGATATCGATGGCGTCGCGGACGAATGAAGCGGTCGCCGTAGGCACCTGGAGAACCGGTACCGTGCGCTGGTAGACGGCAGCAAGGACTCCGAGCAACATCACCCGCTGCCCAACGTAAGCGCCGGTGTTGCGAATGCTGTAGGTACCGGTCTGCGCCAGGAATACTGGGCTCCCGCTAGACCCAGGAAACACCGACGCGTCGACAAGAAACACGGGTTGGCCGCCGTAGTCGACTGCCGGTGGTGTCGCTGTGTGGCCGCGGCGCGCGATGGGCAGGAAGTTCACCTGGTCGTACAGACCATTGGGATAACCCAGAAACGTAACCTCTTCCATCGCGTCGAGCGTCTGCACGCTGGCATCGTCCATTGACACAGCAGAGGTCACGGCGCGGAAAAACACAAACTGGCCGTGCTCCTTGAGCCTGCTGACCCCAGGACTAATGGGAAGAACGGCCACGTCGACATCGCCCGTCGGGTGCCCAGTGAAAAGCGTGCCGGGCGCTTGAATGTCGATGTGGTGCGCCTGACCTAGAAGCGGCGCTGACATGGTGTCGTCCTCGCAGGCAACGAACCGGAGGCGTGCAGTCTCAGCGCCTTCGATGACGTGCTTGTTCGTCACCATGAACGTGGCGTACTACCCCCCGCCAACGTGCACGTTGTACACGAAGCCTGTACCAGAAGCCTTACGGCCGTCGGCGTACGACGTCTCGATGTAGAGCGTCGTGAAGAAGAGCTGCTCAAGCAGCGTTTCGACTCGCAGATGCAGAGCCTGGCATAACTCGGAGGTGGGCGCTCGTAGCGTGCCGAGCGCCTGCGCTACGTCCACCGCTTCTACTGGCGATGGAACAGGCCGATCGTGGTCGTCGGCGCCGTGATCATCATCGTGCTGGGCTGGTGGGACGTCGGGGTGGTCCTCGTAGCCCTCCAGGCCCTCGTCCGTCTCCAGCAGCGTCAAGATCCGCCACGAGGAGCGCCGGCGCCAGTAGCCACCAGTTGGTGGTCGCTCAGCGCGAAGGCAGTAGTTATCCGACCGCGGATCAGCCCAACGGCACGCCGATCGCGTGGCCGACGAGCTTGAGCGCAAGCCCCGCGGCCGTCCCTGTTGCAACGTCGCCAAGAGCGTCCGCCGATCGGCCACGCATCCAGTCGAGCGCTCGCTTGGCGCCCTGCTTCGTCTCGTCATCCACATCCGCGAGGTCGTCGATCTGGGCCTCGACACGGTCGAGCACCTGCATGAACGTGGTCGTGTTCGTGATGTCGCCCAGCGCGACTTGGCTGTTCACGATGGAACCGAGCACCGTGATGCTCGCCGCTGGAGCTGGCTCGCGGGTCGCATAGGCCCTTGTCGTGAGCTGAAGATTGCGTCCCATCGCAAGCAGCTGCTCGCCGTTCGCCTGCTGCACCTTGACGAACTCGCCGCGCACGTAGCCGTCGTCGACAAGGCTGAACATGCGTCGCGCAAAAGCCGTGCGCCCCGTCTCGTCGATGAGGCCGTCGGCAATCGCGCGCTCGAAAAGCAACTCTGGCCGCTCAAGACACTCTGGCGCCGCCTCATCAATTTCGAGTAGCCACTCGATGAGCTTTGGCGGCGTGGGAGCGCGACCGCCAACCGAGACCGGCTGGGTGGGTTGCTCTTCTATGGCTTGGCCTTCGAGGCGTCCTTGGGCGGTCAGACTGAATGTGCGGTCCGTCCGGTTCGGCGGAACGGGCTCGATGCGGAGGCAGCCAGCGTCACCGAGGTCATCAATCGTCTGGGGCGACGGGATCGGCCACGAGTTGTTCCATCTCGGATGATCGACAATCGTCTCGCCGCCCGTGGTCGTCAGCAGGAACGTTCTTGGTGCGTTGCCGTCGTCGCTCCACAGCTTCTCTGCCTGGTACACGCGCCGCAACACCTCGCGATGTTCGTTCTCCACGCCGGAAGCGTACGCGGCCACAGCGAGCCGAGGCACCAGGTCCGACACGCGCGAGCGATTCGACGCGCGGTTGCCTTTCGCGCAAAACGACAGCGTGCCTTGCTCGCTCAGAGGCCGCTTTCGCAGCTTGGTATGGCTACGCTGCTGGGGCGAGCACGGCTGTGCCGGTCGCGCCGGTCGGCCCGATCGGCTGCGTTCGGCAGACCTGCTTTTCAGGGGTCGCCCGACCGATGCCGAACTGAACGATCGCCCTTTGTTGCCCGACGCGGACGACGAGCGGGACGCACGCCGACAACGCCGACCGAAAGTGAATACCACCTGGGTATCCGCTCCCCCACGATCCAGGCTGTGTTGGGCAGGTTGCGAACCGCACCGTGGTGACTAGGCGGCTGTTTCCCCAGCCAATGGCCACCCGGCCCTGCCACGCCTTCGGCACGCTGATCTCGACGGCAGGGCTTCCCGTCCGAATCTGCACCCCGACCTTGATCCAGAACGGCCAGGGCTGGTGCCGCGCGATGCCCCACTCATACGAAGGTCCCAGGGAGCCAGTTGGCATCGCGACCTCCCCGAGCACAAGCTGAAACCGAGGATTGAGCTTGGCAGTCGGGAGCTGAGCCTTGCCGCAAGTAACGGTCGCTATAGAGCCAGCGGACACGGCTGTCGGTGCAGCACGTGCGCTCGCCCCGGCGAAAGTCACGATGGCGATGCTGCCCGCGATCAGCGCGGTTACCGCGATCGGCGAGCTGCCCCGGTTGGGAGGCCGCGGGGTCATCCGTGGTCGGCGATCGCCACGGGCGGATCGTACTCCGCTCCGACCATCGACCAGCCGATTCGAGAGGGTCGCAACGGCGTGATCTCAGCGCTGTTGCTGGTCGCGCGCGATGGGACAGCGTGGCTGCCAGCGCTATTGAGCGGCACCTGAATCACTGTGGGTTGTTGAGATGGAGGGTGATGTCGTCGATCAGAGTGAGCTGTTCGCTGCGTGTGCCGCCGTTTACGGCGAGCGTGGTCTTCCCGATTTCTCGCCAGGTCGTGTAGAGGTCGGGGTAGCGCGTGGGGTCGAAGCGGGTTGTGAAGGTGTGTGGGTGGCCGCTGACGGCGTGGGGCGGGCTGGCCGCGGGGCGCTGCGCTCGTGCGGGCCCCGCGACGACGGTGGCGGTCAACAGTCGGTGCTGGTAGTAGAAGCTCGCTTGGATGCACACCGGCTGGCCGTTGGCCGTGTGGGTGGTTTGTGAGACCTCGGTGAGCGCGGGAAGCGGGCGGAACGTGATTGAGCAGTTCGCGCCTGCCGGGGCGCTCGGCGGCACGGTTGGCGGGCGCAGGTCGATCGAGCCGACACGCAGTTCGTTGAGCACTCGTATGCGCTGTTGGAGGGTTGTGCCGCCAGCGACGACGAGCCAGGCGTTGCCGACTCGTCTTGCGCTGAGGCCGCCGAGTTCGCCGCTGGTGTCGTCGACGGTGGCCGTCAATCCCGAGACGCTGTTCAGGACTGCAGGGTCGCCGGCCACGCGCTGCATCCCTGGCATAGGCGCGACCGGGGTCCCGGGGTGCTTCGCGTCGAGCAGTAGCGCGGCGACGATGACTGTCCGCCCGCCGGGAGAGCCGGCCGACAGTTCGTACGCGGTGTCGATGCACGACAGGAACACGTGGCCCAGGAGGGCGGGGTCGGGCACGACGGCCTGGAGCACCGAGCCCGACAGGGGCCGTAGGCCACGGTTTTCGGGCGCGCGTAGCGAACACGCCCCACGCGCCGGTCCCATCGGAGACTTCCATGACAGTGTTGGTTCCGGCGCCGAGGAGCTATTTAGAAACGCGATCGGGTGGCCGCTCGCATTCAGCGCTGTCCGTGGGTAGAGCCCGCGCTGCCGAAACGCCTTGCCCCGCAGAACAATGACGGCCACGCGTAGTCCGGCCGGCGCCCCTGGGTCACGTCGGGTCAGGACGATCGGGCCGCTGCCGATGCGCACCGCAGCGACCTGGCTGGAGGTGAGCATGTACTCGTAACCCTGGCTTGAGAACCCGCCACTGCCGCCATCGGCGATCGGATCACCCAACGCCGGGGTACCAGCACAGGATGCGCCGGTGTGGCCGCCCACCGCGACCTGGTCGCACCAACCGATCGAACCGGCTTGGAGCTGCGGGGTCACACTGATCGTGTAACCCGAGCGCCCGATCGACTGGCCGCCGCCGGGATTAGCTGGAAACTGGCCGGAGAGCGGCTGAGAGCGCTCGCTTGAGATCACCGCCGCGGCAGCGGAGCCGCCGCCGATCAGCACCGCGAGACCGCAAGCCAAGAAGCGCCTGGAATGCCACCAGCGCCGCTGACGCCGAGGCTGCGGCGGGCCCTCGTGAACGTCGATTGCGCGCAACAGCAGTGTGCGCGCTTTTGCCCAGGCCGGCCCGTCGGGATTGGGCACTTCCGAACGGAACCGGCGAACGAGCTCGAGATCGTCGATCATCGGCTCTCCTCCCTAGGCGGGCACGGCGCCTCAACGCTGTCATCAGCTAGCGTGCGCTGCAAAGTCGCGCGCGCACGCGCTAGGCGCGAGCGCACGGTCCCTGCCGGAATGATCAGCGCGTCAGCGATCTCCTGGTTCGAGAGCTCGCCCCACGCGTGCAGCAACAGCACGTCGCGCTGATCGCTATCAAGCCTTGCGAGCGCGCCGGCGACCCGGGCCGCGTCCTCCGCCGCATCTGCACGCGCGAGCGTCCGCTCAACCTCATCGACGAGGTCTCCGGAGCCTGCAGGGCCAAGGCGGGCAATCGCTGCGAGCATCCGCCGCTCCGACCGCAGTTCGTTGCGCAACACGTTCGTCGCGATCCCAAACAGCCACGGACGCGCGCTCGCCGCCGCCGCGCTGAACGTTCCTCGACGATCGAACGCGACAACAAAAGTCTGCGCTGCCAGATCATCCGCGCGACCCTTGCCGACACGACGCGCCAGATACCGGTGGATCACCGCGAAATGCCGATCGAAGACAGCCGAGAACGCATCAGGCTCGGCCAGCGAGCGAGCGATCAACACCGCATCCGACGGCTCACGCACCGGGGCAATATCAGCTCCCACTACAACCCCATTGTCCGCTGACCCGAAAACGTTCCTCACGGCCGGCCCCAGCCTAGGCCCTGGCACAACGCGAGATCTGCGACCACGCCAGCACGCGCACGCGGGTGCCGCGGCAACACTCGCCGACCAGATGCGCCGGCGCTTCACGTTGAACCGCGCCGACGCGGGATCCGTCGTCGCGCGCACACCACTGCGGCGCTCCTGTTAGGCGCCAGCGAAACCAAATACACAAGCGCCACGCGAGCTCCGGCGTGTTTGCGACAGCGCGGGCGAGGGGACGGTTGCGGCCGGTGGGGGGAGCGGGGCGGGCTTCCTCGGCGCGGCGTGCCTGTCGTGCTCTTGCCGTGATGCCGGGCAGCCGAGCGTCAGTTGCGGGTTTGCGGTGCGTCCGGCGGGAGCCCTCGAGGGGCGCTCTCATCGGCCCTCACGATGGGGATCCAATCGACCGAGCAGGCACGACTCCAACCACCACGACCCCAACCACCACAACCACCCCAACCACCACGACCCCAACCACCACGACCCCAACCACCTATGCTCCGCACACAGTTGCAGCGCGTGGTGCGTCGTATACGCTGTCTACGTGGGACGCCGGGGACGGCAGCGCGCAGAGGTGGAGGAATCGCAGGCTCGCGAGCCGCGCGACCGGATGGCCCGCGTCCAAGCGAGCGACGAAACGTGGGCCGCGTTTCGCGCTCAGCTCGGCGTAACGCCGGTCAGCGTCGCACTCGGACGGCTGGTTGAGCGTGAGGTCGCCCGGACGGCGCGCAGCTCGGCTAGCGATTCCGAGGGTGTGCGCGTGGCGCTCGAGGACGCGCGCGAGGTTGCCGCCGAGTTGGCGGCGCTGATTGCGCGTCTTGAGCCGCTCGCCGGCGCGCATGGGTCCCGCCAAGGCTCCCGCTGAGCGGCCGGAACGCCGTTGGTCACGCGCGCCGCGTGAAGGCATACGCTTTGGCTGGTTTGGCGACGCCCGATCGACAGCTTCTGACGGTCCCGCAGGTCGCCGCGGCGTTTCAGGTGACTGCGCAGACGATCCGCAACTGGATCGACCATGGAACCTTGCCGGCGGTGCGTGTCGGCCGGGCGTTTCGTGTGCGCAGCGAGGACGTCGACGCGCTGCTCGAACGCGCGAGCGCCGACAGCAGCTCGCTCGCGACCCGCCGCTCGCTTTGGGAGCCAGCCACCACGACGCTGCCGCACCGTCGCGGCCCAGCCGCGCCACGATCGGTTTGGGACGACACCGCCGCGGACCTGCCGGCGATCAAGCGCCCGTAGGCGACGCTACGCCGAGCGGCGCGCCCGCGGCAGCAGCCCGCTCGCGCGATCCTCACCCTCAACAGCCGAAGCAAGCTCCCCGGCGGCCGCAGCAAGCGCTTCGTAAGCCGTCGCGACCTCGATCAGGTCGGTTCCGGTCGCGGCGCGGTTGAGCTCAGCCACCGCCGCGTCGAACACACGCCAGTACTCCTCAGGCCCGCGACGCCCGGTCCCGGGCTGCAGCTCATACGGCGGCTTGTTCGCGGACGCTCGATGCGGCGGCCACTCAAACCCGGCCGCGTCAGCCTCCCGGCACGCCGCCGCCTCTAAGTCTGCGGCTGAGGCAAGTCCGGCCAGGCGCGCGCTGAAGCCTGCGTCCGGCGGCGCCAGCCGGTGGGACCCAAGCGCCCGACGCCATCCCTGTTGCGCCGCACGGAACGTGGCCTGGGCGTGCTCGCCGTCTCCAGTCGCAGCCATGGGTCACATAATGCCAGCCGGAGCGGCGCGACCATCGCCAAATACACTCGATTTTGCTAATTTGGTCCGCACCGAACACTCACGCCGGGGACCAGCCATCTATGCCACGTCGCAGCGCCGTCGCACGCGATTCCCAGATCGAACTTCCGTTCGATGCTCCGCCGAGCGCTGCGACCGCGCAGCGCCTTGCAATCGAGCCGACGAGTCCCCGCCGCAGCGTGACCCAGCCGGGTCCAAGCACCGGCACGAACAAGGTTGCGGCAGCGCGCTCGAGTCGCTCTCTTCGTCGTCCGCTTCAGCCGGTCCCGCGCCTTCTCGTAACCCGCAAGGAGGCCGCCGCGAGCCTTGGGATGAGCCTCGACACCTTCGAGCGCCGAGTGCAGCCGGTGATCAAGCTCGTGCCCTGCGGCCAGCTCGTGCTCGTCCCGCTGCGGGAGCTCGAGCGCTGGTGCGACGACCACGCCCACTACCTCGCCGGTGCCGTCTGACCCCGGCGTCGGCCACGCGGGTAGCGGCCCAACCCGGTGCTAGCGTTGGTACAAGGGAGCGATCACGGCATGGCGTCATCAGCCACAAGAGCGGTACCCGCAAAGGCCACCGTGCCAACGGTCTGGCAGCGCACCCGGCACCCGGGCGTCTACGTGCGCCATCGGAAGGGCTGCCCCCGCGCCGAGAGCGCGACCGAGCGTTGCCGGTGCGCGCCGGCATACCGAGCGTCACGCCGCCATCCGATCAGCGGCAAGGTGATCTCGAGCGGCAGCTACCCCGATATCAACGAGGCCCTCACCTGGCTCGCGGCAGCGGGCGACAAGGCGGAGCCGCTGCTCCGCGAGCGAGCTGCAGCCGGCCCCACGTTCAGAGCGCTGTCAGACGAGTGGTGGGAGGGCGTCGAGCAGGGGCGCATCGGGAAGCGCCGCGGCAACCGCGCCTACTCCGAGACGACGCTGAAGGGCTACGACCGATCGCTGCGCCACGTGCTCGTTCCGGAGTTCGGCGCGAGGCCGGCCGCTGAGGTCAGTTCCCGCGAATGGCAGCTTTTCGTCGATCGCCTCGCGCGCGAGGGCCTGTCGCGCTCGCGGATCGCCAACCACCTGTCGGTCGTTCGCGCCATCTACGGCTGGGCCTGTCGCCCCACACGCCGGCTCGTCGCCGAGAACCCGACGATCGGCGTCGAGCTGCCGCCGGTCGATGAAGTTGCGCGCGATCGCGTAGCCACCGCTGAGGAGGCCGAAGCGCTGCTCGAGCCGCTCTCGCCGGCCGATCGCGTGCCGTTCGCGCTCGCGTTCTACGCTGGCCTGCGCCGCAGCGAGATGGACCGGCTGCAGTGGCCGGACGTCGATCTCGACCGCCTATGGCTCGTCGTGCGCAAGTCAAAGAGCGAGGCCGGCACCGGCCGGCGGCTGCCGATCGCGGCGCTGCTGAAGCCGATCCTGCTGCGCGCCTCGCTGCTCCAATCGCGCCCGGACAGCGGCCGGGTGCTCGGAGGGGTCTCGCTCACTTCGGGACGCCTGATGCCGAGAGCGACCAAGGCCTGGGACGCCGCGGTCGCGGATGCGAAACGGGGCGGCGAGGAGCTGGTCCTTGACCCGATCGGGCTGCACGAGTGCCGCCACACCTATGCAAGCTTCTTGATGGCCGCCGGGTACACGCTGCGCGAGCTGATGGAGTACATGGGCCACAGTTCGCTCCAGGCCACCGAGCGCTACGTGAAGCTGCTGCCGCAACCGGCTGGGCGGGATGGGGCCGCCGACCGCCTGAATGCCTACCTAGCCGCCCGCAAGGCCGGCAGCTGACCACCAATGTGCAAACAATGTGCAAACAATTGTCAGCAGCGGGGCGGTTCGTAGCTGTTTGTTGCGGTTCGTCGCGCGACGCGGCGCCCGGGCATTTTACGCTGCTAATCAGCCACTTTTGTGGCGTGAGCACAGATGCCGGAGGAGGGACTCGAACCCCCGACACGCGGATTATGATTCCGCTGCTCTAACCGCCTGAGCTACTCCGGCGCGGGTAGGCCCTTTCCCTCGCTGCAGCTCGGAGGTCGGCTTGTCGCTCCTAGCGCGGCACCGACGCACGGCGGCCCCTATCGTC
>Ga0182024_10026581_pt1 | contig 10163 bp, 6 predicted proteins | sample P32metaG_FD_120480 | JGI IMG/M metagenome (GOLD analysis project Ga0182024, IMG submission 120480) | Permafrost microbial communities from Stordalen Mire, Sweden - P3-2 metaG (Illumina Assembly) | ecosystem: Environmental > Terrestrial > Soil > Wetlands > Permafrost | place: Sweden: Stordalen...
CACTCGCGCAAAAGTAAGTGCCAGCGGAAGACTCGGCACATAACGATCGCGCTCAATCGAGTTGATGCTCTGCCGGGAAACGCCCACGGCATCGGCAAGCTGCTCTTGCGTCCATCCGCGAGCCGCGCGGAGTTCTTTAACCCGGTTTAAAATATTTGGCGCCATGTAAAGCTAACTTTCCATCCGAGTGTAGCTCGCAGGCTCATGGATGTCAAGCAGACTTTACACATTGGCGTCCAGAGCGGAGCCGTCATCAGGCTTAGCCATGGATCTCGCGCTTAACCAGCCGATACGTTAAGCCAAACTGCACCACCATCGAAAGTACAGTTTGGAGGCGAATCCGAGGCGTGTTAGCCTAATGCTCGGACAGGGGCGCGGCGCTTTGTGTAGCCGAATTCCTGTGCCTAAAGTAACCCTCATGCCGGACCAAACCAAGCCGCTTCGACCCGGTGTATCCCCCTCATCTGCCGGGACTTCCCAAGGTTCGGTCGATCAAGAAAAAGAAGAACTTTCTGCTCCTCCCAGGGTTGGAACTAGTGTGAGCACTGCCGCCATGGACGGAGGGGTTCTGATGACCGCGCTTGGGCCATCCGGCGGTTTGGAACCAGCCATGGCTGGCGCCGAAAGCTATACCGACGCCGAAGTCATGCTGCGGGTAAAAGCGGGCGATCAGTCGGCGTTCGACTTTCTGGTGCAGAAGTATCGCAGGCCGCTAGTAAGTTTCATGTACCGCATGGCGCGCAACACTGCCGCTGCGGAAGATCTTGCGCAGGAAGTTTTTCTGCGCGTGTATCGTTCGCGCCAGAGTTATGAAGCCAGCGCGAAGTTCACCACGTGGTTGTATCGCATCGCGACCAATCTCGCGGTGAACCACGCGCGCGACACACGCAAGGAACGTCCGGAGGTAACGGTCAGCCTCGACGAGCCGGATGAAGAGACTGGCACCACAATGGATGTGGCCGACAGCAAGATGACGGCCGAAGAATTACTGGTGCGGCGAGAACGAATGCTGGCGATCCGGAGCAAAGTGGAAGCGCTTCCCGAGCGGCAACGCTTGGCCGTGGTGATGCACAAGTATCAGCAAATGGATTACAAGCAAATCGCCGATGTACTGAAGTTAAGCGAGTCGGCAACTAAGTCGTTATTGTTTCGCGCGTATGAAACTTTGCGGGAACAGTTAAGAGAATTTTTGTGATGCTTTGCGAGCGAGTAGGTTCCGCTCAGATTCACACCCGAATTGGCGACTGACGGTAGGAATAGAAGTTAAGGGGAGATGGTTATGAAGTGCGATGGGATTCAAGAAATGATGCCAGACCTGGCATCCGGTTTGATGGAAGTGACTCCTGAGGTCAGCGGACATCTGACGGGCTGCGGCGCGTGCGCCGCAAAGCTGGAAGAGTTCAAGCAGACCATGGCGTTGCTGGACGAGTGGCAGTCTCCTGAGCCCTCGCCGTATTTTGATGTGCGCCTGCAGGCGCGGCTGCGCGAAGAGATGGCCAAACCGCAAGTCACATGGTTGGCTTGGTTTCGGCGTCCCGCGCTTGCGGCGGCACTTACTGTGCTGATGGCTGTGGGTGTGGGATTGTTCTTCAGTAAGAACAGCGCGACTCGATATAACGATAGCCAGTTTGCGCGGGTTGAACCTCAGACACCGTCGGGACCGGGCACGGCAGTGAGCGATCTGCAGGCTCTCGAGAAAAATCACGATCTGTATTCCGACTTCGATCTGCTGGATGATTTGCAAGTTCAGCACGACGTTGTTGAGAATCCGTAGGCTGTGAAGTAGCAAGAGCACAAGCGGAGCGAACCTAAGGGCGGGGGAGAATGCGGAAAAATTTCATGACGGGATGGATGGCTACGGCTGTGCTGTCGGCAGCCACCGTTGTGGTATCGCTCTCTCCATGCCTGGCTCAGCGCAGCGATCTCCATGCTGTGCAGGCGCGCCCGCCAGCGCCCAATCACCAGGGAGAAGCACATGCCGGTGATTGGTTGCGCCGCTATAAGGGCTTGCCGCCGGGCGAGCAGGATCGCGCCTTGCAAAACGATCCCGGCTTTCGCCATATGACTCCGCAGCAACAGCAGCGTTTGCGGCAGCAGTTGCACTATTTCGCGAGCCTTCCACCGCGGCAACAGCAGCGCATTGTAGACAACATGGACCGGTGGGCGCACCTCACGCCGGAACAGAAGCAGGTAGTCAACCGCATGCGGCAGCTTCCGCCCGACCGTCGGCGCATGGTCACCACTGCGGTGCGCGATCTGAGCGCCATGTCTCCCGGCGAGCGCGACAGGATGATCAATTCGGGCCGCTTCAAGAAAATGTTCTCACCTGAGGAACTCGACATTATGGCCGGAGCCGTCAGGCTACCATTTGCGCCCGGAGCCAGACCCGAAGATCCCCCACAGTAACAAGTTCCAGTTTCTGGTTTCTAGTTTCAAATTTCCTTCTGCGTTTGCGAACGGCCAACGACGAACGACCAACGACTGCTTTAGTGGAAATCGTGCGAAACCGTTTCCGCTTTCGATACGAACAGAGGCTGCACTCGCTCGGCTTTCACCGAAATCACATTATCCTGATTCTGCAAAATTCCTTCGATAGCCAGAAAACGTTCTGAGGCCAGCAGCAGCCAGTTGCGATGAAAAAGATCGGGCGCAATAATCGCGTTCGCAACTCCCGTCTCATCTTCCAGACTTAAAAATACAAATCCCTTCGCGGTGCCCGGGCGCTGGCGCACGATTACGCAGCCTCCAATGCGCAGACGCTTACCGTTCGGCAACCCGCGGAGTTCGCTGGCGCGGCGAATGCCCATAGCATTGAGCCAGTCGCGGCGATAAGCCATGGGATGCGGTCCCACGGTGAGGCCGGTGCCGTGGAAGTCAGCAACTATGCGCTCTTCGTGGTTCATGCGCTGCAGCGGCGAAGGCGAATCGGGTTCCGGCAATTTATCCAGCAGCGGCCCCGAACCACGCACAGCGCGTTCCACTTGCCAGAGAGCATCGCGGCGATGAAGTTGCGAGTACTGAGTACCTGGTACCGAGTACCCAGTAACGTCTTTGTCATTCCGACCCCCGAGCGCAAGCGAGGGGCGGAGGAATCTCGGTACCAGGTACTCGGTACAAGCTACTGAATTCAACGCACCAATTTCAGCGAGAGTGGTGAGTTCATCTTTTCGCAGTTCTGGAACGCGCCGAGTCAGATCATGAATAGAAGTAAACGGAGCAAGCGCGCGTTCGCGCACCAGCGCCTGCGCAGCCTCCTCACGCAGTCCGCGAACATAACGCAATCCCAACCGGAGCGATGGCGCGCCAAAGGTTTTACTAGGTACTCGGTACTCGGTACCAGGTACTGATTCACCGGCAACCGGCAACTGGCAACTGGCAACTGCCTCCAAACTGCACATCCACTCCGATCGCGTAACATCCACCGGCAGCATTTTCAATCCATGACGTTTCGCATCCGTAACAATGGTGGCGGGAGAATAAAATCCCATAGGCTGGTTGTTGAGCAATGCGGCGGTAAACGCCGCGAGATAATGGCACTTCAAATAAGCGCTGGCATAGGCAATCAGCGCGAAGCTGGCCGCATGCGATTCAGGAAATCCGTAGAGCGCAAACGATGCGATGGAAAGAATGATTTCTTCCTGCGCTTTCGGCGAGATTTTATTTTGCGTCATGCCGACGCGCAGCTTGGCTTCGATTTCTTTCATGCGCGCCTGCGACCGCTTGAAGCCCATGGCGCGGCGCAGGTCTTCCGCTTCACCCCCAGTGAAGTTGGCAGCGATCATGGCGATGCGCAGCAGTTGCTCCTGGAAAAGAGGAACGCCGAGCGTGCGCTTGAGCACCGGTTCCAGCGAGGGATGCGCATACGTAACCTCCTCGCGCCCCTGGCGGCGTTGCAAAAAAGGATTCACCATCTGGCCAACGATCGGCCCCGGCCGAATAATTGCCACCTGCACCACAATGTCATAGAAGCGCTTCGGGCGCAGGCGCGGCAGGCACGCCATTTGCGCGCGGCTTTCCACCTGAAATAATCCTATGGTGTCAGCTTTTTGCAGCGCGGAATAAACCGCGGAATCATCCTGCGGAAGATGCGCCAGATCGACTTCTTCGCGATGGTGGTTGCGAATGAGTTCGATCGAATCTTTAAGCACGGCCATCATGCCAAGGCCGAGCAAATCCACTTTGATGATGCCCATGTCGGCGCAATCTTCTTTATCCCACTGCACCACCACGCGGCCCGGCATGGACGCAGGTTCGAGCGGAACGACCGAGTCAAGTTGTCCCTGGCAAATAACCATGCCGCCGGAGTGCTGGCCGAGATGGCGCGGCATGTCTTGCACGGCCAGGCACAGCTCATAATATTTGCGCAGCCGCGGATGGTTGAGATCGAGCCCGGCATCGCGGAAGCGGCGGTCGAGCGCATCGTTTTCGTCGCGAAATTCCCAGGTGGCGACGGCGGCAGAAATCTTGGCTAACGTTTCCGGATCGAATCCCAGCGCCTTGCCCATTTCGCGCGCGGCCATTCGATTGCGGTAGGTGATGACATTCGCGGTCATGGCCGCGCCGCGTTCCCCGTAGCGCCGGTACACATATTGAATAACTTTTTCGCGCTCGTCGCCGCTCGGCAGGTCGAGATCGATGTCGGGCCACTCGCCGCGCTCCTCCGATAGAAAACGTTCGAAGAGAAGCTCCATGCTGATCGGATCGACGGCGGTAATGCCGAGCGAATAACAGACGGCGCTGTTGGCGGCCGATCCGCGGCCCTGCAACAGAATATTTTGCTCGCGGCAGAAGCGAACCAAGTCCCAGACAATTAAAACATATCCATCGAGTTTCAGTTTTCCGATCAGCGCGAGTTCGCGCTCAACCTGGCGCCGGGCGCGGGTTTGCATGTCAGGCGAAGTACGGCCATAGCGCTGGCGAAAACCTTCCCAGGCGCGTTCGCGCAGAAATGAATTCATAGTCTCCCCTTCGGGAACCGGATAGCGCGGGAATTCATAGCCAAGATCGTTCAGCGTGAATTCGAGGCGCGAAGAAAGTTCGCAGGTATTGGCAATCGCGGCAGGCCGATCAGCGAACAGTTGCTGCATTTCCTGCGGCGATTTCAAGTGCCGCTCGGAGTTGCGCGCCAGCAGGCGTCCGGCGGTCGACAGCGTGTGGTGATGGCGGATAGCGGTGAAGGCGTCGCAGAGTTCGCGATTTTTTGCAGCGGCGTAGCACACGCCATTGGTCGCGAGCAAAGGAAGATTTAGCGACCTGGCAATTGCGATGGCAGCGCGATTGCGAGTTTCTTCTTCGCGATGAAAATGGCGCTGTAATTCGATGTATACATTGCCACGGCCAAACCATCCAATCAGTTGCTCAATTTCCTTGCGGGCTTCTTCGACACCACCGCGTTGCAAAGCGGCAGCCAGCAGCCCATCCGCGCCGCCAGTGAGGCAAACAAGGCCAGCAGCATGCTCTTCTAATTCTTCATGGCGGACCGAGCCTTCACCTTTTTTCGAGCGCAACTTCATTTTGGTAATCAGACGGCAGAGGTTTTGATAGCCGGCCCGGGAAGAAACGAGAAGAGGAAGGCGAAATGGTTTCTCATTCCAAGCTACCTTGTCATTCCGAGCGAAGCGAGGAATCCCTGCCTGCTCAACAGTTCCTTGGGTGTAGGGATCCTTCGACTCCGCACATGCTTCACTTCGTGAAGCATGTGCTCCGCTCAGGATGACAGGGGCAAAGGACTGGCATGTAACCTCCGCACCAATGTGCGCCTTGATCCCCATTTTTTTTGCCGCCAGGTGAAAGCGCGGAGCACCGTAAACACCATCGGTATCGAGCAAGGCCATGGCAGGCATCTGGAGCCGGGCGCAAGTCGCCATCAGATCCTCAGGCAGGGAAGAGCCTTCAAGGAAACTGAAAGCAGAGCGGGCATGAAGTTCAACATACATTGAGTCATTGAGTGATTGAGTCATTTGCAAATCAATCGCTCAATGACTCAATCACTCAATGACTCAATTCCTTCAGTCATAACTTCCTTCCACAAACCAGCTTCCACCAAGCAAATCATGCATAAGCCGGAAGAGACCGGCTCCGTCTGCAGTCTGCAAAGCGATATCCCACTCATCGCGCGCCCAGGCTTCGCGCTCCCACCAATCGCCCGAACTGCGCCATGGGCCGGCCTTCCAGAGCACAGTGCCCTGCACTTCTTTTTTCTTCGCGCAGAACACGCGCGCTGGTTCCCCGTTTTCCAAAGTTACGGCGGCACGCAGCGGAGGCCGGAACATGCGCAGAGCCGTCACCGCAGACTTTTCTTCTGCCGCAACTTTTTGACGAACCGTTTCTGAAACTGCTCCCTCTGAATATGCCCCCGGCACAAAACGCTTCATGCGGAAACCTTCAGCACGATAGGTATCCAGCAACTCCAGCGAGCCCACGCGGGATTCGCCAACTAGGCTGGCAATGCGCGCCAGGGTGAGTTCCAGCTTTTCCGGCTCCGGCGATGGAGGCAGAAACAAACCACCCTGGGCCGATCGCGGCCGCGCCGCTTCCGCCGCGAGATGAATCTTCAGGATGGGCGCACCCGGCGGATGCGCACTCAAATCCAATTGCAGCAACTTGAGAAAAAGTTTGGGATCAAGCATAGGTAAAGGAAGACGAAGCGTACGGCAGAATTGTTGATTGCTGATTTGTGCTTCTTGATTGCGAGACGAAAAACTTTCGAGTTCCAGCGTGAGCCGCAACTCTTGCGTGTTCAGAGCGCGCGAAGCCAGGCGCGTACAAATCTGATCGAGCAGACGGTTCAGCAGAAAAGCCAGTGGCTCCAGCAACACGATGGGATGTTCCAACTCGACTCCCTCTTCAAATACCGCCGGCGTTTCCACTGGAACGAGCGTGCGAAAAGCCGTGCCCCGCGCCAGTTGCCGTAAGCGCAGGCCTTCCTGTCCCAGGCGCTCGCTCAGCGCAACTTCCGGCAACGCCGCTAGAGCATGCAGCGTGCGAATGCCCCAGCGCTCAAGAGTTGCGAGCAGCCGCTCGGAGTTTTTTCTCCGCTCATCTTCTTTCTTCTTCCCTTCCCGCTCACCTTCGACCCAACCGGCAAACAAAACTTCCACCGGCAGCGATCCCAGAGACTCGCTTTCTTTCCCCTGTGGAATCACAGTCACGCCGGAAAAGCCGCGGGCAGCGAGCACGGCAGCATCAGGATTCGAAGCCACCGCAACATTCGCTTCGAGACCGAGTCCGGCAATGCGCTGAGACATGGCATGGGCAATTTCAGGCAGCGAGCCAAAAAGAGTTTCCATACCCGCAAGATCGACCAGCGCCGTCTCGAGCGCAGCATCTTCCACGCGCGGCGAAAAAGACTGCGCGCAATCCAGCAAGGCGGCGTGCGCCGACGCTTCCTGCAAACGAGAGCGCGGACGCAGCGTCAACTCCGAACACAATTCTGCCTGGGCTTTTGTCATGCCAGGTGCAATGCCCACTCGGCCTGCGCTCTCGTTCACAGCAAAAACTTTTTCCAGCGGAGGCTTCCCTTCGAAAACGGCTACCGCCTGCGCACGCAACTCTGGCTCGGCGCGAAACACTGCGGCCACGGGAAAATTCGGCACGAAGATGCAGGCAAACATGAAGCAGTACCTAGTACCTGGTTGTCAGTACCCAGTTCGATTTTTCTGGCAACTGGGTACTGGCAACTGGCTACTGTTTTTTCATCCCGCCCAGGCGGTTTTGCATGCGAATGTAATTTCGGCGGAACAGACTGGTTTGCGTTCCTGCCGCGATCGCACTAATTCTGCTGTGATTTCTAGTTCAGTCAACAACTGCGCGTGGGCAAGCGCCGGGAACCGAGAATCCGCAGATTTTTTTATCCGATTTCTTTGCTGCCCCAGCTTGACCAACAACGAAGAGCAGCTTCCAGCAATCGACTGCCGCTCAATGGCCAGCAGCACCGTGGACGTATGTTCCACGGCGCGGCGATAACGGAACCATGTGGTCAGCGGAATGCGGCGCGCTGCCTGCGGCGGCAGATCGCCAAGATCGAGAGCGATCATGCCGAAGCCTCCGCTTTCGAGCAGCAGATCGGTCGCGCGCAAAAGTTGCTCCAGGCTTTTCTCCGGAGAATTTTCTCCGCAGCGCACCCACAGCAGCCGGCTCAACTCAACCCCTGCTGCCACGGCCGACTGCGGATCGAGAGCATCGCTGGCATCCACAACCGCGCAGCATTCCCCGCGCCGGGTGGCGGCGGCCAGTGCGGCTAGCAATAAGGTGGTGCGGCCGGAAGATGCTGGACCGCAAATTTCAGTGAGGCTCCCGCGCGGTAGGCCCCCGGTAAGAGCATCCATAGCGGCGATACCGCTCGAAACCATTTCTGGCGCAGGACGCACTGCCAGCCGCGAAGCTGTGGTAACACCGGCAAGCCTCGCATCTTTATCTTTATCTTTAGAAGTAGAAACAACTCGTTGCGGCGGGCGCGCAGCTTCGGTAAGAAGCTCCGCCCCGGAAGGCTGCGGACAGGCGTCGGCGGCCTCTTCAATATCAAAAACAAAAGGGCGGCCCTGGGCCGCCGAAGTGGAAACCACTGCGGAAGACATAGATTCCTCAGAAAATTTCAGGGAACGCCGGGCCCGGAAGACCACGGAGGCGTGTTCGCTTTTTGTTCGCCTTTTAGAATTGTGCTCCCGGCGGCTGAGATTGTCAAGCAGGTTAAGACTTTGTCCAGAATTTAGTTATGAGTGTGGCGAATTATCACCAACCGTGGCAGTTCGGATTAGAATTTGAAGCGTGGAACGATCAGTTCGCACCAAGATTGTTTGTGTCGCAGCAGCAGTAGTGCTGGCAAGTGTTTTCATTCCCTTACCGCAGATAGTCGCTCCAGACTGGACAGTCACGACCTTGGACGCCACCCGTAGGCCCCTTACGGGCATCACTGTCCGCGAGGTCTGGCAGCAGTACAGTCTCGAAAGCTCTTCGCACGAGGAAGATCATTTGACCGACACCAGGGGCGAGGCGCATTTCCCTCGGCGCACCGCGTGGACCAGCATCGCGGGCCGACTTCTTGGCTGCGCCCAACAAATCGGCAGCACCGGAGTTCACGCGAGTTGTGGCCCTCATTCCTATCTAGTTGCATTCGGCAAGGGAGTTGACACTATGGATTGGACCGACCTGGAACAAGAGTATGCAACGACAGAGCCATGGCAACGTTCAACTCTGGTTTTGAATCACTAGATTGTTGAAACTAGGCCATCGCCCTCATAGTAGTCCGTACTCTGCTAACCTCACCCTCTCTCCTCCGTCTAAGCCCAACAGCACAGCGGTCAGGCGCAAGTGCTCCATCCAAGTTCATCCCAGGGTTGCGGCTGAATCGCCTGTTCGATATCTCCATAGAGAAAGAAGAGGAGTCTCCCATGATCAAAACTCGGCTGCTTGTTTTGCTAGCCAGCATTTTGTTATTAGCCAGCATCTGCTCCGCCCAGACCGTCATGCTGAATCTGCCCCTGCAGAGCCAGCGTGCCGTGATTATCCAGCGCATCGGTATCACCGACATCACCGTCAACTACCACCGGCCGCTGGTGAATAGCCGCCAGATCTGGGGCAAGGTTGTGCCCTACGGAGAAGTCTGGCGCGCCGGAGCCAACGAAAATACCACCGTCACCTTCACCGATCCGGTCACGATCGAAGGCCAGCCGCTCGACAAAGGCACCTACGGCTTGCACATGATTCCCGGCGAAAATCAGTGGACCGTCATCTTCTCGAAAATGTCCACCGCCTGGGGAAGCTTCAGCTACAAACAGGATGAGGACGCGCTGCGCGTCACCGTGAAACCGCAGCCGGCCGAATTCCACGACGCGCTCACCTACGACTTTGATGACGTCAAACCCGACTCCGCAGTGATCACCCTGCGCTGGGACAAAGTCGCCGTGCCCTTCAAGGTTGCGGTCAATCTGAACGACACTGTCGAAGCCAGCATTCACCAGCAATTGCGCGGCCTCAACCAATATTACTGGGAGAGCTGGGACGACGTGGCGACCTACTATCTCAGCAACAAAATCAATCTGGACCAGGCGCTGAAGGATGAAGATCAGTCGATCAAAGTGGAAGCACGCTTCGACAACCTGATGACCAAGTCGAAGATTCTCGAAGCCATGGGCCGCAAAGATGACGCTACAGTTGCGCGCAAC
>Ga0182024_10026582_pt1 | contig 10162 bp, 9 predicted proteins | sample P32metaG_FD_120480 | JGI IMG/M metagenome (GOLD analysis project Ga0182024, IMG submission 120480) | Permafrost microbial communities from Stordalen Mire, Sweden - P3-2 metaG (Illumina Assembly) | ecosystem: Environmental > Terrestrial > Soil > Wetlands > Permafrost | place: Sweden: Stordalen...
ATCGGCATTCAAGCTCGTAGATCGTCCCCGGATTTCGCTGCGCTCCATCCGGGCTACGGGCCGTTTGCAAAACTCGGGCGCGAGCGCGTCGCGGGAAGGATGAACGTTGACCGTCATCCTGAGGCGGCCGCGAAGCGGCCCTCGAAGGATACGGCCGCAGCGCCCGGGCCGTGCATCCTTCCAGGCTCGCCATAGCGCGTCGAAGACGCGCGTAACCCGCTTATGGGTCGCACCTCAGGATGACGGAAATTTGCGCCGGCATACCTGCTCGTGTCTAATTTGCTGATGGAGAAGCATTCAATCGGAAAGCTCGCGCTCTTTGCCCTTATCGGCCTTGTCGCGCTGCCGCTGGCCGCCCGGGGCGAAGGCGTCGAGATCGCGCGTGCTCAGGCCGTCACCGCCGCGCACGGCATGGTGGTGGCGCAGGAGGCGCTGGCGGCGCGCGTCGGCGCCGACATTCTGCAAAGAGGCGGCAACGCGGTCGATGCCGCGGTCGCGGTCGGCTTCGCCATGGCCGTGACCTATCCGCGCGCCGGCAATCTCGGCGGCGGCGGCTTCATGGTCATTCATCGCTCAGGTGGCGAGGACACGGCCATCGACTATCGCGAGACCGCGCCGGCGGCGATCAACAAAACGTCTTTCCTCGACGCGCAAGGCAACGCCGATCCGCAGAAGTCGCGCGACTCCGCGCTCGCCATCGGCGTGCCGGGCACCGTCGCGGGCCTCGCGCTCGCCGAAGAAAAATACGGCTCCGGGCATTTCAAGCTCGCCGACCTGATCGCACCCGCGATCGCGCTGGCGCGCGACGGCATTACCGTCGCCGACGACACCGCGGATTCGCTGCCGGTCGACCGACCACGGCTGGCGCGATGGCCGTCCTCGGCGCAGATCTTTCTGAAACCCGACGGCTCGGCGCTGGCGCAAGGCGACCGGCTGGTGCAGCCGGAGCTGGCGAACACGCTGCAAGTCATCGCCGCAGGCGGGCCGCGCGCGTTCTACGAAGGCGAGACCGCGCAAAAGCTCGCCGCCGCCGTGCAAGCCGCCGGCGGGGTGATGACGGTTGACGATCTCAAGGCCTATCGCGCCATCGAACGCGCGCCGGTGCGCGGCAGCTATCGCGGCTACGACATCGTCTCGATGCCGCCGCCGTCCTCCGGCGGCGTCGCGCTGGTGGAGATGCTCAATATCCTCGAAGGCTACGATCTGGCGCACGCCGATCGAACGCAGGCTTTGTTCCTGATGATCGAGGCGATGAAGCGCGCCTATGCGGATCGCGCGTTCTTCCTCGGCGATCCCGATGTGGTGAAGGTTCCGGTGGCACGCCTGATCTCCAAGAGCTACGCCGGCGAATGGCGCGCCACCATCGATCCGGCGCACGCGACGGCGGCGAAGGATATCCATCCAAATGCGGCCCCGTTGCAGTCCGAAGGCCGCAACACCACGCACTTCTCGGTCATCGACGGTTTCGGCAACGCCGTTTCCAACACCTATACGCTCAACTTCAGCTACGGAGTCGGGGTAGTCGCGGCCGGCACCGGCATCCTGCTCAACAACGAGCTTGACGATTTCGCCGCCAAGGCCGACGCGCCGAATGCCTATGGCCTGCTCGGCTTCGCCGCCAACGCGCCCGGCCCCGGCAAGCGGCCGCTATCGTCGATGACGCCGACGATCGTGCTCAAGGATGGCAAGCCTTACCTCGTCACCGGCACGCCGGGCGGCAGCCGCATCATCTCCGCGGTGCTGCAAGTCGTGGTCGGCGTGATCGATCGCGGCATGGACATCGCGAGCGCGGTGTCGGCGCCGCGGGTCCACCATCAATGGATGCCCGATCAGGTCTGGGCCGAGCCGGCGCTTCCAAGCGATCTCGTCGCGGCGCTGCAAGCGCGCGGCGATACCGTCACGGTGCAAAAGTTTCCGACGTCGGCCAATTCGATCCTGGCGACGCCGTCGGGCTTTGCCGGCGCCGCCGATCCGCGCACGCGCGGCTCGCTTGCGGTAGGATATTGATCATAAAAAAACGCCCAGGGGGGAATGCATGAACGGTCACGGACCTAGCGCCGCGTTGCGGATCGGTTTGATCGGCTCTGGCTTCATCGCCAAGTTCCACCTCCAGGCGCTGGTGTCCGTGCGCCACGTGACGGTGACGGGCGTCTACAGCCCGACGGCCGCAAATCGCGAGGCGCTCGCCGCGCAGGCCAACGCGCTCGAACTCGGGCCCTGCCGGCCGTTCGCTTCGCTCGAAGCGATGCTGCTGTCCGGCGAGGTCGACGCGGTATGGATCGCGGTGCCGAATTTCGCCCGGCTCGACACCATGCGGGAGATCCATCGGCTGGTGAAAAACAGCTGGGCGAAGCTGATCGGCGTGGCTTGCGAAAAGCCGTTGGGGCGCACGCTCGCCGAAGCGCGCGAAATGTTGCGGCTCACCGAAGACGCCAGGCTCCTCCACGGCTATCTGGAAAACCAGGTGTTCTCGAGCGCCGTGCAGCGCGGCAAGGACATCGTGTGGCGGCGCGCCGTGCCGGCCTGCGGCCGCCCCTATCTGGCGCGCGCCGCCGAGGAGCATAGCGGGCCGCACATGCCGTGGTTCTGGCAAGGCCGGCGGCAAGGCGGCGGCGTCCTCTCCGACATGACGTGTCACAGCGTCGAGGTGGGACGATATCTGCTGACCAAGCCCGGCGCGCCGCGCAGCGATCTCAAGCTCATCAGCGCCAGCGCCACCATCGGCAATCTGAAATGGACACGGCCGGAATATGTGACGCGGCTCAAAAACATGATGGGCCCGGAGGTCGATTATGCGACGCGGCCGGCCGAGGATTTCGCGCGCGGCGCGCTTATGTTTCGCGACGCCGAAGGGCACGAGGTCATGGTCGAGGCCACCAATTCATGGGCCTATGTCGGCGCCGGCCTGCGCATCGTGATCGAGCTCCTTGGGCCCGAATACTCGATGGAATTCTCATCGCTCAACGCCGGGCTGAAAGTGTTCCTGTCGCGCGAGGTGACCGGCGGCCAGGGCGAGGATCTGGTCGAGAAGCAGAACGCCGAGCAAGGCCTGATGCCGGTGGTCGAGAACGAAGCCGACGTCTACGGCTATGTCGGCGAGAACCGGCACATGGTCGAGGCGTTTCGGCACCGCCGCCAGCCGGTCGAAACCTTCCACGACGGCGTCGCCGTGACTGAGATGCTGATGGCGCTTTATCGCTCGGCCGAGATCGGCCAGGTGGTGAACTTCCCGTCGCCGGAACTGGAAAGCTACGTTCCGCCGGTGGCGCGGCCGTAGCAGTGTACGCGACGCATCACGCCACTTCTTGCATCACGCCACTTCTTGCAAAATTTCCGCCAGCCGCTCCGGCATGTCGATCATCACGTCATGACCGCATGGCACTTCATAGACACGCCAGCCCTTGGCCCGCGCCGTCGCCAAACCATGATCGAAGGGCGGACTCGGATAACCCGACGCCCGAATGTAAGTTTTTTTGGCTGCCCGCTCGCGCGCGCCCGTCAACGTAACTTTTTGCGTGAAGCATTTGATCGGCTGCGGCGTGCATTGCGCGTCGACCCATGCGCTATCTTTCTCGTTGACGTTGAACGTCGCCGCCGGCCGCGGCGGAATGACCGTCGCCCCGGCGCGCTCGGCAGCCAGGATGGGATCCCGCACTTGCGCCACATGCACGTCGACCAGGCTTTGTCCGTTTTCCGGAAAGAAGGCGTCGAGCATCACCAACGACGCAATCGACTTTTCCATCTTTTCGGCAACCCCGGATACCACCATGCCGCCGTAGGAATGACCGACCAGCACGACGTCGGCGAGTTCCTGCCAGCGCATGACGTTCACGACGTCCATGATGTGGGTGTCGAGATCGATATCCGGTTTCAGCAGGTGCGAGCGTTCAGCGAGGCCGGTGAGCGTCGGCGCGAAGATTTCGTGCTGTCGTGCCGCGAGTAACCGCGTCACGCGTCGCCAACACCAGGCGCCATGCACGAGAACAAAGGTTGCCATGAGTTCCTTCTCAGCATCCCTTCAGCAAAGCCGCGGCGCCGAGCAAGCCGGGATACGGCCGCACGATGACGTAAGTCGGAATCGCGGCGAGGTAGGCGCGCATCCGCCCCTTAGCCTCGAAACGCGCGCGGAATTCCGACTGCGCAAAGAAAGCGCCCAGCTTCGGAACGATGCCGCCGGCGATGTAGATGCCGCCGCGCGCGCCGAGCGTCAGCGCGAGATTGCCCGCCACCGTGCCAAGCATGGCGCAAAACAGCGCCGTGGCTTCGTGCGTCCGCGGATCGCTATTCCAGGTGCGCGGGCTGGTGATCTGGTCGGGCGTGTAGGACGCTGCCGGCGTTCCAGCCAATTCGCAGAGCGTGTTGTACAGATTGACCAGCCCCGGACCGGACAACAGCCGTTCGGCCGAAACGTGATCGTAGCGGGCGCGCATGAGATCCAGGATCGCGCTTTCCTGGGCGGTGGCCGGCGTCATCGTGACGTGCCCGCCCTCGGCGGCAATGGTCACGGCGCCGCCGGAACCCGGCGCCAGCGCGCCGACGCCAAGTCCGGTGCCCGGCCCTATGATCCCCACCGGAGCATCGCTGACCGGCACGCCCTCGCCGATCTGAATGCGATCATCCTCGCCAAGATACGGGATCGCCGCCGCGTTGGCGGCAAAGTCGTTGATCACGCGAAGCCGTCTCAGGCCGAAGTGCCGGCGCAGTCCCTCGATGGAAAATGTCCACGCGTGATTGGTGAGCGTGATTTCGTCTCCGGTGACGGGCGAGGCGATCGCCAGCACGGCCTCGATCGGCCGCGCGACCGGCGACTGCTCGATCAAATAGGCATCGATGGCATCGGTGAGAGAGGAATAATCGTCCAGCGCGCAAACGCGCGGCTGAACGGTCTTGCCGCCCGGCAGTACCAGCGCGAAGCGCGCGTTGGTGGCGCCGATGTCTCCGATCAGGTCGACACCGACGTCCGGTGCGCTCATGGCGAGGTCTCGTTTGAACGCGCTCATTCAGGCCCGCGCGCCGGCTTTGGCGGAGCGCAAACCGAGCAGCTTCAGCGCGTTCTCTTTGAGAATAAGCGGCTTCACGTCAGGTTTGATATCGAGCTTGTCGAAATCGCTGAGCCAGCGATCCGGCCGAATGACCGGCCAGTCGGAACCGAACAGCACTTTGTGCTTCAGAAGAGAGTTCGCGTATCTGACGAGGATCGGCGGAAAATATTTGGGCGACCAGCCGGAAAGGTCGACGTAAACGTTGGGCTTGTGCTGCGCGACCGACAGCGCCTCCTCCTGCCACGGGAACGAAGGATGGGCGAGGATGATCGGCATGTCGGGAAAATCGACGGCGACATCATCCATATACATCGGGTTGGAATATTTCAGCCGGATGCCGGCGCCGCCGGGCATGCCCGATCCGACGCCGGTCTGCCCGGTATGAAAAAGCGCCGGCAGCCCGGCTTCCGCGATCGCCTCGTAGAGCACGTAAGCGCTACGGTCGTTCGGAAAAAACCCCTGCATGGACGGGTGGAACTTGAAGCCACGAATGCCGAAGTCGCGAATGAGCCGCCGCGCCTCCCTGGCGCCGGTCTTGCCCTTTGCCGGATCGATGCTCGCGAACGGGATCAGCACATCGCTGTTCGCGGCGGCTTTCTCCGCGACTTCCTCGTTCGGATACCGCCGATAGCCGGTCTCGCGCTCGGCATCGACGGGAAAGATCACCGCGCCGATCTTGCGCTCGCGGTAGTAACTCGCGGTCTCTTCGATGGTCGGGCGATTGTTCGGCTGATTGAAATAGGTCGCCATCGCGGCCTGGAGCTCGTCGTATCCGTCATCGGGATGCGTACCGCACGGTTCCTCAGCGTGCGTATGGATATCGATAGCAACCAGCTCATCTACATTCACGAAACGCTCCCCGGGCTTTCAAGCGCACCGACATTGGAGCATATCGACAGGGAAGCGTACAGCGGGCCGTGGCCCACGTTGCAGCGGCGGGAATTGCTGCGCCCATTGGTTGCCGCTACTCCGGCAGAATGCTAAAATTGTCGCATAATCCGGAACACGCCGAAGAATAACAAACAACAATATAAAACCGCAGGGAGGAACAATCATGCTGGAGGTGTATCTCGACCCGGCCACCATCAACAGCCGCAAGGTGCTGGCGGGTTTGGAATTGCTCGGGGTGCCGTATGAACTCAAGCACGTCAACTATTTCACCGGCGCCCATAAGCAGCCTGACTATCTCGCGATCAATCCGAATGGAGCGTTGCCGGCAGCGAAGGATGGCGATTTTGCGCTCTCGGAATCCTGCGCAATCCTGCAATATGCGGCCGATCTGAGCGGCTCAGACAAGCATTATCCCAAGGACCTCAAGAAGCGCGCCGACGTCAACCGCTGGATGTTGTGGGAAGCCTCAACTTGGTATCCGAGCTGCTACACCTTTTTCATCGAAAACGCGGTCAAGCCGCTGATGAAAGCCCCGCCGGATCAGGCGCTTCTCGACAAAGAGACGCCGAACTGGCGACGGCTGGCCGGCATCCTCGATGCCCGTCTGGCAAAATCCAAATGGCTTATCGGTGACGACGTGACGATCGCCGACATCGCTGTTGCTGCGCCAATGCACATGCACAAGCGGCAGGGCCTGCCGCTTGACGAATACCCGAACCTCAAGCGCTGGATGGCGGATGTCGAGCGGCTGGAGTGCTGGCAGAAAACGCAAGGCGCCGTCGAGCAGGCGATGCAGCCGCATTGATCGGTATCGTTCCTGCCGCGACTCGGCGTCCGGCCACTCTGTGTGACTGCGAGGACTAAAACAATGACGGGTCAGACGACCGTTAAATCGACTTTCAAATACACGCGTGACACCGGCGTCGAGCCGGAGGTTTACTTCTACGAGCCGCCGCAGGGCACCAAATGGCGCGAGGCCGGCGACGACCCGCACGAAATGACGGTCCACGACGGCTGGAATCGCGCGAAATCGTTTTCGCTTGACCGCGAAGGCTTTGCGTTGCGTGAATTCCACTCGCCGTTTGCGCAATGGGACGACGATGCCGCGATCCGTTCGCAGTTCTACGGCGACGTGGCTGAATTCGTGAAGAAAGAGGTCGGCGCCAAACGCGTCGTTATCTTCGATCACACCATCCGCGCGCAGCTCAACAAAGACCAAGCGCACGCCGAGCGCTCCACGTCGCGCCGCGCGCCGGTGATGAACATCCATTGCGATTACACGGAAAATTCGGGACCGCTACGCGTACGCCAACTCCTGCCGGACGAGGCCGGTGAGCTGCTGAAGCATAGAGTTGCATTCTACAATTTCTGGAAGCCGTTGCGGCGGACGGTTGAAGAGCGGCCGCTGGCGATGTGCGACGTCACGACGTCGACGGACGAGGATTTCATTACGATGAAGCTGCGCTACCGCGACCGCGATGGCGAGATCTTCGTCATGCGTTACTCCCCGCAGCACCGCTGGTGGTACTTTCCGCGCATGACCCCGGATCAGGTGATCCTGCTCAAGACTTACGAGTCTGCGACCGATGGGCGCGCCCGTTTCGTCGGCCACTGCGCATTCGAGGATCCCACCACGCTGCCCGACGCGCCGATGCGCGAAAGCATCGAAGTCCGAACCATGGCATTTTTCTAATCACGTCCGCAGCGCCGCGAGAACGTCGTCTGGCCGCTCGCTCATCAGCATGTGGCCGGCGCCTTTGATCATGGCGACGCGGCACCCCAAAATTGCCGCGGCAATGGCTTTGCCGCCCTTGGCAGGCGTCATCAGATCGCGGCTGCCCAGGATCACGGTTGATGGGACATTCACCTTGGCGGCGGCGGCGAGCGCGTCCTGATAAGCGTTGCAGGCGGACAGGTCGGCGAATAGCACGCCGGGACGCGCGCGTTCGAGCAAGCGCTCGCCGCCGCCCAACATCCAGAGGCCCGGAGCCTGTGAACCGCCCAAGGTGGCGCGGTAGCCGTGGCCCCAGATCGCAATCATGTCGATCGCAGCGTGGTCGTTTGCCTTCGCCGCATTGAGCAAGTCGTCAGATACCTGCATCGGTGCGGCGGTCGCGATCAGAGCAAGCGCAGCGACTTTGTCGGGATGCCGCGCGGCGGTCTCCAATGCCACGAGCGACCCCATGGAATGACCGACGAGCCGTGCCGCCGGCACGCCTGCAGCAGCAATCAGCGCCGCCGTCCAATCGGCGAGCGCGGCGATCGACGAAAGCGGCGCGCCTGCCAATCGGCCGTGACCCGGAAAATCGGGCGCGAGCACGTTATATCCGTGATGCGCGAAACAACGGGCCAGCAGCGCCCAAACCGAATGGTCAAGCCCAGCGCCGTGCAGAAACATCACGGTCGGCTGCTTGTGATCGAAATCGCGGCCGCCTGTGGCGACGAACGTATCGGTGCCGTCGACCATGATGCGCATGGACTTACGCCTTCTGCGAGGCGCGTAGCGCCTGTCCGAAATCGTCGAGAATGTCGGCCTTGGCTTCCAGGCCTACCGAAATGCGAATGAGCTCCTCGCCGACCCCGGCGGCCGCAAGCGCCGCCGCGTCCATCTGCTGATGCGTGGTGCTCGCCGGATGAATGACCAACGTCTTGGCGTCGCCGACATTGGCGAGATGGCTCGCCAGCCGTACCGCCTCGATGAATTTACGTCCGGCGGTGCGGCCGCCCTTGATGCCGAAGCTGACGATCGAGCCCGCGCCCTTCGGCAACAGTTCTTGCGCCAGCGCGTGGTCCGGATGCGTCTCGAGCGAAGGATGCAGCACCCAATCGGCCGCCGGATGCTCGCGTAAGAATGCGAGCACCGCCACGGTATTCTCCATGTGGCGTTCCATGCGCAACGGCAGCGTCTCCACGCCCTGCAAAAGATGGAACGCGTTGGTCGGCGACAGGCAGGCGCCGAAATCGCGCAAACCTTCCGCGCGCGCCCGCATGATGAACGCCGCCGGGCCGAACTCCTCGGCGAAGACGATGCCGTGATAGCCCGCATACGGCTCGGTCAGGGTCGGGAATTTGTCCGACGCCAGCCAGTCGAAGCGGCCGCCATCGACGACTACGCCGCCGATGGCGACGCCGTGTCCGCCGAGCCATTTGGTGACCGAGTTCATGACGATGTCGGCGCCAAGCGTCAGCGGGCGACTTAGATACGGCGTCGCAAACGTGTTGTCGATGAAGAGAGGAATATTGGCGGCGTGCGCAATCTCGGCCACTTTCGGAATGTCGAGCACTTCCAGGCCGGGATTGCCGATGGTCTCGCCGATCACCAGCCGGGTGCGTTCGCCGATAGCGGCGCGGAACCCCTCGAGATCGCGCGGCTTGACGAAGGTGGTCGTGATGCCGAAGCGCGGCAGCGTGTGGGTCAGCAGATTGATGCTGCCGCCATAGAGCGACGCGGAAGCGACGATGTGATCGCCGGCGTTCAGCAACGTAGCGACGGCAAGATGCATCGCCGCCATGCCGCTTGCCGTGCAAACGGCGCCGACGCCGTCTTCGAGCGCCGCAAGCCGCTCTTCCAGCACGGCGGTCGTCGGATTGGAAATGCGGGTGTAGATGTGACCGGCGCGCTCCAGATTGAACAGGCCGGCGGCGTGATCGGCATCGTCGAACACGTAGGAGGTCGTCTGGTAGATCGGAACGGCACGCGAACGGGTAACCGGATCGGGATGCTGACCGGCATGCAGACTCAAGGTCTCGAAGGCGGGCGGTTTCGGAGCAGGCATCGCTATCTCGGGGGTTGCGTTAGCCGTCTGCGGCCTTCGGATCGCGAATGCTCCGTCAGCCTCGGGACGATCGTTCGTTCCAGGACTTTAAAGTAGCAGTTCCACGAGCAGAAGACACTGAAAGAGGCTCGCGCGCTTAGGGTCGGTATTCCGCGACCGCTTGAGGTGCTGATTCAACATTGTCGGCCGTTGCGAATCAAGTTCTTACCAACTATCGGCGACGGGGGGAGGGATAGCTTCGCAAGTAGGAGAACAACATGAGCGATGAATTCGAGAAGGAGAAGCCGGAACGACTATCCGGTAAGGATGCAATTCATGCGGCAATGGACGCCGCAAAGTACCCGCCTGTCAAAATCCAAGAATGTGAAGAGCCGGGCGAACAGGCCAACGGCTTAAGCTCTGAAGGCGAACGATTACCAGCACTCGCTGACCAACCGAACGCCCCCGAGGTCG
>Ga0182024_10026584_pt1 | contig 10162 bp, 8 predicted proteins | sample P32metaG_FD_120480 | JGI IMG/M metagenome (GOLD analysis project Ga0182024, IMG submission 120480) | Permafrost microbial communities from Stordalen Mire, Sweden - P3-2 metaG (Illumina Assembly) | ecosystem: Environmental > Terrestrial > Soil > Wetlands > Permafrost | place: Sweden: Stordalen...
AATCGTCTAAGATCGCCGCGTAAGTCGGCGGCAGATTGGTAGCGCAAGTCCCGATCCTTCTCCAGCAGTTTGTCGATAATTTCCTCGAGCTTGGCTGGAATCTGCGAATTGAGTTCCACTGCGGGCGTAGGATCGCGTTCCAGGATGGCGTGAAAGATCACAGCCGAAGTATTGCCGGGAAAAGGCAAACGGCCGGTGGCCATCTGATAAATTACGGTTCCTAAAGAAAAAAGATCGGTGCGGGCATCAAGTTGTTCGCCCCGGGCCTGCTCGGGAGACATGTACGAAACAGTTCCGACCGTGCTGCCAGGATTGGTAAGGCTGGCAGTGCGCTCCACGTCGCCGGCGCTGCCAATTGTCTCTGTAACAAAACCAGCGCCGCGAGTGAGCTTGGCCAGGCCGAAATCGAGAACCTTTACCTGACCCCGCTGCGTGATAAAGATATTCGCTGGCTTAATGTCGCGATGGACAATGCCCTTGGCATGCGCGGCATCAAGCGCGTCCGCCAACTGAATGCTTATGTCGAGTAAGCGGTCGACAGGCAACGGTCCACCTTGCAGTTTGGTGTCGAGTCCCTGACCCTCGATCAGTTCCATGGCGATGAAAGACTGCTCGCCGTCCTTCTCTGTCGCATAAATCGTGCAGATGTTCGGGTGATTCAAAGCCGAGGCGGCGCGAGCTTCGAGCAGAAAACGCTCCAGTGCAGAGGGGTCGCGCGCCAGTTCTGGAGGCAGAAACTTAAGAGCGACGCGGCGGCCGAGAGTGAGATCCTGGGCTTCGTAGACCACGCCCATCCCGCCGCTGCCAAGGCGTCCAGTGATGCGGTAGTGCGATACAGTTTGACCAATCATGACAAGAAATTGCTGAGTGCCCATCTTAGGGCGCATACCAAGGCGAGTCAAACTTGACATGCGTAGCCCCGGACGCCTCGTCCGGGCGCTGTCAGGAAATCTCGCGGAGACCCCCGAAACTATTACAGAATTCTCAGCATATCCGCCGGGTAGTAGCGCTCGCGCTTTCGCTCCTACATAATGATAAAGAAGCCCCCTCGAGGAGGAAACGGATACATGGCATTAAAGGTTGGCGATATCGCGCCTGACTTCGAATTACCTGCAGTCGAAGGTGAGCAGCGGACGAAAATTAAGCTCACTGATTTCCGCGGCAAGAAAAATGTTCTGGTGACTTTTCATCCGCTGAACTGGACTCCAACTTGAGGAGAACAACTGCCGGCGTTCGACTCGGATCGCGAGAAGTTTGCCGCGCTCAATGCCCAGGTTCTGGACATAAGCACTGATTCGATATACAGCCACATCGCATGGCAAAAGCATGCCATCGGAACGATGCATTTTCCCATGTGTTCCGACTTTTATCCTCACGCGGCAGTGACACAAGCCTTCGGCATAATGCGCGAAGGGCCGCCACTCCCGGGGATTAGCGAGCGAGCAGTATTTATCGTGGACAAAAGCGGCAAGATCGTTTTTGCCAAGGTATATCCGCTGGACCGCACCCCGGACAACGGCGAACTGCTGGCAGCGTTGAAGAATTTGAAAGTGTAGGCGCGAGCGTCCCGATCGTGCAGGGCGGGTCTCGCGCCATGCATTTGCAGTTTGCTCGAATAACTGAAAAATCTTTGAGCAACCCGCTCCCGACACGAGCGAAGACGCTCGCGTCTACACGAAAACATTGATTCACTTCGTAGGCTTCGGCGAAGATGTTTTTTCTACGGGCACGATATTCTCCAGATATGCGCCGTCGTCTCCCATTACGATTTCGGCTTTGATCTGATCCCCAGGAGACAACTTCTCAAGCACGCTAGCATCCCTGACTTGATAGGGCATGGTCATCGCGGCCATGAAGCCAGGAATTTCGTCGCCATCGATGTTGATCGAGTGCGCCGCCTTGTCGATGGATACTATTCTGCCGGTCAATTTGTACCGCTTCACCGTCGTGTCTCTTGCCTCGGCCGTCACTTTACTTTCAGCCTCTTTGCCAGCCGACTGCTGCGTGTTGTGAGAGGGTCCGCAAGCGCCCAGGATACTCAAGCCAACCGAAATAATAAGAATCATTACGAATCGATGACCCACTATTCTTCTCCTGTACGATCGTCGGCGACGACCACACGATCTCGGTTAATAATGAAAGCGGTAACGGAACTCAGCATAAATTTCTCGCGCATTGTTCCAGTGAAATCCGCCGAACGTCACGCTGTTATCAAGTTCCACGCGACGATTGGCAACGTTCAATCCATTGAGCGAAATTGAATATCGTTCGCCAAAATCCTTGCCGAGCGACACATCAAAAGTCGTGTGTTGCGGCAGATAATTGCCCGGATACGGTTGGCCGGGAAATGCGTTGCTGAAGCCGGAACCATAGTAAACGTTGGTCGAAGCATAACTGCGCCAGGGAAGGTTGACATCGCCTCCCACGTTCAACGTGTTGCGTTGATCGTGATCGAGTGGCGACAGACCGGCGGGCAAAGCAAAATTCGTCAACCCACCAGTGATGGCTCCCCCGCCCTCGGCGATCTGATTGGAATATGCCAGGTGGATCTGACCGCGATGCGCTATGCGTGGCGACCGCAATGTGAGTTCCCACCCGCGAATTACAGCTTCGGCAATGGTGATGGGAAAAAACAGATTCGATTCGCCAATATTGTTGTGATCGAAAAAATTGACCACGTTCGTCCGGAAGTTGTCGGCGTCCAGCGTCCATCCACGATAAGGAATGGTCACTCCGAACTGATGCTCTTCGTCGCGCTCGCCGTGCAGCGGAATGAATCCCAAGTTGCTGGTCTGAGCGAATTCGAGCAACGGACCCGATGCCGTAATCAGCGGCGGCGCCTGGTAATAATGTCCGTAGAAAGCGCGGAAGACCCAGTGCAGACGCGGAACCACGGCAGAAACCCCGAAGCGTGGGCTGATAGCGCTCTCTGAAACGCCTCCCGAAAATCGCGTCGGCCGCATTCCCGCGCTCAGCGTGAGCCAAGAGAATGGCTTGAATTTGTCATCGATGAAAAACGCTTCCAGGTTTCCCGACGGATGCTCGACGTCAGTAAAAGGGAAGCCGCCGCCATTGTTGAAGACCGCGCCAAAAAGTTCGTCGTCCTGCTGATAAAAAGTGTACAAACCTATTTGCAGGTTGTTCTTCGCCACATTTGCCGCGAAACTTACCTGTCCACCGGCATAAGTGGAACTGCGATTCTGCGTAGTCGCGATCGGATAATCATCAGGCGAACTCGAATAATCCGCGCGATTGAAATGAAAAAAAGGCGATACCGTCAGCAATAGTTTTGAATTAAAAGTATGTACCCACGAAAAATTCACAATAGCGTCGGCTTCGTGATCCGCGTCTCGAAGTCCGATGCTGGGATACTGTCCATCCACCGGGTTGTTTTCAATGTCATCTGGAAAGGGGTCGTAAGGAATTTGGTAGTAGTCTCTACGCAAAGAAGTCACCAGGCGCAACTGGTTCGAAGGGTCGACATTGAAGATGAGCGAGCCGAAGCCCCCATAGCCATTTTCAGCGTCATGCACCACTTGCGGAACTGGCGTTTGAATCCCGAGATCGCTGCGGTTCGCGTTCAGGCTGGCATAGTAAGCGAAGCGCTCAGTATGGCTTCCAAAATTAAACTGGTCGTTTGTCTGATAGAAATTGCCCGCACTTAGAATCAGCTCAGCTTGGTTATTGCGTTCAAATCCGGTACGCGGCGCAATGTTAAACACTCCGTAGGTGCGATCGCCGAATGCAGCGCTGTAACTTCCGCGTTGTACTTCCAGGTAGTCGATGTCCTTGGGATCGAATTGCGCACCGAGGTTGGAAGCGATATTGGTGTTGGGGACGGGGACGCCGTCGATCAACCAACTCGTCTGGTGACCTCCGCGAATGTGCAATTGATCGTGCGTAAAATACGCGCCGGGGACATAGTCCGTAATCATCGCCAGGCTGTTGGTGCGATCGGCGCCCGGAGTGCGCTGAATCTCGACACGGCTCACGGTGGTTGTCGGCGTGACCGAGTCGCTTGGCGTCACTTCCGGTTGCGCGGATACGTTCACAGTTTCGTTGGCGGCAGCCACGCGCAGTTGAAGATGCACAACTGGCTCGGTTCCCGACGCAACCCGCACGTCCTGCGTGCCCTGCACAAAGCCTGGGCTGGCCACAATCACCGAGTAATCGCCCACTGGGACCGCGTTGAATTCAAAGTTCCCGTTGGCATCTGTATTGCCGCTCTTCGACCAGTCGGATGATTTCGCTTTGAGCATCACCATCGCGCCTTGAATCGGACGGTGCTGCGGATCATGGATGATCCCGCGAACAGACCCGAAGATCGTGGCACGAGCGGTGATAGCAAGCAGCAACACGCTTCCAAGATAGAAAATACGCGTAAAGGGCATCAGTCCTCCAAGCACATGAAGAACGCGACGGGATTTCCGGCCTCGTGTCGGAGCGAGATCCGTAAAGACCGCCACTCGACCCTGCCGAGGTGTCGAAAGAGCTCGCGGTCCGTATCAGGGCATGCCTTCAGGCATTCCGTTAGTCGCGAAAAAAGGTTCAGCTTCAGCTGCTGGGTGTAGCTTTTGGAATCAGGCGATGGAGAACTGCGGAGGGGCGCGACCGAAGTGCGCGTGGTTAAGAGATGCGGCAAAGGGAATCAGTTTTTGTTCAGACTGCAGAACCGTTGACGCCAGCGTCGCCCGAGCGCACGTCCTGGAAGTTAGATGCGCCCCGCGAGAAACAGTCAGCGGGCGGCAACAATCGTGTTGGCAACACCCCGGAGGAGCTTCAAACTGAGCATCGTGGGAAGGACGACCGTGCATCGGCTTCCGCAGGCAGCATGCGTGCGCGGCCGTGGCTGAGATTGCCAGAGCCAACGGCGCCAACACTCCCACCAACAGCAGGATCAGCATCAATCTGGCGGTCGCACGATGCATAGGCTTGAAACTTACTTAGACGGTCGGACAATAAATCGGTTTCAGCGCGAGAAACAGTTTACAAGCATAGACCAAAACAGAGGTCACTTAATTGTCAAATCTTTGTCGCCGCAGAAAATTATTTTGTGAGCACCCAGCTTTGCCCAGTCAGGTAAGAATAAAAACCACGTTCATGACCGCCAACATCAAGTGGTAGTGCCAGCCGTCGGTTTCTGAGGCGAGAAAAACCGCGGAACCTCAGGCCTTGCCGTGAATCTTGGCCCACCACCAGCGCACACCGACAAACAAGAAACGCCAGTCATGAAAGAACTCCGGTTCTTTGTGCTCAAATGCATGTCCGACGAATTGCAGCGTCCATCCCGCAAGAAAAAGCGCCAGGGCGTAAATCCACAAACGATGAATGAATATGGCTCCGACGGATAAGGCGAGCGAGAACAAGATTGCCGGGATGCCCAGTGTATGGCATACGCGGTTTATGGGATGCTGATGGCTGCTGGAATATTGCGCGATCCACTCTGCGTTAGTGCGGCTGCCCAGCATGGCCATTCGATGATACACGCCCGCACTCATAAAGCGGTCGGTCAGCGACGGGTTGAGAGGCCGAGTGCAAGCGTGTTAGCATCCAAGGTTTCGGGTAGCTGCTCGCCGTTAGCCCGTAGTCTACCCTCTTTTGTTCATCGTCTATGGGGCCCGCCGTAGTCAAAGATTCGCAGATTAAAATACGGCTCGCGCGCTTGGAGGCGCGGTTCCCATGTCTTGCAAAAACCGCGAGACATGGGGCGCCCAATGATTTCATTTAAAGGAGTAATACCGTGAAAGTTTACGAAGGCGCAAACATCCGCAACGTCGCCGTGGTGGGTCACGGCCATGCGGGAAAAACTTCGCTGGTTTCGGCTATGTTGTACACCTCGGGCGCATCGCCTCGGCTCGGGCGAGTCGATGACGGCTCCGCGACCACCGACTGGGATGATGAAGAGATTGCGCGCAAGATGTCGATTTCAGCGGGATTGGCGTATGTCGAATGGGGCAAAACCAAGATCAACATCGTGGACACACCCGGCTTCAACATGTTCGTTCACGAAGCCAAGATGGTGCTGCCCGTCGTCGATGCGGCAATTGTTATTGTCGACGGTGTGGCTGGAGTTGAAGTTGTCACGCAGCGGGTGTGGAACTACTGCGAAGAATTCAAAACGCCGCGTTTAATTGTAGTCAGCCGTATGGATCGAGACCGCGCTGATGCCGAACGCGTGCTCGAATCGCTGACTACAGCGTTCGGGCGCGCCGTGATTCCTTTGGAGTTGCCCATCGGCAAGGAAAAGAATTTCACCGGCGTGGTCGATCTGGTTCAGATGAAAGCGTATACCTACGAATTGGGTGGAAACGGCAAAGGCAAGGAAACCGAAATCCCCGCTAACCTGAAAGATCAGGCTCAGGAAGCGCACGAGAAGTTGGTCGAGTTGATCGCGGAAGGCGACGACAAACTGATGGAAGAGTTTTTTGAGAAGGGAACTATTCCTGTTGAAGACCTGATTCCGGCGCTGCACAATGCAATCCGTGAGGACAAAATCTTTCCCGTAATCTTCGGCTCAGGCCTGGGTAACGTAGGCGCTGATCGAGTGATGGACTTCATCGTGGATTACACGCCCGCGCCCTCCGAACATGAATGGGTGCAAGGAGAAGCTGTTGCGTCTGGAAATGGCGAGCCGCCAAAGCGTCGTGAAACCGACGCCGAGCCGGTTTCGCTATATGTCTTCAAAACCATTTCGGATGCGTTTGCCGGACGAATTTCGTACTTCAAAGTATTTTCTGGCGTACTTAAGAACGATGCCACGGTGCAGAATTTCAGCCGTGGTTCGGCGGAAAAACTTGCACACATTTCCATCATGCAGGGAAAAACTGCGGTGCCGGTGACCGAACTACACGCCGGAGACATCGGCGCTGTCTCAAAATTAAAAGATACGCTCACTGGTGACACGCTCGGTGACAAGAGCGCGCCTATTCAATATCCGAAAGTCCATTTACCGGAACCCGCCATCACTTTTGCGATTGAGCCTAAGAGCCGCGCCGACGAAGACAAACTTGGACCCGGCATCCACAAACTTATGGAAGAGGACGCCATGCTGCGCTTCTTCCGCGACCCTCAGACCAAAGAATTCCTTATTGCGGGAACCGGACAGCAGCACATCGAAGTCGTTGTTTCGAAGATGAAGAAGCGGTACCACACGGAAGTGATTCTCAAGGCGCCCAAAGTTCCATACCGCGAAACCATCCGCGGCAAAGCCGATGTTCAGGGCCGCCACAAGAAACAAACTGGTGGGCACGGTCAGTACGGCGACTGCAAAATCAAGATGGAACCGCTGCCCCGCGGCGGCGAGTTCGAATTTGTGAATGACATTTTTGGCGGCGCAATTCCCAAGAATTATATTCCGGCCATCGAAAAAGGAATCAGAGACGCAGCCTCACGCGGGTATCTGGCAGGATTTCCCGTGGTGGATTTCAGAGTCATCCTCTATGATGGCTCGTATCACGATGTAGATTCCAACGACATGTCGTTCCAGATGGCAGGCCGCATCGCCTTCAAAAAGGCCATGGAACAGGCTAAGCCCACCCTGCTGGAGCCGGTAATGGCGGCCGAGATCACAGTTCCGGACGAATTCGCCGGCAGCATCATGGGCGACCTGAACAGCCGTCGCGGCCGCATCCAGGGCATGGACAACAAAGGCGGCAACACGGTAGTGAAAGCCGAAGTGCCAATGTCCGAAATGCTGACCTATGGCGTCGATTTAACTTCGATGACGCAAGGCCGCGGCAGCTTCAATATGGAAATGCATCACTACGACGCCGTGCCCGGGCTGCTGCAGGAAAAGATCATCGAGAAAGCAAAGGCCGCGCGCGGCGATGTGAAGGAAGAGGAAGAGTGAGTGGCTGGCCGTGCACCCCGCGCCGACAAGAGGTCAGGAGGTTCTCAGTCCAACGGCTTTGGCTAACTTCGCCTGTCGTCCGTCGAAGGTCCAGAATCGTTCAGCCTTGAGTTCCAGCGCGCAGGCTACATGCAGCGTGTCGAGGGTTCGCATGCCGAATTTCGGGCCATAGCGGCGGGCGAGATCGGCGCAGAGCTCGAAGGCGTCCTCTGGCAGCGCCACTGCACGCCAAAGGCTGGCGGCCTCATCCGAGACCAATTGTGAATTCGCGCGCCGGGCCACCTCTGCCGTCAGCGTTCCGCGAAATTGATGCTGGCCGAGCGCGTGGACCCACTCGGCGCGATGCAGCGCAGTCAGCATCAGGGGTGGCGCTCCCTGCACGCGACTCCGAGCCTCTGGGGAATGAACATCAGTCAGGTACAGAGAGACAACGAAGCTGGAATCGGCGTAAACGCTCAATAACGTCCCCGATCCTCCAGCACGACATTCGGGAGAATACGGTCTCCCAATATTTCCCTGGCGCGGGCTTCGAAATCTGGCCACTTCCCCGGTTTTTCTTCCACCTTTTCTGGAACAATGCGGGCGATGACGCGATCACGCTCCCGGAGTTCGACCGTCTTTCCCGCCCGCAGCCAGCTCTTGAGGCGCTTAGTATCCCGCAGTTGCCGGATGTTCATGGAATGCATACTCACAATGTGACACACTATGTGTCACATTGTCAAGAAGTCATAGTCCAACGGTTACTCCGCCAACGCGATTTAGCCATGCCTGATCTCAATCACCGTAACCCAAAATTTTGTCTTCGGGTCGCGTGTCAAGAATCGGCAGGGCATCCACTCGTGGCAGGATCTCTTCGATTTGCTCTCGTTGGGACTGAGCAGTCAACCCGGCCTGTCGGGCTTTTCGGCTTTCGCTCTCGCGCTCATAGATCCTTTTTCCACACCCAAATTATAGGCTGGCTTCACAGGACAGAGGAGGACGTTTGGGCTATGCGGATCGTGGTAACATCCGTCCAGTGGCTACGCTTAGGAACACTCCCAAAATTCCGCAGGACCGCGAGCGCATTGTCTCCGCAGCTCCGGTTGAGGACGATTCTTCGTTCGAACTAAAGCTGCGCCCCCAGCGTTTGGCGGAGTTCATCGGGCAGGCTAAAGTCAAAGAAAACCTGGCCGTCGCAATAGAAGCTACCCGCTCCCGGGGCGAAGCTCTCGACCACGTTCTGCTGTACGGCCCTCCAGGCCTGGGCAAAACCACTTTGGCAACAATTATCGCCAACGAACTTGGCGTGCCTTTTCAGCAGACTTCGGGGCCAACGCTGCAGATCAAGGGGGACCTTACTGCAATTCTGACGAATGTACGCGCCAAACAAGTTCTGTTCATTGACGAAGTTCACCGCCTGCAGCCCACGCTTGAAGAACTCCTGTACTCGGCGCTGGAAGACTACAAGCTCGACATCATCATCGGTCAGGGTCCCGCGGCACGCACTCATACCATGGACGTGCAGCCATTCACCTTCATCGGCGCAACTACGCGAGCAGGTCTGCTGTCGTCGCCGCTGCGGTCGCGCTTCGGCATCGTTCTGCGGCTGGAGTTTTATAGTCATGGCGATCTGCGCATCATCGTGGAACGTTCGGCGGAAATTCTGGCGGTAGAAATAGATCGGCCCGGAGCCCTTGAGATCGCCAGCCGTTCCCGCGGCACGCCACGAATCGCTAATCGTCTGCTGCGCCGCGTCCGCGACTACGCTCAGGTTCGAAGTGCCGGAAAGATCGATTTACCCACAGCTCAAGCTGCCCTGCAGATGCTGGAAGTCGATCGCTACGGCTTTGATGAAGTCGACCGCAAGCTGCTGTTGATTATTATTGAGAAATATCAAGGCGGCCCCGTCGGACTGAATACGCTAGCAGCAGCGTTGGCCGAAGAACCGGACGCCATTGAAGAAATTTACGAGCCTTTTCTGATCCAGATAGGTTTCCTGAACCGCACTCCACGCGGACGAGTTGCGACCCAGCTAGCCTATGAGCATTTCGGTATTACGCCGAATCGAAAGCAGAGCTCTTTGTTCTAAGACGGCTTGAGGTCAGGTAAGGAGGTTAAATGAAACATGTACAACTAACGGCCATTATTGAGCGCGAAGGTGACGGCTACGTCGGCCTATGTCCTGAAGTTGATATCGCAAGCCAAGGCGATAGCATCGAGTCCGCCCGCAAGAATCTGCAGGAAGCCGTCGAGCTTTTCTTTGAGACCGCCGACCGTTCAGAGATCGCGCGCCGCCAGCACTCCGAGATTTTTGTAACCCGCCTTGAGGTCGAG
>Ga0182024_10026585_pt1 | contig 10162 bp, 8 predicted proteins | sample P32metaG_FD_120480 | JGI IMG/M metagenome (GOLD analysis project Ga0182024, IMG submission 120480) | Permafrost microbial communities from Stordalen Mire, Sweden - P3-2 metaG (Illumina Assembly) | ecosystem: Environmental > Terrestrial > Soil > Wetlands > Permafrost | place: Sweden: Stordalen...
CCCGCGTTCGCGCTCGTTCGGCACCTGCCACCGCCCGAAACGTCAGCCGTCTGCCGGCTCGCCGAGCGGAACTACCGCCCGAGCAGGCCGCCCAGGGCACCTCCCACGACACCCCCGACGGCGCCGGACTCCACCGCGTGGTCGTCGCCCAGATAGGGGCGCAACGCACCGGCCAGGATGGGGATCGGCATCGACTGGAGATAGACGCGTCCGGGGCCGGTCAACACCGCGAAGTGGTGGCCGTCGGACCCGAGATACCGGTTGGCCATCCCGGGGACCCGAACGACCGAAAAGGTCACCGATGCCTGGAAGAGGCCGATGTGGCCCGGGTGGGCACGCATGGCCTGTCCGGGTGCGAGGTCGTAGGCCAGGATCTCGCCGGACATCTCGATCCAGGCCCGACCGGTCCCTTTGATGTGTTGGAGCAAAAAACCCTCGCCCCCGAAGATCCCGCCCCTGAAGGACTGCTGCAGCGCGACGGAGATCTCGATGCCGGGGACCCCGGCCAAAAAGCCGTGGCGGTGGGACATGAACTCATTACCCGGACCGATCTCAATCGGGAGGATCTTGCCGGGCAGCTTGGCCGCAAAGGCCACCATGCCCGGGCCCGCCCCCGCCGTGTAGGTGTTGAACAGGAAGCTGCCGCCCCCCGCGGCGCGTTTGACCGCCCCCATGATGCCCTTCCCACCCATCCCCCCACCGGTGCCTGTCGACAGCTCGATGGTGTCGGTCATCCAGGAGAACTCCCCGGATTCGGAGACGACGCTCTCCCCCGGGTCGAGCATGATCTCGAGCACCGGCATCACGGTCCCCTGCACTGTGTCCTGCATGATCCGACCCCCTTCGCGGCGTGTCCGCCGAGCGTAGCCAACCTCGGGCTTCCCGTCTCCATTCGAGGGTCCATGAGGACGCCACCTGCCGGGGTGCCCGCTCGCTCAGGCAGGCAGGGTCCCGTCACCGACGAAGGTGAACAGCCGGACACCCGGATCAAAGGGCTTCGGCTCAGCGGTGAGTTGATTCGATCCGACGCCAAACACGAAGCCCGCCGGAGCATCGAAGCCGATCTCGGCGAATCCGCCATCGGTGAACCATTCCCTGATCTGCGGGGTGCGGTCAGGTTCGCGCCGGTGCCTCGTCCAGATCACCGTGGCCCCCGGGGCGCACAGTCCGGGTAGGTGGCCGATGGTGGCCTGGATATCGGCATCGGTGATGTTGCCGAAGACCCCGCACACGAGGACCAGGTTGGCCGGGACTGCGCCGCCATAGGCCCGGGCGACCGACGCGTCCCCCACGACGACCTCGACGCCGAAAAGTCCGGCCGCCGACACGGACCGGGCCGCAAAGTCGACTAAGGCGGCGTCGGCCTCGACCAGCCGGGCCGTGACGTCGGGGCGCCGGGGATGGTCGACCAGTATCTCGATGAGGTCGCGTCCTTGGCCGGCGCAGACGCTCACGACCCGGATCGGCCCGGGATCACACCGGGTGAGTGCCTGGGCGATGTGGGACTGGACGACCGCCAGGCGGGCCGACAGGCGCGAGTCCGGATCGTCGTAGGGCCGGTGCCAGGCCACCCAGTGAGAATCGGTCACGATGCAGCCGTTGTCGAGCGATCGGAGTTCGGTGGTCCGGCGCGATGACCCCATTTCGGTCGGGTTCGTCGATCTAGAGGGAGGGACTTCACGACACCTTCTCGATTGGCCTGTTCTCGTCACTGAGCGCAGTGACCCGCAGTGTCCCATGAAGACCTCGGACCTTCCCAGTAGCGTCGGGCCGTGGGACAGCCCGATGCATCCGGGGACACCGGGCGCATCAGTCGGCGCCAGCTGCTCAAAAGGACCGGCGCCGGTGCGGCCACCGTGGCTTCCGCCGCGGTGCTCGGGCCCCTCGCCGCCGATTGCGGATCCACTGGGTCGTCGGGTTCTGCGACGACCTCTACTTCCACCTCCAGCCCGGTCACCACCACGACGCCGGTCGACCCGGCCGACTGGTCAGCACTCTCGAGGGCCCTCGGTGGTGCGTTGGTGCTCCCCGGGGATCCCTCCTACGGACTCGATAAGGAGATCTACAACGAGCGTTTCGACGGGATCGACCCCGCCGCCATCGCCTACTGCGCTTCGCCGGCCGGCGTGCAGCACTGCGTGCAGTTCGCCCGCGACCACGGTCTCGACGTGGCGGTCCGTTCGGGCGGACACAGCTACGGCGGTTACTCGCTCTGCTCGGGGCTGGTGATCGATGTGACCCAGATGGCCACAGTGGCGACGGCGGGCCCGGCCGCCGCCACCGTCGGAGCCGGGGCCCGCCTGGTCGACGTCTACAACGGGCTCGCACAGGCCGGCGTGCTGCTCCCCGGCGGGTCTTGTCCGACCGTCGGCATCGCCGGGCTCGCCCTCGGCGGCGGTGTCGGGGTGTTCGGCCGCAAATACGGGCTGACCTGCGACAACGTCGCCTCGCTTCAGCTTGTGACCGCAGACGCGCGGATCCTCACCGCGGCACCCGGTACCAATGACGACGTGTACTGGGCCTGTCGGGGTGGCGGGGGCGGCAACTTCGGAGTCGTGACATCGTTCACCTTCGACGTCCGACCAATCCCGGCCATCTCCCTGTTCACCCTCGAGTGGCTCTGGCCCGCAGCCGCCCAAGTCCTCGGGAACTGGTTGGAGTGGATGCCCACCACTCCCGACGAGTTGTGGTCCAACTGCCAACTACTCTCGTCGGGTTCGTCGACCCCCGAGATCAAGGTCACCGGCGTCTTCTGCGGGATGCCCTCGACGCTCTCGGGCCTCCTCCAACCCTTCATCGCTGATGTCGGGACGACTCCGATCGATAACTTCGTCGGGCCCGAGGGCTATCTCAAGGCCATGCTTATCGAAGGCGGGTGCGAAGGCTCGACCGTCACCGAGTGCCACCTTCCGAGCCAGAACCCGCTCGGCACGCTTTCGCGCTCGGCCTTTGCGGCCAAGTCGGCCTACATCACCGCCCCGCTCCCCGATGCGGGTGTCGGTACCCTCGTAGGCGCCGTCGAGTCGCTGGCCCAGCACGTCCCCCAAGTCGGAGGCGGATTCGTCTTCGACTCCTACGGTGGCGCCATCAACCGGATCCCGGCCGACGCCACCGCGTTCGTGCACCGTGACGCCTTGGCCGCCATCGAGTACAGCGTGAGCTGGTCCGCTGACACCCCGGCCTCGGTGGTCGACGGGGCCACCCAGTGGTTGGCCGGCGCCCAGGTGGATCTGGCGCCCTATGCCCGCGGTGCCTACCAGAACTACATCGACCCCACGTTGGAGGCCTGGCAACAGGCCTACTACGGCACGAACCTGGCCCGACTGGTGCACGTGAAGCGGGCACACGACCCAGACGACTTCTTCCACTTCGCCCAGTCGATCCCGACCAGCCTCGATCCCTAGGGTGGATCAGCGACCGAACTCGGGACCGGGCTTTGTTGGCTCTTCGGATTTCATCGGGGTGCGATCGTCGCGTTCGGGAAGTCTCGCAGCTATCTCAAATGCCCTTTTTGGCGTCCGATTCCCATTCGAGCGCAGGATGTAGCCAGAGTGAGAACTCGAGAGGCACCGAGGGCTTCGAGTCGGGCAGTCCGAAGAGCCGGGGTGCCCCGGGCCGTCCTCCATGAAGCTCCACCGTTTCCAACCACGGCGCTTGAACTCGTGGAGGAATCGGATGCGCAGCCCCGTTCGGCCAGCACGGTCACCTTCGGGGGACCATCAACCTCCTCTCACGCGCCGGACGTTACGTTCTTGGGTGTTGCCCTGTTCCCGCGGGCACGGGGCATCCTCGACGGGGCCCGCGCGGAGGGGAGGGACCTCATGGCACGCAAACTCGCTGCTGAGCTGCTTGGCACCGCATTCTTGGTGTTTTTCGCCGTCGGCGTGGCCACGCTGATGTTCGGGTTCAAATTCGACGGAGGCAGTGTGGGCGCGGGCGTGGTGGCCACCGCTTTGGCCTTCGGCCTCGTCCTTTTGGCCCTCATCTACGTGTTGGGACCGATATCGGGCTGTCACGTGAACCCGGCGGTGACGCTCGGAGCCTTGTTGGCTCGGCGCATTGGCCCGGTCGAAGCTGTGGGCTACTGGGTCGCGCAATTCGTCGGCGGCATCCTGGGCGCGCTCCTTCTGTGGTCCATGTTCAAGGCCTCTCCGATGTACCGGACGAACATCCAGGGCCTCGGCACCGACGGATACGGCAAGGCGTCGCTCATCCACATCAGCGCCGGTGGTGCGTTCTTGGCCGAGGTTGTCCTCACCGCGCTGTTCGTGTTCGTCATCCTCGGTGTCACGAGCCGGATCGCCAACGCCGCCACCGCCGGGGTGGTGATCGGGCTCAGCTTGACCGTCGTCCACCTGATCGGCATCCCGATCACCGGCACCTCGGTGAACCCGGCACGCAGCCTCGGCCCGGCACTGATCGTGGGCGGGACCGCACTGAGCCAGGTGTGGCTGTTCATCGTGGCCCCGCTCGTCGGCGGCGCCGTAGCGGCCGTGCTCCACTTGGCGCTCTACCCCGAGCCCGCACCCGACCCGGTCGAAACCTTGGACCCCAAGCCAGCGTGACCCGGGCCACGCCCCAGGGCCCGGGCCCTCACGAAGAGGTCGTTCTCGCCACATGATCAAGTACATCGGTTCCAAACGGCGCCTCGTTCCGGTCCTTGAGCGGCTGGCCGAGTCGAGCGGCGCCTCCAACGCGCTCGACCTGTTCACCGGCACGACCAGGGTGGCCCAGGCCTTCAAAAGAGCCGGGCTCTTCGTGACCGCCGTCGACGCGGCCCGATATTCCGAGATGTTCGGCCGTTGCTACATCGAGGCCGACGCCAGCGTCATTGGGCGCGATGAACTGACACGCGCCCTGGCCCATCTCGAGAGCCTGCCGGGTGCGCCGGGCTACTTCACCGAGACCTTCTGTGTCCGCTCGCGCTTCTTCCAACCGTTCAACGGAGCACGCATCGACGTCATCCGCGACACCATTGCCGCCGAATTCGCCGGATCATGGCTCGAGCCGCTCCTGTTGACGAGCCTGATCGAGGCGGCCGATCGGGTGGACTCGACCACTGGGGTCCAGATGGCCTACGTCAAGCAGTGGGCCCCCCGGTCGTTCAAACCACTCCAGCTTCGGGTTCCCGAGTTGCTGGAGGGCGGTGGGCGAACGATCCGCGGGGACGCCGTCGCCCTGGCGCCGACGCTCGGGTCCTTCGACCTCGCCTACCTCGACCCGCCCTACAACCAGCACCGATACTTCACGAACTACCACGTCTGGGAGACCTTGGTCGCCTGGGATGCCCCGGACCACTACGGAGTCGCCTGCAAGCGGCTCGATTCGCGAGACCAAGAGACCAAGAGCGTCTTCAACTCCAAGCGCACCATGCCTGACGCCCTGGGCCGCCTCGTCGGCGCCGTCGACTGTGAGCTCCTCGTGCTCTCCTACAACGACGAGTCGTGGATAGCGCTCGACGAACTCGAAGAGATGTGCGGGCACCACCGCGAGGTGCTCACGCTCGCCTTCGACTCGGCCCGCTACGTCGGGGCCCGCATCGGGATCCACAACCCCGACGGCAAGAAGGTGGGCACGGTCTCGCACCTGACCAACCGTGAGTTCCTGGTCCTCGCGGGCACACCCGCCGGTGTCCGGCGGGCGGCCGGGGAGCGCCATCGACTTCACTGGGTGTCGTGACCGACACCGAATCCCGCCTCGACAAGGTTGACCTCTCGCTCCGGCTCTCCTCCGACGAGGAGTCCCAGCAGGTCGCCGCGGCCCAGCGCCGCCTGCTACACCTGCGCCTTTTGAACGGCGGCCTGGTCGGCGACGGGCGCCTCGGGCCGCCGGTGTGCATCGTGATGGAGGGCTGGGACGCCTCGGGCAAGGGCGGCGCCATCAAGCGCCTGGTCTCGCCGCTCGACCCACGCCATATCCGGGTGGCCGAGTTCGGGGTCCCGACCCAAGACGAGCTGCGCCATCACTTCCTTTGGCGCTTCTGGCCGGCCCTGCCGGGCTGGGGGGGCATGGCCGTGCTCGACCGCAGCTGGTACGGGCGGGTACTGGTCGAACGGGTCGAAGGCTTCGCCACCGAACCACAATGGCGCCGGGCCTACGACGAGATCACCCAGTTCGAGCACTCCTTGGCCGAAGAGGGCATGGTCCTCATCAAGTTCTGGCTACATGTCTCCCCCGACGAGCAGCTGAAGCGCTTCGAGGCGCGCCGGGAGGATCCGCTCAAGCGGTGGAAGCTGACCGACGAGGACTGGCGCAACCGGGAGAAGCGTCAGCTCTACGAGGCCGCGGTCGAAGACATGCTGACCTACACAGACCACCCCAACGCCCACTGGGACGTCATCTCGGCCGAGCAAAAGCGCCACGGCCGAGTGGCCGTCCTGCAGGCGGTGATCGACCGCATGGAAGAGGGCATGCGCCGCTGGGGCATCGACCTTCCTGCTTCGACCGGCGCCGACTACGACGCACGGTGAATCGCCGAGTGCTCGCCCGGGTCCGCGTGGCGGACGCATCCCCCCGGGCCAGCCTGACGGTGAAAACCCCGGCGAGATGTCACAGTGGGGTCCATGACGAGCCCCGCGAGCCACCGTTTCGGCATCACCATCCCATTTGACGGCATTGGGCTCGGAGAACATCAGCGGTGGTTCGGCGAGCTGGCCGAGCTCGGTTACACCGATGTCTGGTCGTCAGAAGTCGACGGGACCGATGGCTTCACCCCGTTGGCCCTGGCCGCGGCGTGGGCACCCTCCCTGCGCCTGGGTGTAGCCATCACCCCCGCCTTCACCCGGGGGCCGGCACTGTTGGCCCAGAGCGTTGCCGCTTTGGCCGAGGCGGCTCCGGGGCGCTTCGCCTTCGGGCTCGGGGCTTCCTCGGAGGTCATCGTGGAGCAATGGAACGGCATCCCCTTCGTCGATCCCTACAAGCGGGTTCGCGACACGCTGCGGTTCGTGCAGGCAGCCTTGTCGGGGGAAAAGATCACCGAGACCTACGACACCTTCTCGGTACGGGGCTTCCGCCTCGCACGCCCTCCAGAACAGACTCCCCCCATCTACCTGGGCGCCCTTCGGGCGGGCATGCTCAAGCTGGCCGGGCGTGAGGCCGACGGTGCCATCTTGAACTGGTTGTCGGCGGACGACGTCACGACTGCGATAAATGAAGTCGGGCCGGGCAAGGAGATCGTGGCTCGCATCTTCGTCATCCCCTCCGAAGACACCGCGACGGCGCGTGCGGTCGGCCGGCGAATGATCGCGGCGTACCTGAACGTCGAGGCCTACGCCGAGTTCCACCGCTGGCTCGGCCGGGGGCCGCTCCTCGAGGGCATGTGGGACGCCTGGAGTTCTGGTGACCGCAAGGGGGCCCTGGCCGCGATCCCCGACGAGGTGGTCGACGAGTTGGTCGTTCACGGCTCGTTCACCGAGTGCCGGGCGCACATCGACCGGTACGTGGCCAACGGAGTGACCATTCCGGCGCTTCTCGTCGTTCCTTTCGGAGTCGAGCTCTCCGACGCAGTGCGCGGGTTGGCACCGACGGCGTGAGGGGCACGACCGCGGCACCAGCGCGGGTGCCGCCGGATCGTCCCAGAGGCAGAACGCGGGTGCATCAGACGACCGCGGAACCGAAGGGCCGGATCCGGCCGGATACACGGTACGCCGTGCACGTGGTGTCCTCGGTGGTCGTCGCAGAACCCGGTAGTTCTCGCGCCCGGGGTCCCGGCGTCTTGTGGTAGCCAAGGATCATGGACTTTCGACGCGTGTCTCTGACCGAACTCGCTGGCCGTGTCAGAACGGGCAGCATGTCGGCTCGCGAGCTGACCCAGCACGCACTCTCGCGCATCGAGGAGCTGAACCCGTCGGTCAACGCCTTCGTCGCGGTTGACGGCGACCGGGCGGTCGAACAGGCAGCCGCGGTGGACCAGATCGTCGCCACCGGCGGTGACCCAGGACCGCTTGCCGGCATCCCGATCGGGGTCAAAGACAACGAGGACACGGCCGGCTACCGCACCACCCACGGCTCACCGCTGTTGGCCGATGCTCCGAAGGCAATCCACGATTCGGCACACGTAGCCCGCTTGCGGGCCGCCGGTTGCGTGGTGGTCGGCAAGACCAACCTGCCCGAGTTCGCCTGGTCGGCCAACACGACGAACACCATCTTTGGGACCACTCGCAACCCATGGAATCTCGAGCACAGTTCGGGGGGCTCCTCGGGCGGCACCGCCGCCGCCCTGGCCGCCGGAATGGTTCCGCTGGCTACTGGTTCGGACGGAGGCGGCTCCATCCGGATCCCGTCGGCGGCCTGCGGTTTGTCGGGCATAAAGCCCTCACTCGGTCGGGTGCCCGCCGGAGGAGCGGAAGGACCCGGGTGGCTCGACTTGTCGACCAAAGGACCGATGGCCCGGCGCATCGCCGATGTGATCACCGCCCTGGACGTGGTCGTCGGGCCCGAGGCGACCGATCTGCGCTCGCTGCCGCGCCCCGAGGCCAACTGGCCGGCCGTGCTGAACGACCCCCACGTGCCGGCCCGGGTGGCCTGGTCTCCCACCCTCGGCTACGCCACCGTCGACGCCGAGGTCCTCGAGGCCTGCGAGCGGGCGGTCTCGGTGCTCGAGTCGCTCTGGGCCGAAGTGATCGAGATCGATACGGTGTTCGACACTGACCCGGTGAGCGACTGGCTCACCTTCGTCGGCGCGTGCCTGCTCCGCTCGCTCGAGCCGTACCGTTCCGAGCCGGCCTGGGACCGTATGGACCCGTTGCTGAGGTTCATCGCCGACTCCGCTCGGGAGACGTCGGCCCTCCAGATCGTGAGGATCTTCGACGAGTGCCACCAGATGAACCTTCGCCTTGTCGAGTTGTTCCACGACGTCCGACTCCTTGTCACGCCGACCACGGCCGCTGCTCCCCCGCCACTTTCCCTGGAGGGATCGGCGATGATCAACGGCGAGGTCGATCCGAACTGGGTCAAGTTCACGTACCCGTTCAACATGACCCGGTCGCCCGCGGCAACGGTGTGCGCCGGGCTGACCCAATCCGGCCTACCCGTCGGGATCCAGCTGATCGGCCCCCAACACGCCGACCTGGTCGTCCTGCGCTCGGCAGCGGCACTCGAGGCTGCCCTGGGCTTCGACGAACTGGCGCCCGTCGGCAGCTGAACGACCCTCACCGTGGCCGGCGGACGCTTCGGGCGCGCCGAGTTGTGGCGACCAGTCCGATGGGTGGAGCACGAGCGAATCGACTCGGTTCCAGGGCGAACGGGATCAATCAGGTCGCCGAACCCGTGGGCCTCTGCGGCGCTCGGGGGACCAGCCCCGAAGTCGCGCTAGAACCTGGAAATGGTTTACCTGCTGGCGGCAGCCTCGGCCTTCTCGAGTGCCGTGGCCGCCATCCTGCAGCGCCTGGGGGTGGAGTCGGCACCCCCTGGCGATGCCATGCGCCTTCGACTGTTGACTCATGCCCTTCGCCGTGGCGTCTGGCTGATCGGATTCGCACTGCTGCTCGTGACCTTCGTTCTTCAGGCGACCGCCTTGCGCTTCGGCACCCTGGCCGTCGTCCAGCCGGTCCTCACCACCGAACTCCTGTTTCTCATCGGGATCCTCGCCGTGGTCTTCCATCGCCACCTCGGATGGCGCGAGCTGGTCGGCGCCTTGGCCATCGTCACCGGACTGGCGGGGTTCTTGGCGTTGGCGGCGCCGCAGATCGGGGAGGGACTCCCTGACGCGAAGGCCTGGGGAACCGTCACTCTGGTCATCTTCGTCGCCTCGGCGGTACTCGTGGCTCTCGCCCAGCGCGGCCCGCGGTGGTGGCGAGCAGCAGCATTCGGGGCGTCGGCCGCAGTGCTCTTTGCCTACAACGCGGCACTCACCAAGGCCACCACGACCTTGATCACCGGGGGATGGGGCCACGTATTCACGCACTGGGAGCCGTACGCTTTGGGGGCTACGGGCCTCCTCGGCTTTTTCATGTTGCAGAACGCGCTGCACGCCGGCCCGATAGCCGCGTCCAAGGCGATGATGGTCATCGTCAACCCGTTGGTGAGCATTGTCCTCGGGGTCTTCGTGTTCGAAGAACGGCTCCGATCCGGCCCAGGATTCATCACGGGTGAGGTAGTGGCCCTCGCCGTCATGTGCGCCGGCGGCTTCCTCCTCTCTCAGTCGCCCCTCGTCGCCGGATCG
>Ga0182024_10026586_pt1 | contig 10162 bp, 11 predicted proteins | sample P32metaG_FD_120480 | JGI IMG/M metagenome (GOLD analysis project Ga0182024, IMG submission 120480) | Permafrost microbial communities from Stordalen Mire, Sweden - P3-2 metaG (Illumina Assembly) | ecosystem: Environmental > Terrestrial > Soil > Wetlands > Permafrost | place: Sweden: Stordalen...
GGTTGTGCACGCCCGGCTCGGCGTGCAGCGCGCTCACCAGCCGCGGCGTCAGATCCTGCGGGCTCACCACGCGCACGTGGAGCACCGAGCTCCCCCCGTTCCCCCGGCATTCCCGCCGTCTGTTCTGCCCATCCGCCCGGGAGACCACACCCGGGTGACGCCGGATTGCGCCGGAAAGAAATCCCGCGATTGTCTAGACACATTCTTTTTGCGGCCTCTGTGATCTGTGAGATTTCCTCCTGGTGACCAGTCCGGCCTGGTAAAAAGAAATCCGTGCCGCGGGCAGGAAACCGCCTGGGCAGCTTATTTCGTGCCGATTGTAAATGGCGGATTAAGGGCGCCGGCGGCATCGCGGGCACGGGAACGGCCCGCCAGACGTTGTCCACGTATTGCGCCAGCCGCTCACGGCCCCCCTCAGCTCAGGGGCCAGGCTCCCCGCCGGAAGCCTGGCCCCTGACCATGTCCGCGCCGCGGCCAGACCGCGGTGCGGCCCCGGCTACACGCCGCGTTCGGCGACCAGCCGGCCCGAGGCGATGGCCGCGGTGAAGGCCTGGAAGTCGCGCTCGTTCTGGTCCGCGTAGGCGGCAGCGAAATCCGCGATCGCGTTCTCGAACACGCCCGACCCGCCGAGGTACGCGGCGATGGCGATCTCGTCACCGGACCGCGCGTGCGCCCGGGCCAGGGTCAGCCCGCACAGCTCGCCGTACAGCCGCAGGCCGCGCGGGACCATGGCAGCGATGTCGACCGAGAACTTCCAGTCCCGCAGCTGCCGGACGTAGAAGTCGCGGGGCTTCCCGTCCAGCCCGGCGAACCGCTGCCAGCCCAGGAAGATGTCGCTGGACGCCTGCATGAGCCGCTGGCCGTTCACCACCCGCTCGCCCTGGTTGTCGTACTTGCTAGCCCCCGCGAAGCGGGCCAGCACCGACTCCTCGGCCTCCTTGACCTGGAGGAAGAGCGGGTCAGACTCGTCACGGCCGAGCATCAGCACGATCCAGCAGCGGGTGCCGACACTGCCCACGCCGACCACCTTGCGGGCTATGTCGGTGAACTCGTACTGCTCGAGCAGCACCCGGCGGTCGGGCTGCAGTGTGCGCCGGTACTTGCCGACGAGGTCGCGCAGTTCCTTCCCGATGTCGACCGCCCCGGCCAGCTCACCGAGCAGGTCGCGGAGCGGGACGATGACCGGCGGGTCGGGAACGATCTGCGGCTTCCCGTCCTCGATCTGGGTCAGCTTGGTCAGCTCCTGCATGCTGTCCCGGGTCCGGGCCTTGGCCAGCCCCTTGTCCAGGACCTTGCGCTGGCGCTGCCTGAGCTGGCTGTCGAACCGGGTCCGGAACTCGTCGATGTCCACCTGGGTGTACCAGACCCCCAGGTTGCCCTCCCCGGACAGCTGCCGCATCACCTGCCGGTAGCGCGCGGCCGAGGCGAGCACGATCTTCCTGCGGTCCTTGTCGCTGAACCCGTTCTCCCGGGCGGCCACCTCCAGGCTGGCCGCCAGCCGTTTCACGTCCCATTCCCAGGGCCCGGGCACCGTCTCGTCGAAGTCGTTGACGTCGAAGACCAGCCGGCGCTCGGGCGAGCCGAAGAGGCCGAAGTTGGACAGGTGCGCGTCCCCGCACGCCTGCACGATCATCCCGGTGGCCGGGGTGCTGGCCAGGTCGCTGGCCATCGGCAGGGCCGCGCCGCGGAAGTACGTGAACGGGGTCTCCATCATCCGGCCGTACCGCACCGGGACCAGGTCCGGGACCCGGGACGCGCCCTGCGACTCCAGCAGGGCGACCGGGTCGGGACGGTCCGGCGCCGGCTCCCACTTGGCGTGGCTCTCGCGCGGTAGCTCGGCCCGGGCTGCCTTGCCGCGGACCCGGCGTTCGGCCGGGGTCTGGTGCTGCCGCGGTGCTTCCAGCCCGGTCGTCGCGCTGCGGGGCAGGACCACGGTCCGCCGCGCGGCTTCGGGCACCCCAGCGGGCACCGTGGTGGCGGCACCGTTCTGGGCCGACGCGCGGCGCGCGGTCGTCCCCCGTGAAGCGGGCCGGGCCGCGCTCCGGGATGAAGACCGTGCCGTGGTCTGCGACGAGGACCTCGCCGTGCCCGGGGACGAAGTGCGGGACGTGCTCCGGGACGCCGGAGAGGCCGGCGCCCTGGTGCCCGCGGACCTGGTGCCCGTGGACCTGGTGCCCGCGGACTTGGATGAACTAGAGCTAGACGGGCTGGAAGTGGCCCGGCTGGAAGTGGCCCGGCTGGAAGTGGCCCGGCTGGCACCGGCCTGGGTGGCCGGCGACCGGGCGGCTGACGCGCGGCTGGCGGTCGACCGGGACGCCGACGGACGGCTAGCCGTCGAGCCGGTGGCTGACGCCCCGCTTGCCGAGGCGCGGCTCGCGGCCGACCGGCCCGCCTTCGAGCCGGCGGCGCCGGACCGGCCGGTCGCCGGGCTGGCGGTACTGCTCTTGGTCGCCCGGGTCCGGGGCGGCTTGGAGTCCGCCGCCTTACCGTTGGCGGCCCCGGTGCCGGTGGCCTTCGCGGCCGCTGACCTGCTGGCCGTGCTCTTACTCCCGGACGCCCTGCTCGGTGGCTGTGTCATGGGTTTCTGTCCCTTCCTGCACCGCGACCCGGATGGGCCCGGTGTCCGGACCGCGCGAGGCGGGCGCCGGCCGTATCGTACCCACACTGGTCGTCCCCAATGCGCCTGGCATCACCCCCCGGGGATGACGACGATTCCTCCGATGCCCAGCGAATCTGCCTAGTAGGACGCGGCCGCCCGGTCAGCGAACAGCCATCCAGAGGGTCGCCTGCATAGTGGACGCGGCCTCGTCACCGGAGGCCTGTGCATGTCCCGACCGATCGAGGATTACGCGCTGGTCGGCGACCTGCAGTCCGCGGCGCTGGTCAGCCGGGACGGCTCCATCGACTGGCTGTGCCTGCCACGGTTCGACTCGGAAGCCTGCTTCGCCGCGCTGCTGGGCGACGAGCGGCACGGGTACTGGCAGATCGCCCCGGCCCGCGAGTTCACCCGGATCCGCCGCCGGTACCGTCCCGGCACCCTGGTCCTGGAGACCGAGTTCACCACCGCGTCCGGCGTGGTCCGCCTGACCGACTGCATGCCGCCGCGAGCTGGTGATCCTGTTCTGATCCGCCTGGTGGAGGGGGTGGCCGGCCGGGTCGACATGCGGATGACGCTCGCCGCGCGGTTCGAGTACGGCCTGACCCTCCCCCGTGTCCGGCAGCAGGACGCGGCCCGGCGGATCGTGGCGGGCGGGCAGTCGCTCTGGGTGTTCAGCCCGCTCGAGGTCCGCACGGCCGACACGGACCTGGTCGCCCGCTTCACGGTCGTCGAGGGCGACCGGGTGCCGGTGGCTGCGGTGTGGCGGCCGTCGCACCTGCCTGCGCCGGCGCCACCTCCGGCCAGTGCCCTCGTCGAGCAGACCGACGCCTGGTGGCGGCAGTGGGTGGCGGGGCTGCGTCACGCGGGCCAGGGAGCGGGCGAGTGGCAGGACGCCGTGATCCGGTCACTGATCACCCTGAAGGCGCTCAGCTACGCGCCGACGGGCGGCCTGCTCGCCGCGCCAACCACCTCGCTCCCCCAGCAGTCCTGCGGGATGCGCAACTGGGACTACCGCTACTGCTGGATCCGCGACGCCGCCGACGCCGTGGACGCCTTCCTCGTGGCCGGCGCCGACGATGAGGCGGCTAGCCTGCTGAACTGGCTCGGCCATGCCCTGGGTGGCCCCGTGGCCCAGGCCCAGCCGGTGTACCGGGTCACCGGCGAGCGGCGGATGCCGGAGATCGAGGCCCACTGGCTGCCGGGTTACGAGAACGCCCAGCCGGTGCGGATCGGCAACGCCGCCGCGGACCTTCCCCGGCTCGGCACGTTCGGCGACGTGCTGCGGGCCCGGCTCGCCGTGCGCGCTGCAGGAGCTCAGCCTGAGGAAACTGACGCGGACGAGTCCGAGGCGATCCTGTCGTTCCTGGAGTCACGCTGGCAGGAACCAGATGCGGGGATCTGGGAGATGCGCGGGCCGCCCCGGCAGTTCGTCCAGAGCAAGGCGATGATCTGGGCGGCAGCGGACTCGGCCATCACGACGATCGAGTCGTTCGGTGACCACGGGCCGGTCCGGCGCTGGCGGCGGCTGCGCGCCGCCATCCACGCTGACGTGCTCGACCGCGGCTATGACCCGGACCGGAACACGTTCACGCAGCACTACGGCTCGTCCGGCGTGGACGTCAGCCTGCTCCGTCTTCCGCTGATCGGATTCCTCCCGGCCGCCGATCCCCGGATCGCCGGGACGGTGAAGGCCATCGCCCGGGAACTGGACGACAGCGGCGTGCTGCTGCGTTATCAGGCCCGCGCCCCGGCCGACGGGGACGGCCTCCCGCCGGGCGAGGCGGGCTACCTGCCCGGCTCGTTCTGGCTGGCGCAGGCGCTCGCGGCGGCGGGCCACACGGAACAGGCACGGCAGCTCTACACGGCCCTGCTCGGCCTGCGCAACGACGTGGGGCTGCTGGCCGAGGGTTACGACCCGCTGCGCCGGCGGTTTGCGGGCAACCATCCGCTAGCCGGCTCGCATATCGCCTTGATCATGACGGCCCAGGCTCTTACCGAGAACGGGCAGTTCGCCCGGTCTGGGTGATGTGCCACGAGCCGCCCTCCGCCACCCTGGATCCCGGCTCCCCCGAGCCGGCACCGGGAACCCGGGGCTGGCGGCCGCTGGAACGCACCACGGTCCGGGAGGCCTGACAGAGATGAGCCGTCCGTGATGAGCCGTCCGTTCTCCATGCCGCTTCTCGCGCCGGAAGCACCCGGACGCCGGCTGGGGCGGACTACGGGGAAGCCCAGGTCGCGGGCGGCGGGATGGCTGCGCAGCCGGGCCGCGGCCCGCGCCCGGGCCCGGACCCAGATCCCGTACCTGGGCATGACCACCTCCCTGGAGGGCTGCCGGGGCAGCGGCCTGGCGGATGCTGTCCTGCGGCGGGTCCTGCTCTGCGGCTGCCCGGTCGGGACCGTGGTCCTGGACCTCGGCGTGACGGCCACGCTCGAGCCTGAAGCCTGCGCGGCGATCCTGCTGGTGCATCAGCGGCTGACCGCGATCGGCACCCGGCTGCGGCTGGCGGCCAGCACCCGCGGGCTGGCCGACTGCCTGACCGAGGCCGGGGTGGTCCAGCAACTCGGCCCGGACACCATTCATGGGAGCTTCCGCAGCGCCGTGCTCGCCGCCTACGCCGCCCAGCCCGGGCCCGGCCTGGCCGTGGGGCGGATACGCACCGAGCTTGAGATGCAGGCCGAGACCATCGACCTGTGAGCGTGACCCAGACCGGCGAGCGAGCCTGGGCCGCCAGGCCCGGGCGAGCGGTCGGTGCGGGGTTCTTCTGGGTCACGCGAACGTCTGGGCTAGCACTGTGAGCGTGACCCAGACCGGCGAGCGAGCCTGGGCCGCCAGGCCCGGGCGAGCGGTCGGTGCGGTGGGGTGCGATTGCGCCTGCTTCACCCGCTGCGGGTGGAGCCGTCCCGGTGCGCCCGGCGGTGAACTAGGTCCGCCACAGCCAACCTGGGAGAGGAAAGGACACCATGTCTGACCTGATCGCCATCGGTTACCCGGATGAGCAGACCGCGGAACTGGCCGCGGACGAGGCCCGCCGGCTGGCCAAGGACCTCATCATCGAGCCCGACGCCATCGCGGTCATCGTCCGCGACAAGGAAGGCAAGTTCCACGTCCACACCAGTCATCATCCGGTCGGGGCCGGGGCGACGTGGGGAATGTTCTGGGGGCTGCTGTTCGGCCTGCTGTTCTTCATCCCGTTCTTCGGCCTGGCCATCGGCGCCGGGATGGGCGCCCTGATGGGGAAGATCACCAAGTCGGGGATCGACCGCGAATTCCAGGACCAGGTCCGCGGCATGCTCAAGCCGGGCACCTCGGCGCTGTTCCTGATGGTGGAGAAGGTCACCCCGGACAAGGCCACGGAGGCGCTCGCCCAGTTCGGCGGCACCGTGCTCAAGTCCTCGCTCTCCAAGGAGGGCGAGTCGGACCTGCAGGAGGCGCTGCACGGGCAGGGCGCAGCCACCAGCTGAATTCCCGCCACCAGATCCTGGGCAATCACTGCTGCCATTTCGCAGCGATTGCCCAGGATCCATGCTGTCCGGCTCAGACCGCCCGGCACGGTGCCGCGGGATTCAGATGCCGAGCAGCTGCTTCTTGGCCGCGGCGAACTCCTCGTCGTTCAGCGAGCCGTCCTCATGCAGCGCGGTGAGCTGCTTGAGCTGCTCGGAGATCGGCGTGCCTGGCTGAGCGGGCGGCGGGGCGGCGGCCTGCTCAGGCGCGCCCTGCTGCTGCTCCAGGTCGCTGATCCGGTCATCCTGGTCAGACTCCTGGGCGGACCGCGCCGCCGAGTTCTGGGCCACCCTCTTGCCCGCCACGTACGCGCCACCGCCGACCACAGCCGCCCGCAGTAGCGGGCGCCGCCGTCTGAACATGTCTGCCTCCTCTAGCTGGCCGAGGCCAGTTCAGATGTCCTGGCCCGCGGGCAGGGAGAGCCCGAGCGCGACCATGATTTCGGGGGCCGCCGCGACGACCCTCGGGCCGCCGACCTGCGGGGCGACCGCACGCAGCACGCCCAGGATGTCCGCCGGGCTGGCCCCGGCATCCAGCGCGTTCGCGACCTGCCACAGGTACGAGGCGGGTGGGGCGTCCACGGCGACCAGGGCCGCGATCTTGACCAGGCCGAAGGTGCGGGCATCCAGGCCGCTGTTCTCCTGCAGGGCGTCGCGCAGCTCCAGCACCTCGCCGAGGACCTCCATGTCGCCCAGGGACAGGCCGGACAGCGCGTCCCGGGTGGCCGGGTCCACGTCGACATTGACAGGCGTGCTCATGTTCCGCTTCCTCTCAGTGGCCGTGACGGCCGGCCGCCACGGGCGGTGCCTCGTTCTCACGTCCGCGGGTTCCCGGGCACTGACGTCCGCGGTTCCCAGCTCTGACGTTCGCGCGCATCCGCGCGGCGCGCGCCACCCCGCACGGGTGAGGCGGGATGCGCCACAGGCCACTCAGGCTGGCGGGCATGACGATCCCGGCGGGCCAGCTCAGGCTGTTCCATCCGGGCCGGGGGTCCGGGCCGCGATACGGCAGCCTGCTGGTGATCCTGATCGTCACCTACCTGCTGTCCGCGCTCACGGTGGGCGCCCTGGTCAGCACGGTGCAGGTGCTGCTGTTCCTGGGCGTCGTGCTGATCGCGCTGCGCAGCGGCCGGTTCCGCCGCAGGACCGGGCAGATCATCGCGGTGGGCCTGCTGCTCGGCACGACCGCCGCGGCCATCCTCCAGCTGGTCGATCAGTACGGTCAGGGTGGGGCGCTGGCTAGCCTGTGGACAGCGCTGATCCTGGTGCTGGCGGTGTTCTTCATCGTGCGGCAGGTGCTGGCCCAGCCGGAGATCACCGAGCAGAGCATCTACGGCGCACTGAGCGCCTACATGATGATCGGGCTGATCTTCTCGGCCGTGTACCTCGCGATGTGGAAGTTCACCGGCACCAGTCACTCGTTCTTCGCCAACGGGGACAAGCCGAACACCAAGCTTTTCCAGTACTTCAGCTTCACCACGCTGACCACCCTGGGCTACGGGGACTTCACTGCGGCCGGGGATGGGGGCCGGGCCGTCGCCGTGCTCGAGGCCATGGTCGGCCAGATGTTCCTGGCCACCCTGGTCGCCCGGCTGGTGGCCGGGTTCCGCTGGTCGGACCGGGCCGCCGCCCGGCGCGGTAGCCACCCTCCGGCTCCACCCGCGGGCGAGCGCCCCCAGCCTGACACCGGCCGGCCCGGCCCGGAGCAGCCCGCCGTGGGCCAGCCCGGCTTTAACCAGCCCGGCTCTGACCAGCCCGCCCTGGCCCAGCCGGGCCATGACCAGCCGGGCCATGACCAGCCGGCCGCTGATCCGCCCGGCCTTGGCCAGGCGGGCCCGTGGCCAGCAGCGGCCGGCCCCGGGCGGCCCGGCTCCGGCGGATCGCAGGCCAAGAAGGCGTCCGCGCCCGGCCTGATCCGGCTGAGCCCGCCGGGCACGGTGCGCGGCCGTGGAACGCGAGTGCACCGGGGCGGCCGGAACTAAGCAGCGGGGCGCTGACCGCGCGGTCCTGGGCCCCGGCCGCCGGCGGGGCCCAGGGCCGCCCGGGGGTCACACGACTTCCTTGACCTCCCGGCCGTGCATGGCCAGCGCGTAGATGATCACGATGTCCAGGGCGATGAGGATGACACCCCAGACCGGGTAGGCGGCGATGAAGGCCAGGTTGACCACGGCGCTGATCACCGCGAGGGCGATCCCGACGACCCGGGCCCAGGTCTGCCCGGCCAGCACCCCGAAGCCGACCAGCACGAACAGCACGCCGAGCGCCATGTGCGCCCAGCCCCACCCCAGGTAGCCGACGTGCAGGGCCAGATGGCTGCTGGTGACCGCGTAATAGCCCCGCTCGAAGAGCGCGACCAGGCCGTCGATGATGTGGAAGGCGCCCTCGATGATCATCACGACGCCGGCGAAGACGACCCAGCCCACCCAGCCGGTGGCCCGGTCTGCCGCCCGGGTGCCCCGGTAGCCAGCAGGCCGCTCTGTTCCTGGGGGGCGTTCTGCTTGCGTATCACTCATATCGTGTCCACTCCCTCGCTTGCATGGCAGGACGCGGACCAGTCGCGGTCCGGCCCGGCCGGTGAACGGAGGTCGTGCTCCCCTCGACCGTTGTGGCCGGTTTCCACGCTTCCCAGCCTGCTATCGGCGGGCATCACCCCAGGTGGGTGAAACACCCCCTCTACCCCGCGTCACCTGGGATTTAGCGGGACATCCCGGTCCAGGAACCTGAGCCGGGGCGCGCGGGCATCCCACGTGTAGACCACTGCTGTCCCGGCGATCAGATCGTGCAGGGCCCGGCGACTTCGTTGCAGAAAAATGCCGGTGAAACCGAGCCCGCAGAGCAGGAAGCTGAGGGGGAACGCCCGGGCACGCACCGTCCCGCGGCGCGAGCCGGCCCGGGTCAGCCCTTCTGGATCAGCCCGACCAGCCCGTTGATGGCCACGATCAGCCCCGCTGCAATCAGTACCGCGGACAGGATGACGTGGCTATGCCGGCGCAGCCAGGCGTTGAACGCCGCCAGGCGCCGCGTGGTGGCTTCCGGCGCGATGAGGAACGTCAGCAGCGGCAGCCAGACCAGCGCGACATTGATCGCGACCACCACGGCCAGGGCTGCGGCGGTCTCCGAAAGATCGGCTTTCGAGGTCGCGACCACCTGGATGGCGGCGATGAAGGTTATCCCCGGCGCGAACACCAGGATCCCGGCCAGGAAGGCCGTGTACGGGGCGGGGTTCGCGATCAGCTTGGACATGATCCCTTTTTTAGGATGGTCGGGATCAGGCGGCTTGGGCTGGCGCCGCGCGAACACCAGGCCGGCCACGAGGATCAGGATGCCCAGGCCCAGCCGGAGCCCGTACCGGTCGGTCCGGTGCTGCGGCAGGCTGAAACCACCGGCCCGCAGCAGGACCAGCACAACGATGCCCATCACGATGCTCATCAGCAACGCCCCGGCCAGGTAGGCCAGCAGGGTTTCCCGTGGGCGCCCGGAACCCAGGTAGACGACGGCGAGGACGAGGACAGTCGGGGAGACGGCCGCGAGCACGGCCAGGCCAGCGGCTTGGGCGATCATCCGGCTAGCCGCCAGGATGGCCGGCGGCCTGCGGCTGGGCCGCAGTCCTCACCGGAGGCCTGCCGATCAGCTCGATGAGGCCGAGGACCACGAGCAGCAGGATCGCGAGGACGATGGCCACCGCGGCCGTCGGGCGTCCCCAGAACACGAAGATGAGGGCGAACAGGGCCACCGCGCAGATACGCAGCGCGCGGCGGTGCGCGTACGTCCACTGCCCCACCGGCCCGGTGCGCAGCCCGGCCCGTTCCCCGCTGGCCCGCAGCCAGCCCAGCGCGCCGCTGACTCCGCCGCGGGCCCGGACCGCGGTGACCGACGGGCCGGTGAAGAACGCCGCGATGGCCACGATCAGGCCGACGACCAGCAGGGTCCGCAGCCCGTCCTTGATGAAGCGGATCAGCGTGTCGTACATGACCGCGGCCGCGTTGGCGGGCAGCACGTTGTTCGGCACGCTGTTCAGGTAGATGCTGCGGGCGATGGCCAGCGCGACGCCGAGCAGCGCCA
>Ga0182024_10026587_pt1 | contig 10161 bp, 7 predicted proteins | sample P32metaG_FD_120480 | JGI IMG/M metagenome (GOLD analysis project Ga0182024, IMG submission 120480) | Permafrost microbial communities from Stordalen Mire, Sweden - P3-2 metaG (Illumina Assembly) | ecosystem: Environmental > Terrestrial > Soil > Wetlands > Permafrost | place: Sweden: Stordalen...
CTGTCGATGGCGGAAATCCACGCCGACAAGGATCAACTGCGCGCCGAATTCGCTATGTCGACGCGGCGCCTCGAAATGAGCGTCGAGCAACTCAAGAACAAGACCACCAGCCAGTTCGCCGAGATCGGCAAGAAGAGCGACTCCATCAACCGGCTCAAGATGGAGTTGGGTGAAAAGACCGCCACCATTTTCTCGCTGGAGGCGCGCGACAAGACGCTGCGCGATCAGTTGCGCGCCACCGAGGACGAAATCGCGGCCAAGACCACCGTCATGCATGAGGCCGAACGCACGCTGTCCGACAAGGAAGCCGAGCTCACCAAACTGGTCGGCGCGCTCGACGAGCGCTCGAGGTTGGCCGACGCCCAGAAGGTCGAAATCGTCGCGCTCAAGACTCAGGTCGATGCGCTGAAAGACCGGCTCAACACGGCCGGCAACGAACTCAAGACCGTGGAAGACCGCCGCGACGCCGAGCGGATCGAGCTTAAATCCGCCACCCAGGAATTGGCCGAAGAGCGCGGCCGGGTCGAGAATCTCGGCCGCCGCGTCGCCGACCTCGAGCAGCAATTGGTGGCGCAGACCACGGCCACCGGACTTCTCGATCGCCGCGCGCAGGAACTGGAAAGCCGCCTTAACGAACAGTCGCGGTCGCTCAATCAAAGCGAATTCGAGCTCAATCAAGCGCGCAACGAGTTGCTGACCGCGCGCAGCAGCGAAAACGATCTGCGCACCGGGCTCGCCGAGTTGCACGAACGCGCCAGTGCCGCGGCCGATGCGCTCAAGACGGAAAAAGCCCAGCTGCGGTCCGACCTCGACCGCATCACTGACGAACGCGACCGGCTGGCCCGCGACCTTGGCCACATGAAGCGCGAGACCGAGGAAAACTGGGCCGCCGAGCGGGTGGAAAATTCCCTGCTGCGCGAGCGTATCAACGACGTCGCGGCCGAAGTGGCGCGCATGGCTTCGGCGCTGGAAGGGCCGAACTCGCCGATCGAAGCCATCCTGGCGGCGGAGACGGTGCGCGACCGCGCCGCCGCCTTCCGCACTGGCGCCGCCGTGAGCGAGGCCGCGTCGACGAATGGCGACTTGGCCAACCGCATCCGCGCCCTGCAAGGCCATGCCTCGCGCGTGCCGCCCAGCGGCAAGCCGACCAACCGCAACTAGCCGCGGCGACGCTTATGCGATCAGCCGCCGCCTTCGCTTGACACTGCTTCGGCGCACTCCTTATATCGCGCCGCCGTCACGACCCGGGCGCTTAGCTCAGCGGGAGAGCGTTCCCTTCACACGGGAGAGGTCATAGGTTCAATCCCTATAGCGCCCACCATCTAAAGCCCGCATTTAGCGGGGTTTTTTAATTCTCAATTGCGATCAATCGGCAGATAAAAACAGAACGAAACGCGAAAACGACCCCTCGAGTCGTGGAGAATCCGTGGACTTTGTTCACGCGGCGTTCTGTGCAAAAATTTATTTTTTCATCCGCTGAGACCGAATTAATATATGACTGATTCCCAAGATAATTGGCCTATACCAAAATTTAATCCGGGATCGCATTATCATATTCATGCGCTTGGAGTGATTGCTATAACCTACGCGGGATTTCAGCGCAGCATCGACTATCTTTATGCCTTTCATCCTCGCCAGCAGAAGTTACCCGACGAACTGATCGACTTATACTATTTCAATTTGAGTGAAGATAACCGGATAAAGGCAGTTGGGGACGTTTTTGCAAAATATGAAAGAGACGATGACGTGAAGGCTGCGATTGAAAATCTTCGGAAATATTTTCAATGGTGCAAGCATACAAGAGACCAAATACTTCGCGCTGACCAATATCCGGCAATGTTCGGCGGCAAGCCTGAATTGCTTTATTTGACAAAGCGACTGGGTAAAAAATCTCCCAAATCGGGTCACATGGCATTTAAGTTAGAAGAGCTTAGATCAATAGCCGAAAAGATGCGTGCAGGTATCGTTCAAAGTGCTGAAATTCATATTCACCTTCGAGTATGCGACATACCTGAAGCCAAAATCGAGCATAGTTTGCGGGCCTACAAGAATAAGCCGTTGTCCTCGCCGCTCCCTATACCGCCGCCGCTGGTGTTGTCTCTAACGCCGTGAGATCCATCTATCACCAATCCTCGTCATACCGGAGAATCCAAAATGCCTACCAAGCTTAATCTCGAACTGATTGGCGTCTGGTTTTGTGTGGGCTTTTTCACCGGCGCGGGCTGGGCGGTCGCCACGTGGCTCGTTGGGCGCATCTTTTCCGCGATCTGAATCAAAGTATGCAAAATAAGGCGGTCGTTGTTGGTGCGCTCGGTGTCATTGGCCGTTACATCGTTGAGAGGCTCGTCGAGGAACGCGATTGGCGGGTGATTGGTCTGGCGCGACGAAAGAAGCCGGACAGCCCACGTTACCGGCATATCGCCGTCGATCTGCTCGACGCCGAAGATTCGAAACGCAAGCTCGCCGACCTGACGGATGTCACCCATATCTTCTACGCGGCCTTCCAAGCCACTTCTGGAAGCGCGTCAAATTTTGCATCAAATACCGGTCCTAATCGCGAGATGTTGGTGAACTCGGTAACCGCCATCGAACGCGCCGCGCGTAATCTGAAACGGGTCGTGCTTGTCACCGGTACCAAATACTACGGCGTGCACCTCGGTCCCTTGAAGACGCCAATGCGGGAAACCGATCCTCGTCACCTGCCCCCCAATTATTATTTCGACCAAATCGACTGGCTCACCGCTTACGAACAAGGAAAAGTGTGGGACTGGGTGGAGCTCCGTCCCCAGACGCTCTGCGGTTTCTCACCGGGCTCACCAATGAGCATCCTTCCGGCAATCGCGGTTTACGCTGCGATATCGAAGGAACTCGGTTCGCCGCTGCGATTTCCGGGCAAGCCTGGTGCCTACGACACGATCTATCAGGTAACTGAATCAACTCATTTTGCGAATGCGGCGTTGTGGGCTGCGACAGAACCGCGATGTGGGAACCAAGCCTTCAACATTACTAATGGCGACTATTTCCGATGGCGTAACGTCTGGCCCAAGATCGCAGATGTTTTCGAAATGCAAATTGGCGATCCAGAGACAATTTGTCTCACGCAGACAATGGCCGACAAGCGTCCACTTTGGAAACAAATGACAACCAAGTATGGGCTCAAGCGCGTCCGGTACACGGATCTCGTCGCGTGGCCTTTCGCAGACTATGTGTTTGGCGCGGACTGGGACATCATGTCTGACGTGACCAAGTCTCGCCTCTACGGCTTCCAAGATGTAGTCGATAGCGAGGCGATGTTCGTGCGTCTACTGCGACGCTTTCGCGAAGAACGGATTGTGCCTTAGCGTTTGTGAGGTCGGGCCAGAGGTACCTCATACCGGTCTGGTTGGAGGTTCGAGTCCTCCCGGGCCCACCAATTTCGCGCATTTTGTCGGAATGGAAAAATTGTAGCACGCTCGAGGCGTGAGAAGTGCGTCTTGCATCGTAGCGCGCCTTCCAACGCTTCGTTTAGTGCGCTGTGGGAGATGAACCTATGTCGGACACCGGATGGAACAAAATCTAGCACCAAAAACGATATTGCCTCTAATTAGGGCGTTCACTTCGCCAATAGGTCGATGCTGACCCAAACAACGACAGCACCTATGTCCCTATAGGAACATTTGGGATGGCTGCACGTACCGTGCAGCAACAATTTGAGAATATTGGAACGATTGAAAGCGCTGCTCGTTTCCTTAATGTCCCCCCACCTAAGTTAAAAAGGAAACACAATGCCAAAGCAAATGCACGAGCAGGCTGCTGAACATCACGAGCAAGCCGCGAAAACTCATCGGACTGCGGCGCAGCAGCACGGCAGCAGCGATCATGTAAGCGGAAAGCAACAGTCAGCTCAGGCTTTTGAAAAATCAAAATCCGCTCACGACCGTTCGACGCAAGCTAACAATAAGAGCCAGCAGCAGAAGTAATTGACTGGCTCAATAAGTGGCCTTGACGCGTCCCACGTCGAGGCCATTTTTTTGTCTGCCGCATTTAGGCGTCAACACGGAATGGCGATGGCGGCGATGATGCGGCCGGCGCGCCTTGCGGTGTTCTTCCACAAATCTATGGCGAGATCGGATGCGATAAGGCCCCCTATCGCACACATCAAATCGATCCCCGAATTGCGAAGCACAGGTCGTGCCACGTGAGCGATGTCCCGCCCCGCCTGCCTGCCCAACCCACCTTGCCCCTTCACTTCAGCGCCCGATCTCATTCCGCTGGGCAGTATAGCAAGTCTCCTTCTGCCACTCCAGCGTGTAGACCGCGAATAGGGCAAAACTTCGTAATATTTTGAAGTAACGTAAACGCCCTCCCGCGATAATTTACTGATCGGCCGAATGCCAAACATTTGTGGCCTTTTGCCAATGCCACTTGTTGTTTGCCGCAACCTTCCATGACAAAACCTCAATTTCCGGATATATTTCCGGAAATAGCCTTGGAGGTGTCACAGGCGCGGATAGGCGTTCGGCGGGCGACCGGTCCGAAGAAACACCACCGTGGCTTGGCAAGGCTTGTTCGCGCCGGCGGCAACGCCAAAGCCGGTGCTTGAAGCGGTATTTCAGGCGGTGACCAAAGCCATGCAGTTGCCCGAGACGGTCGAAAAACTTAACAAGCAGAATTTCAATATTGTGCCGAACAAGTCGCTTGCCGACGCCAAGGCGTGGCTCGCCGACGAAATGAAGCATTGGGAAAATATCACCAGCACGGTGAAGATCGACATCGCGCAGTGAGGTGCTAATCCGGCATGCGAATTGGGACCGAATGTCTGGAGGATACATCTGAAATTATCCATTTCATTCAAGAGCATTCGGGCCTTCGGTGCAAATATCCGGCATAACTGCTTGACTGCCAAATTTGCGATGGAATGATGCGCTGGCTGTCCATCAAATGGTTAGCGGGGGGAATATTCTTCCGCGTAACTGGTTATAGCAACCAAACACATGAATACGTATCGGCACGGCTGGCGAAGAGCGAGCGTATTCATCGCCACACTCGCGCTTGTGCTGAACGTCGTGCTTGGTGCTTTTTGCGCCTGCCACGCTGAAGAGTCGGATAGTTGGCCAGCATCTAATTGCTCTCATGGGGACGATCACCACGCGCATGGCAAGAACCAGGTCCCGCCTGGCCAGCAGGATGACGACGATCTGTGCTGCAAGTGCTGCGGTACGATAGCCGTGAACTTTAGTAGCGCGCCGCTCTCACTTCTGCTCCCAGTCATTATTGAGTGGAATAAAGGCCCGGTCTTCGTGGTTCTGGACCGCGTACTGCCAAAATCTCTGCGCCACATCATCGAATCACCGCGAGGGCCTCCACTCGCGTGATGCCACGGCTACGGCCGATTCGGTTATCACACGCTCAAGAGTGGAGTCATCCCATGTATCGCCTATGGCTGCGCGCCTCAGCGCTGGCCCTGTTCGTCACTTTTGTGCCGGTTGCAAACGCATTCGCTCACTGTATCGTCGGCAACCGGTTCTTCCCCGCAACTCTCAACGTCGACGATCCCTGTGTCGCCGACGAACTGTCAATTCCGACGATAGCGGCCTTCAACAATGGAGATAATCCGGCGGCACAGGAACTCGACATCTCGGGCGAGTTCTCCAAGCGAATTACCGAGGACTTCGGCGTCTCGGTTGGGTCGACATGGACGCAGCTGAGACCTCCGGGCGGACCAACGGTCAGCGGCTTTCAGAATCTTGAAACCGCGTTCCAGTACCAGCTCTTGAAGGACACACCACACGAATTGGCTCTGCTGGCGGGGCTGGTCGTGGATTGGGGCGGCAGCGGATCCGCCAACGTTGGCGCCGATCGCTTCACGACCTACACGCCCACTTTCTATTTCGGCAAGGGATTCGGCGACTTGCCCGACACCGTGCGTTGGCTTCGACCATTCGCTCTGACCGGCCAAGTGGGCTACGCGATCCCGGGCAGCTCTTCGACCGTGGGGACCGATCCCGACACCAGCAATGTCATAACCACCGCCAACCCCCAAGTCTTCAAGTGGGGCGCGACGCTGCAATACAGTATGCCCTATCTAAAATCTGCCGTGGTTGATCTCGGCCTGCCCGATTTCATCAACCACCTGATCCCAATCGTGGAAGCGCAACTCGCGACGCCGGTTGCTAATTTTGCCGATAGCGGGACCAAGACGACCGGCACGATCAACCCTGGCGTCATCTACGTCGGGAGCACCTATCAGGTCGGCATCGAGGCGATCATCCCGGTCAATCGCGACAGCGGCACCAACATCGGCGTCATGGGGCAGCTTCACCTCTATCTCGACGACATGTTCCCGAACTCGTTTGGCCGCCCGCTCATCAACACCGCCGTCGTTGCCAGCAAGTCCGGAGGGCTGTGATCATGCGTAGAATCCTCATCGCGATGCTGGCGTTGCTTGTGGCTACGGCGGCGAGCGCGCATGCTTTCCTTGATCATGCGAATCCGCCGGTGGGCAGCACTATGCGCACGGCGCCGCGGCAATTGTCCCTTTGGTTCACCCAAGATCTCGAATCGGCATTCAGCAGCGTCGTCGTACGCAATGCGACCGGGGCACGTGTCGATGCGGGTAATGCGCGCGTCGACAGTGGCGACCATAAGCTCATGCGCGTGTCACTGCGGGCCTTGCCGGCAGGCACCTATAAGGTGAGTTGGCATGTGTTGTCGGTCGACACCCATACAACGGAGGGCGATTTCAGCTTCACCGTGGGCGGGCCATGAGCGCCTTATCGCGCCGGGTTGGAGAGCATCTTGATTGAGCCATTAGTCGCCGCTCGCGCCGTGCATTTCGCGGCGATGATGATGCTGGAAGGCGCGATCGTCTTCCGCTTCCTTATCGCCGATCCAATCCTGGGCGCTGCGGGCGGCGAGGAGCAGCGCGTGCTGCGCCGATTGCTGGCTTGGACCGTGTGGCTGGGACTGCTTGTCGGCGTCGTCTCAGGAGCGGCGTGGCTGATTTTGCTCGCTGGAAGGATCCGCGGCCTGGCGCCGGCGGCAACGCTCTCCCAGGGCGTAGCTTGGATAGTATTGACGCAAACACGGTTCGGCGAAACCTGGCAAGTACGTTCCGTTCTCGCCGCACTTCTCGCCGCTTCAATGTTCGCGCTTAGTCGTGGATCCCAAAATAGCGAACGCTGGTACGGAGTGAATTCGATCGTATTGGCGGCGAGTCTCGTCGGTGCACTGGCATGGGCCGGACATGGCGCCGCCACGCCGGACGCGATAGGCGGCGTTCAACTTACCGCTGACGTGTTGCATCTTATTGCCGCCGGCATCTGGATCGGCGGGCTGCTGCCCTTGACGGCAATACTGGTGACCGCTCGCCGCCAAGGCGACGTGCGCTCAATTGCGATCGCGGCGGAAGCCACGCGGCGCTTTTCGGTCCTCGGCGTCGGCAGCGTCCTGACCCTGCTCGGGACCGGTATGGTCAATACTTATGTGCTCGCCGGTAGCGTACCAGCGCTGGTGGGCACGCCGTATGGCCGCCTGCTGTTGATCAAAATCGGCCTATTCATCGCCATGGTCTCGATCGCCGCGTTCAATCGCCAAGGCCTCACTCCGCGCCTGGCGTCCGTTGCTGCCGCTCAGACCTCAATGGCACTCGGCGCGATCGCGGCCCTCGTGCGCAATAGCCTAGCGGAGCTTGCTCTAGGCCTTGCAATTCTGGTTGTCGTCGGCGCGCTCGGAATTCTGATACCCGGCCTGCACGATCAGCCGGTCTGGCCATTCCCTGTGCGTTTCAGCACCGACGCCCTGGGCGACCCGCAACTTCGCAATTCGATCTTCGCCGCCTTGGCAGCCATTGTGATCTCGGCGCTGCTAGCGATCGCTGCAGTCTTGTGGCGCCGCCTGCGCTGGCCCGGGATCATCTGTGCCTTAGTCCTGGTCGGATATTTTGCGCCCACACTACGCGAGCTCACAGAACCCGCTTACCCAACAAGTTTCTATGGCTCGCCGACCGGGTACTCGGCCCAGTCGATCGCCCGCGGACAGGACCTATTCCTGGAGAATTGCGTCGCCTGTCACGGTCCGCAGGGCCGCGGCGACGGCCCTGCCGCCCAGTCCCTCACCAAAAAGCCGGCTGATCTCACGGCTGAACACATCTACGGCCATCCTGATGGCGACATCTTCTGGTGGATTACGCATGGAAAGAAGGGGGGAATGCCCGCCTTCGGCGATGTACTTGACGAAAATGCCCGCTGGAACCTCATCGATTTCATCCATGCCAATGCCGACGCCGTACGGCTGCGCGCCGCCGCTGGCCAGGTGAACAGTCTTGCCTATCCGATGCCTAACTTCTCGATAGAGTGTCCGGACGGGTCAGTCGTATCAATTGACGAGCTCAAGGACCGCGTGCTTCACCTTGTGTTTGCCGGGCCGCAAGCCGCCGACCGCTTGCACGCATTGGCCGGGCTCGAAGCCAACAACGTGATGCGCATCCTTGTGGCACCGTCGGATCCATCCAGCACTGCCTCGGCCTGCATCGTCAGCGACCCCCATGTGCTCCAGGTCTTTGCGTTGTATCGTGGCATGATCGCCGATACCCCTCTCCCCACCGAATGGCTCGTCGACGCCGCGGGATTGCTACGTGCCATCTGGTATTTTGGAAACGGCGAACCGTGGAGCGATGGAATGACGTTGAAGCATCGTCTCGATGACATCAGACGCATTTCCGCCGCGGCGCGTGCCGCCGGAGGTCATGCGCATCATCACTGATATGGCGTCTTTCATAACATGGCGGCTTTCACAAACGACGCCTTGCAGGTCTTACGGCTGAAAGTCGCTTTGATTCCTCAGCGGATATTGTAACGGATCAGCTCCATGGTCACGATTCGTCTGCCAGGTGCGGTAGCGTGCGTTCCATCATTGCCAACCATTCTCGGTCGAGAAGCTCTGAACCGGAGCTGCGCAGCGACAGGAGAAATTGCGCCAGAGCGATCACAGCGGGCTGACGCTAGGCGATTCCCTGCCCTTATCAATGCGGATGGCATTTTCGCTACCAGCCTAAAATCTTGCGGTGAATGCCGGAAGGGTGCAATCTTACCGTCGTAAGGCCTGTCATAGAGGCAATCATCTCAGGGAAACGTTCAATGATAATGAGCAATGGGCTGACTAATGCGACGCGTGCATTCATACGTCGCCGTCTCGTGCCGATGCTGGTTGCGGTACCGCTTGCGGCTGTCGCGTATGGCGCGCAGGCGCAGACGCCGGGCGCCTGGAAAATGGCCGCGCCGATGCCTCGCCCCATGGGCGAAATCGTTGCTGCGACCGCCAACGGAAAAATCTACGTGCTCGCCGGTCTCGACGACGTAGACCACACCGCCTACGGGACGGTCTGGGAATACGACCCCGCGGCCAACAAGTGGAACGTGAAAAAGCAGATGCCGGGGCCCGCGCACCACATCATGGTCGCGAGCTACCACGACAAAATCTACGTGTTCGGCGGCTACACGCGCCCTAAGGATCTCAAAGCGTGGCAGCCGACCAACAAGGCCTGGGAGTACGATCCGGCGAACGATAGCTGGAAGGCGCTTGCCCCCATGCCGACGCCGCGCGGCGCCGGCCAGGCGGTCGAGGTCGGCGGCAAAATCTACGCGATCGGTGGCGTCGAATCCAACGAGCCCGGCAATCCTGGTGCCCCTATCGGCGTCGGCAGCACGGCGCAGCTCGTCCTCGGGACCATGGAGGCCTACGATCCCGCCACCAATAAATGGCAAACGCGGGCGACGATGCCGACCGCGCGCAACCATTACGAAGCGCAAGCCGTCAATGGAAAGATCTACGCCATCGATGGCCGCATCGGCACGACCTTCATCACCAAGTCCGGCGTCATCGATCTTGTCGAGGTTTACGATCCCGCCAAGAACCAGTGGACCTATGCGACGCGAAGCCCCACCCCCCGCGGCGATGTCACGGGTGCGGTGTACGACGGCAAGATCTACGTCGCCGGCGGCGAATTCCAGGACACCAAGCGCAAGATGACGTTCTGGGCCGTCGAGGCCTACGATCCGGCCAAGGATCGTTGGGAGGAACTGCCCCATATGCAGATCGCACGTCACGGCTTTGCCTCGGCGGTCGTCGGCAATACGCTGCACGTGATGGGAGGCAGCTTCCAGTCGGACGGCATGCCGGGAA
>Ga0182024_10026588_pt1 | contig 10161 bp, 5 predicted proteins | sample P32metaG_FD_120480 | JGI IMG/M metagenome (GOLD analysis project Ga0182024, IMG submission 120480) | Permafrost microbial communities from Stordalen Mire, Sweden - P3-2 metaG (Illumina Assembly) | ecosystem: Environmental > Terrestrial > Soil > Wetlands > Permafrost | place: Sweden: Stordalen...
ACATCTCGACGAGCTGGCCGCGCTGGTCGTCAAGCTGGGCGGCACCGCGAAACGAAAGCTCCCCGGCTGGCTTCCCAAGGCGGCGGTGCTGGCGCTCGCCGGCGCCGGGATCGTCGCGGGACTGGACTACCGCGCCCAGCGGGCGCTTTCCCGCGAGCGAACGCAGTGGGTCGATCGACTCGCCGCGGCGATCAAGTTGCCGGCAACGGCCGGCGTGTATCAAAGCGATCCTTCCTTGCGGGCGGTGATCCAGGACGTGACCCAGGCGGACGATCCCGCCGTCCGGGCATCCGATCAGGTCTCCGAAATCCGGCCGCTGAGCTACCTGCGCGTGCGGTCGAGCCTGGCAGCCGCCAGACGCACCGAGGCGGATGTCTCCCCAACATATTGGCCTGTGGCGGCGCGGGTTCTCGATGCTCAGCTCGTTCTGGAGCGCGCAGACTGGAAGCAACCGGCCCAATTCGCGGCCGATTCGCTGGCTGCGCTCAAGCCGGGGCCGCAGAAAGACCTCGATGCCGCGATTCGCCAGGTTATATCGCTCGATGGCGCCGTGCATGATCAACTGCCAGCGCTACTGAAGAATTGGCGCGATCTGGATGCAACCGCCGCAGCTCTGACAAATACCGGGGATCTCTATCTGTCCGCGTTTGCAACGCTGCTCCAACGATCGGCATCAGAAGCCATTCGGCTCGGTCCCAAGGGGTTTGAAGGGGGCGATGTCTTGGAATCCAACGTCAGTTTGGCCGCGAGACTGCAGACGATCGCAAAGGGCGGATACCCGCAGAACATCGACAGGCAACGATGGAAGAGCGAAGTCACCTCCCGGATGGATCTTTCGCGATTGCGCATCGCCGACGTTCAGAAGTGGCTCGATCGCGAGCCTTCGTACGCCAGCGAGAACCTTCGGACCGCCAGCACGACGCGCCAACTGCATGATGCCCTGAAGAAGGCGCTCGACAGGGTCGCCCGGCTGGCGCCAGATCCGAGTGACGCATCGGAGATCGCCGTGCAGCGAAAAATCATCGAGAGCGATCTGGACTCATTCTCCCAGCGGCATTTCACCAGCAGGGACATCTCGGACGGGACATTCGCCGCGGAGCGCACCCGCATCGAGTCACAGATCGAGGGCTTGCTCAGCCACATCCATCAGGGCGACCCGACGCCCTGGATCGCTTCTTTGCCCACGCTTTCCACGCATTCCGACGTGATCAACTCGTATTGGGAAGACTGGAAACACCTGCTTCGGACCAGCACCGGCGAGATGACCCGGCGCAACGACCTGTTTCAAACGTATCGGCGGAAGACCACGGGCTTGCAGAAAGCGCTCACGCAGCTCGACGCCGATTTTCCGCCGGCTCCGGCCGATCTGAGCGGCGCATTTGCCGACGCGGCGAAAAATCGACGCGAGAACGAATTGGGAAAACTGCTGGCCGTCATCGACACGGCGGCCACCCAGCCCGCGATTCCGGCCGAGACCCTCGCCGCTGACGGCTACAAGCAATGGTCCATCAACCTGATCGCGCTGTCGCATGACTTTCCGATTCGCTCCGAGCTTTTGACCCTCAGCGACAAGCCGGATGAAATCTGGAAGCAAACCGAGCCCGCATTTTGGAATGACCGGCCCGTGCAGCGGCTGGTTGCGCCTGACCTGACCCGCCTCGCCCGGCTGCGCGCCGTCGCGAAGCTGGCCAGACCCGATCTGCTCGACGCGGCGACCGAGTCCACCGTTCCCGAGATCACGTTTGCCGCGTGGCAGCAGATCGGGCTTCCATCGGTTTCTCCTCCCTGGCCTTCGCAGCCAGGCGAGCTGGAAACCGAGCGCGACATGCGCGAAAAACTCGCCGGCATGATCCGCGCGATGCGCGATCCGCAAACCAAAGCGGCTCTCGGCGCGATCCTTGCCGAGCAGGGAGTGGCGCGATGGCGGCGGTTTGTGCAATCCGCGCAGTCAGAATCGATGCTCCAGCAGGCCATGGAGCTGAAAGGCTCGTTCGGGGATGACGCGGCTCTGTTCTTCGCGCTCACGCCCGCGGCCCGGTTCAATCTCGCGCTCTGCATCGGCAGGCAGCAGGTCCGCGGTTCAGATGAAAAGTCGGCGGCGTCGGTGATTGCGGCGCTAAATAAATCCGCGCTGGACCTGAGCGACCACAAACCGGTGCAGCGTCTGCTGGACCGGCTGGCCCGCATCAATGTGAAGGAACGCTTCTCCGACCGGAATCCGGGCGACCGCTTTACGCTGCCGATTCCGGGCGCCAGCCAGCCGTTTGTCTTTCAGCGCGTCGAACCGCCCGATGACCGCCCGTTTTATCTCAGCACCACCGCCGTCAGCTTCGGACAGTTCGCCGGCGTGATTCAGGCGGCCGGCGCGTGGGAACAGGCCGCCGGATTCTCGTGGGGCGTCATGCCTGGCCAACCGGACAATCGGCGCGGGCCGCGCGTATGGGAATGGGTTCAGAAACCGGCGCTGACGATGGCAAATCCCCTTCTGTGGCTTCATCCTGACGACGACAACGATTACGCTCCGCCGTTCCGCATCGACCGCTTCAACCGAACCGCGCTGTCGGACGACGTCGGCGGGAATCCCTCGCCGGAACATCCAATGCAGCAGATGCCCGCAGAGGCGGCGCTGTATTTTGCCGGGCTGTGCGGGTGCCGGCTGCCCACCGCTTCGGAGTGGCGCAACGCGTATGCGATTTTTGAGCGAACCGTGCCGCCGGAGCGTTGGAATCTGCGCGATCAGACATGGGATCAGCAGCGCCGCTATGCGGCAACGACCGCCGCGACAACCATCCACTGGCCCGATGAAGGAATCTACCGGCCCGAAAATGTGACCATTCCCGCCGGGACGCAGGCCCAGGCGCGGCCGGAGAACGATGGCACGCTCTTCTTCCGCACCGTCAACGGCCCGGGCGGCGGCACGTTTCACCAATTGATCGGAAACGTCGCGCAGTTGATCTGCGAGGCGCCAGACGCCTTTGACGACTGGCCGGATAAGTCCAACGCCGCTGCCATCCGCAAGTTCCTTGACCAAGCCCCCGATTCGCTGTTTGTCATCGGGGGTTCAGCGCTCTCCCCTCCGGACGTCCCGTTGCAAACGCCGCTTCCGTTGGAACATACGGATGTCGGTTATGCGGACGTGGGCCTTCGCCTCGCCTTCACGGCGCCGGCCAGATCGCTCTCTGAAAGGCTGGGATGGGTGCTGAGCGGCCAGTCATACATTTGGGAAAAGACAGCCCCAACTACCGATCCAACTGGTGCCCCAACGGCACGATGACGCTTTTCGGTGTATACAGAACGTAGTGGCCGCACCAGATGACGTACGCAAGAGCCCGCCAAATCCCCAAAATGCTGCTGCCCGCCCTCTCGCTTGCTCTCGCATGCGTGACACCGGGCGGTTGCGCCAATAGTCCCGCGCCGGCTCAGAAATTTGTCGCCCAGGCCAATCGCCTTCATGACGAAGCGCTCGTCCAGACAATCATCCCCGACCGCGATTTGGAAGACTACATTCAACAGGTCGGCCAGCGGATCATCGACGGCGCGCGGGAAGCCGCTCCCGAAAAGGCCGCCAATTCCTTCTTCGCCAATGTCCAGTTTCATCTGGTGGACAGCAAAGTCCCCAACGTTTTCACGACCGGCGGGAAACATATTTACGTGTATGCCGGCCTCTTCGCGTTCTGCCAGAACGAAGAGGAACTGGCGACGGCCATGTCGCAGGCATACGCCCACCTGATGAATCTCGATCTCGAGCACACCGGACTGCATCCCGATCCGGCAGGCGCGTTGCGCTCCGAAGTCTGGGACTTCGTGATCAACCCGTTCAGCCGCTCGCAGGATCTCGCGGCGGATCGGGTGGCCTTCGCCGTTTTTGAGAAAGCGGGCTGGGACGGCTCGAAGTTTGAGAATCTGTTCCAGCGCGTCAACGACACTTACCACTCGATGCCCGAGCCCAACCGTTCGTCACTTGCCGAGCGGGCCGCCAACGCCCACGCGCTCAGCGCAACGGCCACGCTGCAAAGCCGCCGCCCTCCCGTGGCGGATCGCCACACATTCGACCTGCTTAAGCATCAGGCCGCAATCCTGGCCGCCAAGCAGACTTCCCCGCTGGAGGATGAAACCTATCTTCTGGCATTGCCCAATCTGATCCTCTCGCACGATCTGCCCGAACAGCGCGCCGCGCAGGATTTGCTAAAGCCCCCGCCGCCGCCGGCGGTGAAGCTTGAACCGAATTGATCAGAAATTAAAAATCGCGTCCACCGCCGCGGTCACCTGACTGTCCTTGGTAAGGCCGTTGAAATAATCGCGCGACGAATAGTCATAGCGAATCTCGGGGCGAATCTTGAAGACCGCGGGAGTATTGCCCGGAAACGGCGTGACGGTGACGCCCACGGTGGCTTCATAGAGATTCTGCGAAATGCCCGTGGTGAAGGCTTCCTCGTCGCGATACCACTCGCCGCGGGCGCCGAGGCTGAGGTGATCGTCCAGCTTGAGGACGAGGTATCCAGAGACACCGTACCAGTTGGCGTTCTTGCCGTCAGCGGAGCCGGCGGCGTCGTTGCCGTAGACGCTGTCGAGAAGGAACGTGAGGTTATCGCCGATGGCCTGCGTGAGCGTCAGATCGACCGCCTGGCGGTAATGGCTGTTGTCGTTGTTGTCTTCGGGGCCGCTGATGACGGCCAGCGTGAAGCTGGTCTTGTCGCTGGGGGAATAGCGAATCCGGCCCAGGCCGTCGATGGCGCCGTTGTTGTCGTCCAGCGACTGGCCCCAGCCGCGGGAGATGCCGGCTTCGATGCTGAGCTGATCGTTGATGTTGTAAAGCCCCGTGATGCCGGTGAGCGTGAAGGGCAGCGCGGCTCCAAACGTGAAGCTGTGGGAATAAAAGACGCTGGCGTTGGGATCGATCTGCTTGAAGAAGAGGAATTTGCCGAGCCGGATGCGCAGCCCATCGCCAACCGGCAGGCCGATGTCCAGATACATCTGCGGTATGTCGAACTGATATTCCGGGCCGTTGAAGAAACCCTGATAGCTGAATAATCCGTTGGAGTGAATGAACCGCGCATCGGTGCCGTACATCAGTTCGAGCCGTCCGCCGATGTCGAATTGATGGGAAGTCAGATCGACGAGCCTTTCGACATTGAGATCGGTCTGATTCACCTCGGCATCGTTGTGCTTGATGTCGAAGACGCGGCCGATGTTGATGTCCTTCGCGGGGTTGTCAAAGTTCCACGTATACGAGCCTTCGATGTGCCCATAGATGTCGATCCGCGCCGCTTGCAGCCCCTGGCCGATTCCCGTCTTGTCCAGCGCCTCCATCAACAGCGACTGCGGCTGCGCGGCAGTCGCGGCATCATAATACTGAGGCGTGAGAGCCAGCTCTGAAGGAGACGGCACGATCGCGCCGGCCGAATCGGCCATCGCCGCTGATGCCCATCCGCCGACCGCGCACACACACGCACCCACCAACAGCTTCCAGGAACGTGACATGGAGACTCCTTCGCTTATGTGAAAAGACCCGCGAGCCAAGAAACTTATCCTTGCATCAGCCCAGAAGATAACTGACGGCGGCAACCCGTTCCAGCAGCCTGCAAGAACGCGCCAGCGCATCCTGCCGGCGGCGGTGGCATTCCTCTCAGACCCGACGGCGCCCGAGCCGCCGCATCTTTCATTTTCCCGCGCTTTCCGCTGAAATTTCACCACGATTTCTCGCTCAAGAACGGCGTCGATGCAACACAATGCAACCAAATGCAGCACTTTTCGAGACTGCGATGGCAAGACTTAAAATTGACAAGCGAATGACGTGATGTATTACCTGCGCCCTCCCGCCGCAATGCGCCCCGGTCATTCCCTGGAGATCGTGGGGGCAATGCCAGCGGTTCCATGCCGACAGACCGCATGATCATGTCGAAGCCGGAGGAGAACTTGGCGTCTCGATCCCGGATCAGATACCGGCATTTGGCCAGCAGGTCGCATCCGCCGCTGGTCAGGTTGCGGGCGGCCTGCCGCATCCAGGCATCGGTTGGATTGCGCGTGATCCCCGCGACGTAGACCTTGCGATTTTGCCCGAAACCGACGCCAGCGGCGTTTCCCATCCCATTCGCGTTTCTCCAAAAAGGCTGCGAAGGTAGTGCGTCATCGCCGGGTCTGGAAGCGCAGCGACGCCAGCCGATTCGATCCGGAGACCGGCAGATCGGGGACGGTCCAGAACGGATGTGGAAGTAGTCACTGCGGCGCCATCCGGCTCGCTACGGCTTTTTGCGTTTGGCGTCACTGGCTATGAATCTCAAATAATCGCTCGATAGCTTCGAGAAACACGACGGGAACCAACCTGCACCATCGTCGGTCATCCCGTACAACGACGCCCTCCTATTTCGGTAATACCGGACATGAGGGTTTCCCGATGGATCGCGGCGGGCTTCTTGCTTCTCATGGTCGGGCCGGCAACTGCGGATGAACCGACGACGACGCTGATGGGATCGCCGCAGTTTGTTCCCACCGCGGAGCATCCTGTCGGCTGGCGCGGGGATGGGACAGGACGCTATCCGGCGGCCCAGCCGCCCACCACGTGGCATCGCGAGCAAGCGGGCGACAATCAGACACTTTCCAACATCCCCTGGATGACGCCGCTGCCCGACGTCGGGGTTTCCAGCCCAATTATCGTCGGGGACCGGATTTTCCTCACCTGCGAACCGGCGGATCTCCTCTGCCTCGACAAGCAGAGCGGCCGCATCCTCTGGATTCGCTCGATCCCGGAATTCGAGGCAATTCCGGAGGCGGCGCTCAGCGCCAATCCAGCCTATGCCCAGACACTCGCGCCGCTGTCGGCGGAACTGGCCGCGATGAACGACAAGATGGTCATCGAGCTCAATACGCCGGCGCCGACTGCGTCGGTGAAGCCGCCGCCGGCTCGCGCGGCGCTATTGCAGAAGAAGCGGGACATTGAGAAACAGATCATCAAGGAGGAACTGAGGATCGACAAGAAACGCTTCACCCACAACTGGGCGCAGGCGGTCTTCGGCTACACCGGCGCGACGCCGACGAGCGACGGGGAGCGGGTCTGGGCATTTCTCACCACCGGCGTGACGGTCTGCTACGATTTGCAGGGCAATCGCAAGTGGATCGCCGGCGGCGAGGGAGGCGGCAGCGAGCACGGCAACTTCGCCAGCCCGCTGCTGTGCGACAATCGCCTCATCGTCTGGGCAAATGAGCTGCGCGCGTATGACAAACTCACCGGCGCGCTGGCCTGGACGACACCGGCGAAGGCGTTCAATACCTACGGCTCGCTCTTCCGTGCCAAGTCTGACGGCGAATCCGTCGCCTGCTACCAATGGGGATTCTTCACTCGTGTCCGCGATGGTGCTGCAATCTGGGACCAGGGCTCTTTCGGCGATTCGGTCACCACACCCATTGTGGAAGATGGCAAAATCTTCGCCTGGGCCGGCTACCCGCATGGTGACCGGGAAAAGAAGGGATTCAGAGCCTTTCCCGTTCCACCGAACACCAACAGCGGCAAGTTGGCCGACGCCTATCGATTCGACACGGATTGGGCGGCCGATGAGATGCCGATTGATGACAAGAAAAATCCATTCGATCGATTCTTCGTCGCTTCGCCGCTGTATGTGGACGGCCTGATCTACCAGGTGAATCAGGGCGGCGGCTTGATCGTCAACGATGCCGCAACGGGCGAGCAGGTCTACCGGAAGGTGCTCCCGCTCAAGCCGCGGACGGAGTATTGGAACTGGGCGGGATGCGGCGCCAGCCCGACGTTGGCGGGCAAATTCATCTACCTCTACGACAACCAGGGCACCACGATCGTCATTCGCCCGGGACGGAAGTACGACCAAGTCGCGATCAATGTGATAGAAGAATGGCGCGAGAACAAGGAGCGGGAACAGAACCTGGCGACGCCCGTCTTCGACGGCAGCCGCATGTATTATCGCACGCCGGGATTTCTGTATTGCATCGGCGGGAAGTAAGCATGACCGGATCGAAAGGATTCCTGCTTCGCACTTTCATCCTGGCGCTCCTGGGCACATTGGTATCGCTCGTCGGCGGCGCGGAAACTGAGCCGCTGGGCGCGGCGGGCTCCATCGCTTCTCCCGAGCATCCCTTCGGCTTCCGGGGCGATGGCAGCGGACGATTCCCCGGCGCAACGCCGCCGATCAACTGGTCGCCTGAGAAGAACGTGCGATGGAGCGCAGCGGTCGGATCGGGCTATTCCTCCCCCATTCTCGCGGGAGACTGCGTGATCGTCACTTCCGAGCCGGATCTTCTGATCTGTTTGAATCGCGCTGATGGAAAAGAGCGATGGAGGGTCAGGACCACGCCGCAAGATGTTTCGGATGACGCCGGCCGCAATGCCGCGGCGGCGAATCAACCGCCGAAGAATGGCTCCGGGTTCGCCGCCGCGACCCCAATCACCGATGGCAGAAACATTTACGCCGTATTCGCCAACGGCATCGTTCGCGCGATTGGCATCGATGGAAAGCCCGGATGGACGACGTGCGTCACCGCGCCCCCCTGCACCGGCTACGGCCGGGCCGCTTCGCCGATTCTGGTCGGCGGACGTCTCATCGTACACATGACCGGCTTGTACGCGTTTGATCCCCAGACCGGCAAACAACTCTGGGCCAACGACGACGCGAAGTCGACGTATGCCACACCAGTCGCGTCGAAAATCGGGGCTGACGAGATTATCGTCACCCCCTCGGGCGATGTGCTTCGTGCCGCGGACGGGAAGAGCATGACCTCGGCCATCGGGATGACGCAGCAGGCGAGTCCGATCGTCGGCCCGGATGGAACGATCTATTTCCCCAGCGGACCGATCAGCGCCGTTCGGCTCGCCCCGGATTTCAAGGACACCGAAATCTGGAGCGGGCCGATCTCCGGCGACACGTTCAGTTCGCCCCTCCTTGTCGAGAACAACTTGTTCATCGTCAACAGCGACGGTCAGCTTTTTGCCTTCGACATACACGCCATGGGCTCCGCCGATCCCGTCATCAATGGCCGCGCATTGGTCGCTCCTACCAAGGGGAGCCCGGCAGTCTTTTCCAGCGTGTCACTGGCCGGGAAGTATCTGTTCCTGCATTCCAATCGCGGCGAAACAATCGTGCTGGAAGCCAATCGCGAAGCAAAGCAAGTGGCAAAGAATCAACTGCCGTCGGGAAGCGGCGCCTCGCCGGTGTTTTGCGGCAAGGAGATATACATTCGCGACGGCGAGAAGCTGCTGTGCATACGTTGGTAGTGTTAAGGTTTCGGTTTTCAGTTTTCAGTTTTCAGTGAAATGCGGGAGCCGCACCAACTGAAAACTGACCGCTCCGGGCAACTTCTCAGCGGCGTGCCATCTGGTATGATGGCAGAAAGTACGTCTGGCCGCTCAATTCGGAAACGAGGAAACCAATCATGTCGCGATCCATGCTGCTTCTTTTTTCAGCGCTTGTTCTTGGTCTGATCTCCCTTGCGGTGGTTGCAGATGATGCAGCGCCCGTCGCCAACGCGATCGAACTGTACAACGGCAAGGATCTCACCGGCTGGGGTTACAAGACCGGCGAGAAATTCGATGGGAAAACGGAGTCGGATGACAAGCGATTTTCGGCCGTGGATGACGAGATCATCGTCAACGCCGCGACGCCTGAGAACAAGGGGATCCACCAGTTGTGGACGACCCGGCAGTTTCCCAAGGACTTTGTTCTGACGCTGGAATTCCGCGCCTCGGTCAACGCCGACAGCGGCCTGTTTGTGCGCGAGCCGCAGTTGCAGGTCCGCGATTACCTGGTGGCCGGGCCGTACAAGCAGCTCAAGAAGTACAAGGCACAGGATTGGAACGAGATTGTGCTGGTGGTGAAGGGAAACACCGCCCATTGCACCTGCAACGGCGAGGTGCTCGAGGATGCCTTGAAGATTCCCGACACCGGCGGCATCGGCCTGGAAGCCGACCGCGGGAAAATGGAATATCGGAAGATCAAGCTGACGGAAATGCAGTAGCTGGAAGCCGGCGTTACCGGCCTGTCGCATTGCGAAGATCCTTGTCGGGCAGCTTGAAAGGCGTTTGGTAATGGATCAGTTTGAATTGACCGTCGGATGCCACAGGTCTCGGAGTACCGCGACCTGTAGTATCCCATAAGGCAATTCAAACCGACCCCCTTCCAGACGTTTCCCTCTGCGTCC
>Ga0182024_10026589_pt1 | contig 10161 bp, 9 predicted proteins | sample P32metaG_FD_120480 | JGI IMG/M metagenome (GOLD analysis project Ga0182024, IMG submission 120480) | Permafrost microbial communities from Stordalen Mire, Sweden - P3-2 metaG (Illumina Assembly) | ecosystem: Environmental > Terrestrial > Soil > Wetlands > Permafrost | place: Sweden: Stordalen...
ATCGTCAGGGGGTCCAAATTCAAGTCCTCTCGGTGTCGCAGGCCCAGCCGTACCTCGAGAGTGCGGTGGACGCTGCTCACGCGTCTAAGGTCGGCAATGATCTCTACCTCGAGCTATGCCGCGAGCACGGCAACCGGTTCTTCTCCCTCTCGCAGATGCCCCTGCCGCACGTGAACGAGTCAATCCTCGAGATCGAGCGAATATGGGACGACAAGTACAACGTCGGAGCAACCATTGGATGTAGCATCGCTGGCCGTCATCTTGACGACCCGGAGTTCGCACCCGTCTACGATGAGCTGAATCGCCGCAACGCGGTCGTGCTGCTGCACCCCACGGGCACCAACTGTGTCGTCGACGGCGACGACTACAACTTCAACTGGCTGGTCGGAGCGCCCTTCGAGGACACGATCGCGGCGTTGCGCCTGGCAATGTCTGGCATCACCGAACGCTGCCCGAACATCCGATTCATCGTTCCCCACCTGGGTGGAGCGCTACCGTTCCTCCTGGCGCGCATCCTTCGAATGACCGGCGGACGTGGCGAGCAGGGACTGCGCAAGATGTACTACGACACCGTCAACGGCTCGGTTGACGCGCTGCAATGTGCAGCGAACTTCTGGGGCGTGGACCGACTGTTGTACGGCACCGACTTTCCGTACGAGAGCGTGAGCGAGTACGAACGCCGCTTGACGTACATAGATGAGGTGGGGTTCAGCCAGAAGGATGTTGATCAGATCAAAGGTGAGCGAATCGCCGAGTTGCTTGATCTGGCTAAGAGGCTGGCTTCATGATGGCGCCTACGGCAGCGGACCCACCGGGGCGTCCCTCGGACTGGGTTGCGGACCGTTGAGCGCCAACCAAGACGTGGAGACTTTTCCAACGCTGTATTCGATGTCTCGCTGGTCGCTGCGCGTGCGCCGCTGGGGCACGATCAAACGTACCTAACACTCCACGAAGTAACGAGGAAAGGCAAGGTCATCCACTATGACGCGTGAAGGAAATGATGAACTGTTCCACGACGCGCTCTACAGTCCAATGGCTTTGTTCAGCGTCTCTGGAAAGACGGCTGTCATCACCGGGGCCTCGGGTGCCTACGGCCGAACCATCGCCATTGCGCTGGCTTCACTCGGCTGTAATCTGCTGCTCGCCTCCGGCTCGTCCGACGAGTTGAGCAAAGTCGCCGAGGAGGCTTCGGGCGCGGGGGGACGCGTGGCGGTCATCCAGGCTCGCCCCGACACCATCGGCGACGCCACCGCCATCATCGCTGCGGCAACCGCATCGTTCGGGACGCCGGACATGCTCATCGTGGCCTCGGGTCTCAATCTGCCGGCAATTATCGACGAAATGCCGGTCGAGAATTGGGAGTCGATCATGGACGCCAACGTTCGCGGACCGTGGTTGATGGCCAAGGCCTTCGGCGCAGCCGTCGGTGACCAAGGTCGTGGCAAGAAGGTTCTCTTCATGTCTTCGGTTCGCGGGCGACTGGGCAACGCGGCCGGTTATACGGCATATTGCGCGTCCAAGGGCGGGGTCGATGCCTTGACCCGAGTGCTCGCTACCGAGTGGGGACCCCGCGGCATCATGGTGAACGCCATAGCCCCCACGGTCTTTCGTTCGAGCCTGACGAGTTGGATCTTCGCCGACGATGACCGGGGCAAGGCCGCACGGGCGCGGAACCTGTCGCGAATTCCCCTCGGGCGACTCGGTGAACCGGAGGACCTCGTTGGTATCTCGGTCTATCTCCTGTCGCCGGCTTCGGACTTCTGCACCGGTCAGGTTCACTACGTCGATGGGGGGTATACCGCGGGATGACGCTCTCACGCGACACGCCGGTGACGATCGTCGGGGCGGGATTAATGGGCTTGGCGATCGGTCAGGTCTTCGCCGCGCGCGGCCACGACGTCACGCTCTATGACGTACGCAATGAGACGCGGGCCAGTGCTTTGGAGCGCGCGGGTGCGATCTTCGATTTGCTTGATCAGAACAAAGAGGCGGGACTCGCGCACTTGAAGATCGACGGTGATCTCAAAAGCGCCGTCGCCGGCGCTGGTCTTGTGATCGAGGCCGGTCCCGAGCGGCTTGGCGTGAAGCGAGAGATCTTCCTCGATCTTGAACGTTTCACTGATGAGTCGGTCGTGCTCGCCACCAACACCTCGGGCATCCCGGTCCGCGAGATCGTAGAGCCTCTCGGTCAGAAGTTCCGCGTGCTCGGGACCCACTTCTGGAATCCCCCGTATCTGGTGCCACTCGTCGAGGTGGTCGAGGCCGAGTCGACGTCGCCTGAACTCGTGACCCAGACCATCGAGTTGCTGCGTGGCGTGGGAATGCGGCCCGTGCATCTTCGAGCGGATATCCCCGGTTTCGTCGGAAATCGCATGCAGCACGCCTTGAAGCGCGAAGCGATTGCCATCGTCGCTTCGGGCGTCTGCGACGCAGCGACCGTTGACACGGTCGTGAAGTACGGCTTTGGGCTTCGTCTGCCCATACTTGGTCCGCTCGAGCAGTCCGATCTGGTCGGACTCGAGTTGACGCTGGCGATTCACGAGACCCTGATGCCAGAACTCGACGTGACGCCGGTGGCGCACCCGCTTCTCGTCCAGTTGGTCGCCGAGGGCAAGACCGGCGCGAAGAAGGGTGAGGGTTTTCGTAAGTGGACACCCGAAGAGGCCGACGCCTTGCAAAAGAGTGTCAATGAGTACTTGGTGAGCGCCGCTAAACAGCGCCGCCTCGAAGAGGAGACTGAAGTTTCTGGGAGGTCTGTTTGATGAGTGCGAACGACGTGCGAGACGCAATGGAGCGCGCCCTCGGAATGGGTGAGGTGGGCATCCAGGTTGCCGCCTATCTGAACGGTGAGCAAATACTCGACGAATCGGTGGGGGACCAGACGCGAGGGGGTGCACCGGTCGATCACGACTCGCTTTTCGCGGTTTTCTCGGTCACCAAGGCCATCGTGGCCACGGCTCTGCACGTGCAGGCCGAGAGGGGTCTCATCGAGTACTCCAAGAGGGTGGCGGACTACTGGCCAGAGTTCGCTAAGCACGGCAAGGAGTCGACGACCGTCGCTGACGTGCTCGCTCACCGCGCCGGCGTTCCCCAGATGCCTCGCGGCGTCACGCCTGAGCAGATGCTCGACTGGGATTGGATGATCGCTCAGATCGAAGAGTTCGAACCCATGTTTGCGCCCGGCACGACGAACGCCTATCACGAACTGGTGTGGGGGTGGCTGGTGGGTGAGTTGATCCGACGTACGGACCGCGAGCATCGCCCGGTCGACCAGTTCCTTGCGGAAGAGCTCTGCGGGCCGCTGGGCGTCGAGAACCTCTACCTCGGCGTGCCGGCCGACAAGCTCGCCCAAGTCGTCCCGGTCATTTCGCAAGGGCCGCCCGTGCCCAGCGAGAACCCCTATTTCAACGACTCCATGCCGATGAGCGTCTTTCCCGGTCCCGCCGTGCACAATCAGGACGTCGTGCGCAGAGGCGTCGTGCCTGGTGCCGGTGTCATTATGAACGCCAGTTCGGGTAGTCGCTTCTTCGCGCTGCTCGCGGGCGGTGGCGAGTTCGGTGGCCTGCGTTTTCTGTCCGAAGAGAGGGTTCGCAGTTTCGCGCAACCGCGTCCCGACGCCAGCGAGGTCGACAAGGTGATGGGTTGGGTCGCCTGGGTCGGTGTGGGCGGATACTGGCTAGGAGGCGAGAGCCCGCCGGCCTATCCAATCCTCGGATCAAACGCTCACGTGCTCGCTCACCCGGGCATCGGCGGGTCCATCAGCTGGGCCGACCCCGACTCCCACCTCGCGGTCTCGATCTGTCACAACTGGATGCAGCCCGACGAGGTCCAGGGGAGCATTGATTCCAACGTGAACCCCTTCATGAATATCGCCGGGGCCGTGCGAAACTTCGCCACTACGCAACACTAGAGAAATTCGAGAGCAGAGAGACGGAGGAACGAGCCATGGAGATAGGCGCCATCTTTCCCGCCACCGCAACGACGTCAGATCACATTGAGCTCGCTGAGCAACTGGGCTATTCGCACGCCTTCGTCTTCGACTCGCCGTCATTCCTCGCTGATCCCTGGATGGTGCTCGCCTTGGCCGCGGTGCGCACGTCGAAGATTGCCTTGGGCGTTTCCGTCTTGACGCCCCGGCTCCGTCACGTGGTGGCGACCGCCGGTGCCGCCGCCACCCTGCGAGCGCTGGCACCCGGTCGAGTCGTCATCGTGGTGGGCACCGGCTTCACCTCTCAACTGATGATCGGCAAGTCTCCCGCGACGTGGAAGGAGGTCGAGAGCTACGTCACCGCACTGCGGGCCCTGTTGAATGGAGAGGAGGTCGAATGGGACGGATCCGTCATTGGTCTGAAACACGGGTCATTAACGGGCCTAGACGGCGCGGGTCCGGTGCCGATTTGGGTCGCCGCTCACGGTCCCAAGGGCTACGCTGCGGCCGAACGCGTCGCCGACGGCATTCTCACCAATGTCTCGCACGGCAGCCAAAATAGTGCGGCGTCCGACGCACGGCGGTTGTTCGTCCAATTCAACGGCACGGTGCTCGAGCCCGGTGAGGATCCCGGTTCCGATCGGGTCATCGACGCCGCGGGTGCCACGGCCGCGTTCCAACTGCACATCGGTGGCGACGGTGTGGCCGCAGCCACCCCCGAGTGGCAAGAGTACGAACGCAAGATCCACGCCATCGACGAGCGTCGTCGCCACTTAGAAACGCATCGAGGTCACCTGATCGAGGTGCTACCGATGGAGCGTGCGCTCATCAGCGGGCCGTTGATCCTGAAGACCACTGAGACGCGCGAGGCCGCGGCGATGCGTGAGCGGGTCCAAGAGATTCGCGCTTCGGGCGTGGCGGGGTTACTCTACGGCCCCCAGGGCCACGACATAGCTCGCGAACTGCGCGCCTTTGCCGACGTTGCCCAATTGACGGCGCGATAGGGGGCCGGTTATGGACGTACGTCGGGTGGTCACCAAGAACGGCCCCAACGCCAAGGGTGTCGTCGTCGTCGACGCGTCGGCGTCCAGGACCCACGACTACGTGACGATTCCGCAGATGAGCTCGACCCTGCTCTGGGCGACCGAGCCCGGAGAGCTGATCAGCAGTGATGACGTCACGGCCACGATCAGCAATTTTTTGCCCGCACCCGGCGGGACTCGGTTGATTATGTTGCAGATCTCGCCCGACGGCACGATCGACCCTTCGACCGATCCCGGGGACATCTTTGCCGAGAACCTCATCGCCAACCCGGGGATCGCCGAGCGCTTCGAATCCGACGGCAGCGGTATGCACACGACGCCGACGATCGACTACGTCATCGTCATCAAGGGCGTGCTTGACCTCGACCTTGGCGATGGCGAGATCGTTTCTTTAGAGGCCGGCGATGTCGTGGTCCAGTGTGGCGCACGCCACGCGTGGCGCAACCACACCAGCGAGCCCGCCACCGCGGTGTTCGTCCTTATTGGCGCCGCTACTGCTGAGGAGGGGTAGCGATGCGCTTCGTCCGATACCGCGACGCCACTGGCACGCTTCGGGTGGGCGTCGTGGGCAACGAGGTCGTTTACGAGATTGAGGGGGTGAGTGACCTGGTTGAGCTCTTCGACGCCAACGCCGAGACGCTTCGTCAGGCGGGAGCCGCCGCGCTCAAGCGAGGTTCGGGGGTGACGTCGCTTGAAGGGATCACCTTGCTCTCGCCGTTGGGCGAGCCTCGCACGGTCCGTGATTTCTATGCCTTCGAAGCCCACGTGCGGGCCGGTCGAGCGTGGCGGGGTCTCGAGATGGATCCCCTCTGGTACCAACAGCCGGCCTTCTACTTCTCCAACCCGTATGCCGTGATGGGCGAGGGGGACGTGCCGGTTCCCCCCGGCTGCACGCAGTTCGATTTCGAGCTCGAGGTGGCGGCGATCGTCGGGGTGGGCGGAGCCAACGTAACGGCCCGCGAGGGCGAGGAATTGGTGATCGCGTACTGCGTCATGAACGACTGGAGCGCTCGCGACGTCCAGCAGCACGAGATGAAGCTCTCGATGGGTCCGGTGAAGGGCAAGGACGCCTCAACCGGCCTGGGGCCCTGGCTCGTGACCAAGGATGAGCTCGACGACGTGCGCGAGGGCAACGGATTCCATCTGGAGATGACCTGTCGCGTGAACGACAGGTCCTACTCTCGGGCCCTCTGGTCCGACGTCTACTGGTCCTTCGGCGAGATGGTCTCGTACGCCGCGCGTGGCACCGAGGTACGTCCCGGAGACATCCTCGGTTCGGGCACGTGCGGCACCGGCTGCATCCTCGAGTTGGCTCAGACCCACTCGACTGATCAGTACCCGTGGCTGGTCCCCGGCGACGAAGTCGTGGCCTCAGTGGAGCGCCTGGGTTCGCTGCGCAATCGCGTGGTTCCTGGTCCCAAACTCGTCGACCTGCGAGTGTCGACTTGAGAGCGGCGAGTTTGTGGCGACGCGCCGCCCGTCGCGAGAAGGCGTGGTCATTGTTGCACAATGCGGACTAAAGTGTCCGCTATACGGTTTCATCGTGTATGAGGGGGATTGAAATGTCAGCGGCGAATAATGAGGCGGTGGCGTCGAGCGCGAGGGTGGTCGAGGAGTCGACGGGTCTGGTGTTCGTGGAGCTCAGCCATGTTTGGGGCCACTACACGCCGACGTATCCGGGCTACAAGGACATTCGGATCCACCGGGTCGCCACTCACGCCATGCACGGCGTGCTGACCCAGCACGTCGTGACGGTCGGTCACAATGGAACGCACGTGAACGCGCCGCTGCACCTTGCCCAGGGAGGTGTAGGCGTCGGCGAGATCCCCCTGGAGCGCCTGTTTGGCAACGGCGTCGTCGTCTCGATCCCCAAGGGCGAATGGGAGTACGTCGAGGTGAGTGACCTCGAGGAGGCCTCCCCGAAGATCGAGCCCGGTGACGTCGTGATCATCAATACGGGCTGGCACCACAACTATACGGACAACATGGAGTACTTCGGCCACGCACCGGGACTCTCCGAGGCTGCGGCCCAGTGGCTCGTCGAGCGCGACGTGCTTTTCGTCGGCATCGACACGCCCAACATTGATCACGCCCTCGCCACGTCTCTCGCCCAGTCGCACCGTTTCATCGGGCCGCTCATCGTCGAACTCCCGCGTCGCTATAAGCAGCGCACCGGCCGCGAGGTCGTCGAGGACTATCCCGATTGGCAGCCGGCGCACCGACTGCTCGCCAAGGCCGGAGTCCCCACCATCGAGAATGTCGGCGCTGACGTCGACGCCGTGACGGGTCAGCGCTGTGCGTTTCACGCGATCCCTTGGAACTGGGCCAAGGCTGACGCCTGTCTCATCCGTCTGGTCGCCATCATTGATCCTTCGGGTTCCTACCGAATTGAGAGTGGGAAATCATGACGTCATCCGCGCAGTCCAACGGGCTGAAGTTTTATAACCTGAGCCACGAGCTCGACCACAACATGCCCCAGTGGCCGTCGCCGATGGCGCCGCCGTTGCTGGTCCACAAGCTCTACTACCACGCGATGCACGACTTCTACGCCGTCGAGTACGACGGCATTATGCACCGCGGCACGCACATGGACACGCCCATGCACGTGACGGCCGATCAGCCGTACATGGACGGCTTCCAACTGTGGAAGTTCTTTGGCACGGGAGTTGCCGTCTCAATCCCCAAGGAGAAGTGGGGCGTCATCACAGCGGAGGACCTGGAGAAAGCCACCCCGACGATCGAGCCAGGTGACATCGTCATGATCAATACTGGCTACCACCATTACTTCGGCGACAATGACATGTACTATCACTATTCGCCCGGTCTCTACCAAGAGGCGGCGGACTGGTTGGTAGCGAAAAAGGTGAAGATGGTGGGTGTCGACGTGCAAGCGTTGGACCACCCGCTCGGAACTCGAATGATCACACATGGTCCCGGTCCAATCCTTCCCCATCTCATCGACGAGTATCGAGAGTTGATGGGGCGTGACCCGCACGAAGACTTTCCCAACTGGGAGCCGGCGCACAAGACAATGCTGCTCGCGGGTATTCCGGGGATCGAAAACGTGGGCGGCGAACTGGACGCGATTACCGGCAAGCGTTGCACCTTCATGGTCTTCCCGACCCGACTCAACGAGGCTGACGGCAGTCCGGTGCGGGTGGTGGCGGTACTCGACCCCGAACAGAAATTCCGGATCCCGACGGGCGGTTAGCTATATCTGGGAATGACCCCGAATTAGCGGAATCGCTGACCTTCGCCAGCTGGGTCACCTAAGCGGTAGCGGGGTCCGATTACGTTTCTTGCCAGATGTCAGGCCGACCAGGTAATCGACAGTCGTGAATCGATCATCCGATACTTTCGCGCACTTGATGAGACACGTTCGGCGCGGTGACGCAGACGGAGCCCTCGCATAGATTGCTGACCTCGCCCACGCCCTCGAATCTTCTCGTCAGTAAGTCGGCAAGTCCTCGAGCAGCGAGTCGATGAGCGAGCCGAAGCCGTTGCGCAACGAATCGTTTGGCAGCAGCGCTAGTGATTCGTGCCCTCGGGCCAGGAAATCTTGTGCCGCCGCGATTGTTTGAGCCACGCCGTCAGTGGCGACGACCAGTTTGCGAGCCTTCTCGCGATCGTCATCATTGAGCACGCCACCCAGGACGTCGCGCAGTTCGGCGCCAAAGATTGGATCGCGCAGGGCGAAGAGGGTCGGCAAGTTGTAGATGCCTACGGCGAGGTCTTGGCCCGCCGGCTTGCCTAGTTGATGGTCGACGGCGATGAGGTCCAAGACGTCGTCGCGAAGTTGGTAGATCATGCCAAAATTGCGGCCGAATTCGCTCAGCGCATCTGTCTGTTCGCGGCTGAATCCGGCGGTCATAGCGCCCACCCGACAACTTGAGGACATTAGTGACGCCGTCTTTCCCTCGATCGTCTCGAAGTAGTTGTCCAAGGTTCGATCAACCGAGAAGGCGGCACTCACTTCAGAGATCTGGGCGCGCGTCAATTGCATGAGGGTGCGCGCGAGCAGTTCCGCGAAGTCGGCACCGAGGTCGGCGGCGATACCGGCCGAACGAGCCATCAAATAGTCACCGGCGACGATTGCGACCAGGTTGCCGTAGCGCGCGTTGACGGTGTCCACATTCCGGCGAACTTCGGCGTTGTCCAACACGTCGTCGTGGTAGAGCGAGGCGAGATGCATCAACTCCAAGGCCACGCCCCCGAGGAGGTCTTCTTCGGTGGCGGCTCGAGTACCGCCCGTGGCGGAATAAATGGCCAACAATGGTCGCAAATGTTTGCCGCCGGCGTCAATGAGATGGGTTGTGATCGAGTCGAGGAACTCGTCACCGACAACTACGGACTTGGTAAGCAATGCCTTGAAGCGCACGAGGTCCGCTTGAACCGAGGGTAATTGCAGTTGATCACTCGGATTCACTCTCCCACCGTAGACGATTCTACTTAGCACTCCTCCGGGTGTGGTCGAGGTGCTCGGCGTAGCGATTTAATGGTGCGCAGTAACCAAGTGAACCGCACACTCCCTAGTCCCTTTGAGGAAGCGTCACGAGTGTCGCTGAACCTAGAGACCACTACGTAGTCGACCACGCCCGCGGTCACTCCCCAGACGAGCGCCGTCGTGTGCTCGACGCCGTCGACACCAGGCGCGATGAGGGCCGCCCCGATAAGGCCGACGCTCAGTAGAAGTGCGCTTCGGTTCATTCTGGCGGTGACCAGCAGACAGGCACCTACCGCGGTGGTCGCGGCAGACGGTCCCGTGTCGAGTACGTGAGCCAACGCGGGCGAAAGGCCGAAGACGTGGCCGTGTACCGACTCCAGCAGGACGCGCGCGATTAGCGTCGAACCGATGTGTCCGACCAACGCCACGACGATCGTGAGCCAGCGCCCAAGTATCAGTTCACCAAGGCCGATCACGACCAGAAGCTGCGCGCACGCCGCCCAGAGCGGCAAGTAACTGGTCGGAAAGAGGAGTGACATTGGCAGGCGCACCAGTTCGCTCGTGAGAGGAAGTGCCGCGTTCACGTTGCCGGAACTCCAGAGTTCGGGCCTCAGAATGTGAAAGTGTAGGAAGAGAGCGACCAGAGCAGTCGCCAGGGCCGTGGCGATGCCAAGCCACGGCCGTACGCCCCTCGACCATCGGAACCGCGCGAGGAGCCACAAGCGAACGAACTCTCGGGCGAGGGA
>Ga0182024_10026590_pt1 | contig 10160 bp, 7 predicted proteins | sample P32metaG_FD_120480 | JGI IMG/M metagenome (GOLD analysis project Ga0182024, IMG submission 120480) | Permafrost microbial communities from Stordalen Mire, Sweden - P3-2 metaG (Illumina Assembly) | ecosystem: Environmental > Terrestrial > Soil > Wetlands > Permafrost | place: Sweden: Stordalen...
CGAGGACGTCACCGCGGCGCTCGCCAAAACGGTGTGGGGCTATGGCGACGGTCTGCCGGACGATCACATCCGCCAGGCCGGCCTCGATCCCGCAAATCCGGCGATCCGCCAGGCCGTCGCGCTCGCCGACGAGCTGATCGGCTTTCCGCGCCATCTCTCGCAGCATGTCGGCGGCTTCGTGCTCACCCGCGGGGCGCTCGACGAGATGGTCCCGATCGGCAATGCCGCCATGGACGATCGCACCTTCATCGAGTGGGACAAGGACGACATCGATACGCTCGGCCTGATGAAAGTGGATGTGCTCGCGCTCGGCATGCTGAGCTGCGTGCGGCGCGGGCTCGATCTCCTTAGAGACCATTACGGCGAAGCGTACTCGCTCGCCACGCTGCCGCAGGACGATGCAGCGGTTTACGGCATGCTGTCGCGCGCCGACTCGGTCGGCGTGTTCCAGGTCGAGAGCCGCGCGCAGATGTCGATGCTGCCGCGATTGAAGCCGCGATGCTTCTACGATCTCGTCATCGAAGTCGCGATCGTGCGGCCGGGGCCGATCCAGGGCGACATGGTGCATCCCTATCTGCGCCGGCGCGACGGCATCGATCGGGAGCACTATCCCGCCCCCGACCCGGCGCACGGACCGGCTAATGAATTGGAAGAAGTCCTCAAACGGACGCTCGGCGTGCCGCTGTTCCAGGAACAGGCGATGCAGATCGCCATCACGGCGGCGAAATTCACGCCCGACGAAGCGGACGGGCTGCGGCGCGCCATGGCCACGTTCCGCCACACCGGCAATGTCCATTTGTTCCGCGACAAGTTCATCAACGGCATGGCCGCGCGCGGCTATGACCGCGATTTCGCCGAGCATTGCTTCGGCCAGATCGAAGGCTTTGGCGAATACGGTTTTCCCGAAAGCCACGCGGCGAGCTTTGCGCTCCTTGTTTATGCCTCGGCGTGGATCAAGTGCCGTTATCCGGAGGTGTTCTGCGCCGCGATCCTCAACAGCCAGCCGATGGGTTTTTATCAGCCGGCGCAACTGGTGCGCGATGCGCGCCAGCACGGCGTCGAAATTTGCGCAGCCGACGTCAATTTCAGCGCTTGGGATTGCACGCTGGAGCCCAGCTTACCCTCCCCCGCTTGCGGGGGAGGGATGGGAGGGGGCCATGCGGTGCGGCTCGGCTTCCGTCTCATCAACGGGCTCGCGGAAGAGGAATTGAAGAAACTCGTCGCGGCGCGCGGCAATGGTTTTTCCTCAATCGAGCGGCTTGCGGCAATAGCCGGCATCTCGCGCTTCACCATCGAGCGGCTGGCCGAGGCGGATGCGTTCCGCTCGCTCGGGCTCGACCGGCGTGCCGCGTTGTGGGCGGCGCGGCAGCTCGATGTGATCGGCGTTCGCACCGCGCGCCCGACGGCGGGCGCCAAGGTCGAGGTGGCGCTGCCGCTGCTTGCGCCGCATCTCGGCGACGAGTTGTTTGCGGAAGAAACGGTCGCGCTTCCCGCCATGCCGCTCTGCGAGCATGTCGTCGAGGATTACGTCGCGACCGGGCTCTCCTTGAAGGAGCATCCGGTGCGCTTCTTCCGCGACCGCCTCGGCGCGCTCGGTGCGGTGCGCAACGCGGCGCTGCGCGGCGATGAGTTGTCGCCAGATTCAATCGTCACCGTCGCCGGCCTCGTGCTGGTGCGGCAACGGCCCGGCACATCGAAGGGGGTCGTGTTTATGACGCTCGAGGACGAGACCGACATCGCCAACATCATTGTCTGGCCGAAAGTCTTTGAGAAAAACCGCCGCACCGTGATGACGGCGCGTTTCCTCGCCGTGCGCGGGCACCTGCAACGCGCCGGCCTCGTCATCCACGTGATCGCGAAAAGCTTCGTCGATCTTTCCGCCGAGCTGCCGCGGTTGCGCGACGGCGATCTTTTCTCGCCGAAATTTTCCGGCGGATCGATCGCGGAGGCCGCCGCTCTCCCGCTCAAGAGCCGCGACTTTCATTGAACGGACTTTTCAAAAACCTCAAGCCGGTCACAGGAGCCACAACATGCCTGGTCGCGCCCGCCTTCCCGACGATGTATCCGAGATCAAGCGCGATCTGAAAATCGATTGGGACGAGATCGGCGATTACCGGCCGCGCTGGAACGCGGCACCGACGTCGAAACTGCCGGTCGTCGTCTCAAGAAACGGCGAACGCACGCTCACTTCGATGCGCTGGGGGCTCATCCCGTCGTGGGCGGACGACATCAAGGCCGGCTATTCGACCTTCAACGCCCGCGCCGAAGGCGTCGACGCGCGTCCTGCGTTCCGCGCCGCCTGGAAGGCCGCCCGGCGCTGCCTCGTCATCGCCGACGGCTATTACGAGTGGCGCGATGCCGACAAACAACCCTTCGCCGTAGCGCTCGGCAATCGCGGGCCGATGACCTTTGCCGGCCTGTGGGATTCCTGGCGCGCTCCCGGCGGCGATACGCTCAAATCCTTCACCATCATCACCACCACGGCCAACACACTTCTCAAGCCGCTCCACGGCCGTATGCCGGTCGTGCTCGGAGCGGACCGCTGGGCGGCCTGGCTTGGCGAAAGCGCCGCAACGGACACCGAGCTCAAAGCCATGCTCAAGCCCTATCCCGGCAGCGGCATGACGTTCTGGCCGGTCGACCGCCGCGTCGGCAACGTCCGCAACGACAGCCCGGATTTGTTCGCGCCGCTGACCCGGCCAGCCTAAGCCGCTCAGCCTATTGAAGATAAATATGACAAACGACTTCCACCGAGCGTTATCGCGCGCCACGGAGGGGGAGTTGCGCCCTACCCCGGTGCCCTATATCGTTTAACGCCTGCCGAATGTGGGTTTCTCCCGCACTGTGGGGGTGATGGGAAACCCGCGACACCGCGTCACTGCGGAACATGGCGGCTTTTGCTGTAGTTCCTCGTTTCGAATAAATCGGGACGAAGAACCCGTAAACGGCCCCAAAGTCGGCCGGGAGGAAATTGTGCGGCCTTCCACGAGCCCTCTCCGCGTGCTGATGGGCAAGCGTGACTTCTACGCTGGCGGCCTGATGCTATTGCTCGGGCTCGGCATCGCGTTGAAGGGCACGGCCTACCGGGCCGGGACCCTGATGCATATGGGTCCGGGGTTCCTGCCGACTGCGCTTGGCGTAATCCTCGTGCTGCTCGGCATCGCCATTGCCGCCGCGAGCTTAAGCTCGGCCCCCGACGAACACGGCGACAGCCAGAAAATCCTGCCGGAAAATCCGCAATGGTTTGCCTGGGGCTGCATTCTCGCGAGTCCCGTCGCCTTCATCTTCTTTGGACGTTACTTCGGCATGGCGCCGGGAACATTCGCTTGCGTGTTCATTGCCGCATTGGGTGACAAAACCGCGACGTGGCGGGGCACGATTATCCTTGCGACCGTCGTGACCGTGTTCGGCGTTGGACTGTTCTCCTACTTTCTGCAAGTGCCGATGCCGATCTTCACCTGGAGGGGCGGCCTGTGATCACGACCGCACTGACGGACCTCTGGTACGGCTTCGGCGTCGCGCTCGAACCGCACAATCTGATGTTCTGCTTCATCGGCGTCCTGGTCGGCAATATGGTCGGCGTGCTGCCGGGCATGGGACCGCTCGCGACTATTTCGATCCTCTTGCCGCTCACCTTCGGCATGAAGCCGGTCGCCGCCATCCTGATGCTGGGTGGCGTCATGTACGGCGCGCAATATGGCGGCGCGATCTGCTCCATTCTCCTGAACTTACCATGTCACCCGCCGCATGCGGTGACCTGTCTCGACGGCTTCCCGATGACCAAGCAAGGCCGCGGCGGCGTTGCGCTCGGCCTCACGGTGTTCGCCTCGTTCGTCGGCGCCTCCTGGGGCATCACCGAAATGATCTTCCTGTCGCCGCTCCTGGTGCGGGCGGCGCTGCAATTCGGTCCGACCGAGGTCTGCTCGCTGATGCTGCTTGGCCTCTTGGCGGGCTCGACGCTGGCGCGCGGCTCGCCGATCAAGGGCGTGGCGATGACCGTGCTCGGATTGTTTCTCGGCTCGGTTGGCACCGATCTCGAAACCGGCTCGGAGCGCTACACGTTCGGCATGACTGAGCTCGATGACGGCATCGAGCTGATCGCGCTGGCGCTCGGCCTGTTCGGCATCGCCGAGTTCATGAACAGCGTCAATCAAGTCGCGCCGATCAATACCAAATACACCCATGTCACCTTCAAGGACATGCGGCCGACCAAGGCGGATATGAAGCAGGCGTTCTTTCCGATGTGGCGCGGCACGATCATCGGCAGCCTGTGCGCGCTCATTCCCGGCACCGGGCCGACCATTGCCTCATTCGTCGCTTATGCGACGGAGAAGAAAATCTCCAGACACCCGGAGAAATTCGGCACCGGGCTCATCGAGGGTGTGGTCTGTCCGGAGGCCGCAACTCACTCTTCGGTCCAGGGCGATTTCATTCCCACGATGAGCCTTGGCATTCCCGGCGATGCCGTCATGGCGCTTCTGCTCGGCGCGCTGATGATCCAGGGCATCGTGCCCGGGCCGCAGCTCATCTCGCAGCATCCGGATATTTTCTGGGGACTGGTCGCCAGTTTCTGGATCGGCAACATCATGCTGGTGCTGCTCAACGTGCCGCTGATCGGCATCTGGGTGAAGATGCTGGCGATCCCCTACAAATTTCTCTACCCGAGCGCGATGTTCTTCGTCTGCATCGGCGTCTACGCCGCCAATAACGACTTTTTCCAGGTCGGCGAAGTCGTGGCCATCGGTCTATTCGGCTACCTCCTGCTGCGGCTTGGCTTTCATCCCGCGCCGATCCTGCTCGGCTTCGTGCTCGGCCCGCGTTTCGAGGAGAATTTCCGCCGCGCCATGCTGATCTCGCGCGGCGATTTCGGCGTGTTCGTGGAGCGGCCGATCAGCGCGGTCTTCGTCTCGCTGTGCGTGATCCTTGTCGGCTCCCAGATTTATTTCCGGCTCAAAGGCGTGAAGGCCGATCTCGAACCCGCCGACGAAAACGCCATCGGCGGACGCGTTCCGACCGAACTGGCGGCGCAGCGCATACCCGCTACCCCCGCGGAATAATTCGTCATTGCGAGCGAAGCGAAGCAATCCAGAGCGGCGGCGCCGTTTCTGGATTGCTTCGTCGCTACGCCCCTCGCAATGACGCCCTAGCGCAGTCCGCGTTCGAGGACCCGCGCGAGGCGATCCGAAAACAATTTCGCATCCGCCGGCCGATCGCCATCAAGCAGCCTCGCCTCGTCGAACAACAGATGCGCGGCGTCCTCCTTGAATGCGCGCTCGCTATCGCCAAGCGCGGCGAGCGCGATCACAAGCTTATGGTGCGGGTTGACTTCGAGGATCGGCTTCGAGGCGACGTTGAGCCGTCCGGCGCCGGCAAGGAGCCGCTCCAGCGCGCGGTCCGGCCCGGTATCCGGAGCGACCAGGCAGACCGCGCTGTCGGTGAGCCGGTCCGACGCCCTCACCTCCGCCACCGCCTCGCCGAGCGCCGCTTTCACGAAGACGAGAAAGCTTTTCACCGTTTCCGCGATGTCCGGCGCCGCGTCCTTCGCCGCTTCGAGCAGCGCAATGGCCGCCAGATCCGCGGCGCCCTGCGTCACCGACTTGAACGGCTTGCCGTCAAACGCCACGCCCGGCATGACCCAAAAGCTGTCGACCGCATCGGGCAGCAGCAGAACTTCGACGCCGCGAGCGCTAAAACCCTCAAGATGCGGCGATGACGAAAGCCGCCCGATATCGTCGCCGGCGAGATAATAGATCGCGGCCTGATTGGGCTTGAGCGCGCCAACATAATCCTTGAGGCTGCGCCAGCCGTCGGAAGATGACGTGCTCTTGAAGCGGGCGAGCTTGAGCAGCGCATCGCGGCGCTCGAGATCCTCGTAAATGCCTTCCTTGAGCACGGCGCCGAACATGTCCCAGATTTTGGCGTAGGCTTGCGGCTCCTTGTCCGCGAGCCGCTCGAGCTCGGTGAGCACCCGGCCGGTCGCGCCCTTTTTGATCGCCGCGGTGAGCGGGCTTTCCTGAATCTTCTCGCGCGACACATTGAGCGGCAGATCGGCACTGTCGATGACGCCGCGGATAAAGCGCAGGTAGCGCGGCAGCATCTCGGCTTCATCGGTGATGAAGACGCGCTTGACGTAAAGCTTGACGCGTCCGGCGCGGTCGGGATCGAACAGATCGAACGGCCGCGAGCCCGGCACGAAGAGCAGTGTCGTGTAATCCTGCCGGCCCTCGGCGCGGAAATGGATGGTCAGCGCCGGCTCGTCGAATTGCCCGGCAATGCTGCGGTAGAAATCGGTGTAGTCGGCGGCGGCGATGTCCGCCTTCGGCTTGGTCCATAACGCGGCACCATCGGTGATCTCGGCGGCCACGGCGCCGGGTCTATCCACGATGGCGATCGGCACCAGGACATGGCCCGACTGCGCCCTGATCGACTGCTCGACCGTGAAGCGCTCGGCATAAGTCTTGGCATCGTCCAAAAGGTGCAGCACGACACGTGTGCCGCGTCGCGGCGCATCCGCGAGCCCGGCAGCCGATACGGCGAAAGCGCCTTTGCCGTCGGACGACCACAGCCACGCTGCGTCCGCGCCGGCCCGGCGGGAAATAACGTCAACCCGCTCGGCCACCATGAACGCCGAATAAAAGCCGACGCCGAACCGGCCGATCAGCACCGTCTCGTCATCGCTTTTCTTTGCCTCGATCCGGTCGAGGAAAGCCTTGGTGCCGGAGCGCGCAATAGTGCCGAGCGCCTCGATCATCTCGTCGCGGCTCATGCCGATGCCGTTGTCTTCGACGGTCAGGCGCTTGTTGTCCGGATCGAGCGCGACGGTGATGCGTGGCTTGGCGTCGTCGCCCAAGAGCGCCGGCTCGGCGATCGCCTCGTAGCGCAGCCGCTCGCAGGCATCCGCGGCGTTCGCGATCAGCTCGCGCAAAAACACCGATTTGTCGGAATAAACCGAGTGCACCATGAGGTGCAGAAGCTTGGCGACGTCAGCCTCAAACGGGCGGCTTTCCGATTTCTTGTCGTCGGTGGTTGTCATGGCGGTTCCCCGGCAGCGTTTCTTAGCCCGGAGATGGCGAGATTGGCCGGCCGATTCAAGATCGCAGCATTCTGTCTTGTCACACCGGCACGCGTACCGTCGCCCGCAATCCCCCGAGCGGACTGTCGCCGAGCGTGATGTCGCCGCCATGCGAGCGCGCGATGTCGCGCGCGATAGCGAGGCCGAGCCCGGTGCCGCCTTCATCCTGATTGCGTGCATCGTCGAGACGCAGGAACGGCTTGAACACGTCCTCGCGTGAATTTGCCGGGATGCCCGGCCCGTCGTCGTCCACCGTGACGGTGAGCCAGCGGTGATCGCGGTGGCCGGTGATCGCAACCGTCGAGGCAAAGCGCGACGCGTTGGTGACGAGATTGGCGAGGCAGCGCTTGAACGCCGCCGGCCGCACCGTGACCTCGGGCTGGCCGTGGAACGTCACGCTGGCGCGATGGCCGTGACGCTCGGTGTCGACTTTCAGCTCCTCGAGGAAGGCCGCCATGTCGGTCGGCGCCGATTGTTCCCCGGTGTCGCCGCGCGCGAAGGCGAGATAGGCCTCGAGCATCCCCGCCATCTCGTCGACGTCCTTCTTGATCGCCTCGATTTCGGGTGACTCGCCGAGCAGCGCGAGCTCGAGCTTGAAGCGCGTGAGCACGGTGCGCAGATCGTGCGACACGCCGGCGAGCATCGTCGTGCGCTGCTCGATCGCACGCTCGACGCGGCCCTTCATTTCCAGGAACGCGGCCGCGGCGCGGCGGACCTCGCGCGCCCCGCGCGGCCGGAAATTCGGCGCCTCGCGGCCCTTGCCGAAAGCCTCGGCGGCGTCGGCGAGCCGCACGATCGGCCGGATCTGGTTGCGCAGGAAGGCAATGGCGATGGCGAGCACGACCAGCGAGGTCGCGACCATCCAGAGCAGGAAGATCCAGGAATTCGGATCGTAAACATCGGCGCGCCGCGCGAACACGCGCATGATCGTGTCGTCGAGCTTGATGCGGATTTCCACGATCGAAGAGCGGCCGACGGTGTCGATCCAGAACGGCAAGCCGATCTGCTTGCGGATTTCTTCCGACAGCGCCTGGTCGAGCTGCGAGAAGAACGGTTTCGGGCCGGGTGGCGGCAGTTGCGTGCCGGGCAGGAAATCGACCGCGAGGCCGAGCCGGTCCTGCGCGATGCGGCGAAGCTGCGCGTGGTCGGGGTCCTGCGGATACGTCTTATAGACGTCGATGAGCGAGGCGATGTCCTGCGTCACCGCCGAAGACAGATAAAAGGTGACCAGGCCCCACTGCCGGTCGACGAACAGGAAGGCGACCACCGATTGCAGCACGACCATCGGAATGATGATGATCAGCAGCGAGCGGGCATAGAGCCCCTTCGGCATCACCGATTTGAGCCAGCGCCCGAAACGGTCCCAGGGTCCGGTAATCGGCGCGGTGACATAGCCGACAAAGCCGCTCACGGCGCCGGCGGCGGCGCGCAGTTGACCGGCCGCGTTGCGCAACCGTCCGATGCCGTCGTCAAAAGTCGTCATGGCGCCGCTCAATTGGCCGCAACCAGCCGGTAACCCACGCCGCGCACGGTTTGAACGATCAGCGGATTGCCCGGATCGCGCTCGATCTTGCGGCGCAGCCGATTGACCTGGACGTCGACCGTGCGCTCGCTCACCGCTTCGCCATTACCGGCGAGCGCCTGGCGCGGCACCGTCTCGCCGGCGCTCGTCGTCAAGACGCGCAGCATTTCGCGCTCGCGGTCGGTGAGGCGGATCACCTCTTCGCCGCGGCGCAGCTCGCCGCGCGCGAGATGAAACACGAACTGGCCGAAGCGCACCGATTCCGCGGGCATCGCGCTCGGCGGCCGGGCGCGCTTGAGAATGTTGGCGACGCGCAGCGAAAGTTCCCGAGGCTCGAACGGTTTCGCCAGATAATCGTCGGCGCCGATTTCGAGCCCCATGATCCGGCTTTCCTTCTCGTCGCGCGCCGTGAGCATCAAGATCGGCACCGACGACCGGGCGCGCAGCGCGCGCGCGAAATCGAAGCCGCTCTCACCGGGCATCATGACATCGAGGATCATGAGATCGAATTTCAAACCTTCGAGCTTGGCTCTGGCTTCCTGCGCCGTCTCGGCGGTCGAGACGCGGTAGCCTTCGCCGACCAGGAAGCGCAGCAGCAGCGCGCGGATGCGGCGATCGTCATCGACCACGAGCAGATGCGGCGCGTCGTCGGCCGGATTTTGGGCCGAATTTTGCGCCGGGTCTGCGGTCGCAATCGTCATGCCGCGTCATCGCCTCCACGCAGCCGGACCCGATCGGCGTGCGCAATCAGGCGCAACACGTGATCGCGATCCGAGGCGTCGATCATGCCGGCAAGGAAACGCCGCGCCGCCTCGCGCGCGCCGGGGCCGAGCTCGCCGAGCACGCCGGCGATGCGCGCGGTTTGCAGTCCGGCAAGTTTCATCGCCAGCGCCTCGCCCGCTGGGCTGACATGCAGGAGCCGCTGGCGGCGATCGTTGGCGCCTTCTTTCTGAATCACATAGCCCTCGTCGATGAGCTGCTTGAGCACGCGGCCGAGCGACTGCTTGGTGATCTTCAAGACATCGAGCAGTTCGGCAACCTTCATGCCGGGATTGCGATTGACGAAATGCAGCACACGGTGATGCGCGCGCCCGAAGCCGAGTTTTGCCAAAACCTCGTCGGGGTCGCCGACGAAGTCGCGATAGGCGAAGAACAGGAGCTCGATGAGGTCGAAATAGGGCTCGCCCGGCCCCGGTGCGGGCTCCGCTGTTGCCGAGGCGGAACGGGGCTTACTCGCGGTCGTTATGCTGATGTCGGCCATTTATGTCAGCTATATTGACATATTTCGGTTTGGTTGTTAACCCACAGGCGCGATACCGCGACAGCCCCGTGATCTGGCCGCCCCGGATATTGCGTGGGGCGCCATAGCACGCTTTCATGAAGCGTCTACTGGAGCGACCGAGACCATAACGGGTGTCCGGTCCCGACGCAAAAGCCCAGGCGCGGCAAAGTCTTGTGCGCGGCTGAGTGTTGTGCGCGGAATGGGAGTGAACGCGAGGGAGGCATGCAATGGCAGTGGCCTTCGACCAACGTTCCGATGTGATCTGGCTCGACGGTAAGCTCATC
>Ga0182024_10026591_pt1 | contig 10160 bp, 5 predicted proteins | sample P32metaG_FD_120480 | JGI IMG/M metagenome (GOLD analysis project Ga0182024, IMG submission 120480) | Permafrost microbial communities from Stordalen Mire, Sweden - P3-2 metaG (Illumina Assembly) | ecosystem: Environmental > Terrestrial > Soil > Wetlands > Permafrost | place: Sweden: Stordalen...
CTGACGCGAACAGTGGGCACGGAAACGAGATCAACGGCCTGCGAGATGCCGGCGACGTGCTGGCCCCAGAAAGAGCCAGCCGGGGAAGTGCGACGTCCATATTGACCTGGCTTGTCGAACAGCTCCGGGTTGCGGACGCCCACGAGAATTTCGTTGGATGCGCCGTACTGCACGAGATCAGTCACGTCGAGGTCGCGTGGGAAAAAGATGTCAAACCGCTTGCCCGCGTCCTGGCCGTTGACCTGGAAATGCAAGTCGCCTGCGGCGGCGGCGAAGTGGATCAAAACACGGCGGCCTTTCCACGCGGCGGGCACCGTAAAGTTGCGCCGAATCCACCCCATTTTGACCTGCTCCCAGGCTTGCGGATAGCTCGGATAGCAACGGAAGTCGCCCCCCTGCCCTTCTCGATCCGCGAAGCTATTGACGTCCCAAGGAGAAGGGACCTTGAGCGGTGTTTTTTCCCATCCATCCGCGGTCGGCGGCGTCAATTCTGGAGCCGGATCGACGCCTTCATTGAAATGAGGAGGAAGCGCGATGGGTTGAAACTGCCAGGAACCGTTGAGACTGATGTCGTCGCGCAGCGGCTTTTCCGGGGCTTTTACCCACGTTTCAGATGGAGCAAATTCGTGGTTGAAGTCGACGTGGGCCTGCGTGAAGCGCCCTGAGGCAAAAAAAGCCAGGACGAGCAGGATAACCGGCCTTCGAAAAATCGCTTTATCTCTACGAGTGAAGAAAGGAGGCGCGCTCATGAGGTATGGGGCATTCGATCTGCTTCGAGATGGGTATCTTAGCAACCAGCTGCCGTTTGATAAATCGTTTTATCTAGTGTCAATACTTTGTATTTTGCGTCTTTCCTGTTCTTTTGTCCAGCACATGATGCGTAAAAATTGCATTCTCCACTTTCTGGCACCGCCCGGATTAGTTTCCGAGTTTGATCTCGCTATACTGAACGGCATCGGCGTTGTCACCCCGGACCTGCGTCACTAGCACGCGATAGGTTTTGTAAGCCATGGGGTTCATAAAACGAATGACGGGCCCCCATTGCTTTCGACCCGGATCGTTCGCCAGTCCTGTCGGGCCTTCATAAAGAAGGGTAAATCCGCTTCCCTGCGCATCGGTCGCATTCGAGTCGTTTGACCCCTCGATGGTGATGCTTAACGGATCGCGATCCGGCACATCATTGGCAGTCGCCAATTGCACCGCCGAGACAATTCCGCCTCCGCTTGGCGTGACCACAAACCCGGTGTTGTCGCCGCAGGGGTTGTAACCACCCTCATCCTGTCCGTGGTTGAAATACTTGGTGTCCAGATTTCCATCTAACGCCCCCGCGACCCCGTAGGCATCACTGGAATCCGTGAGAACATTGGGCTGGCCCTTGGTCGTCTGTTTGAGGGCGACGATGGGATCCTGCGGTGAGAGGATGGTGTTGACGCTGCCTGCCTCACCGACAGTGGGAGGTTCGACCGGCGGCGGCGCAACCTGAATGGACATGTCGATGACGTCGGCTTTCCGCTCCGGCGGGGTCACGACCAAATCGACTAATTTTCCATGCTCGAATTTCCCCTGCACGGTGGTCTGAAAGGGCGCGTTCAACTTGAAATCGACGTCCCATTCCTTGGGCCACGCGGGAAAGAGCAGGAGCTTTTTGCCAACGGCCTGCAGCAACATTTGCTGCAAGCCATTTTCGCCGTTGCCGCCATTATCCTCGTCGGGCTGGTAATCGTTGCCATGAGCCCAGAACGCAAGGAACTTCAGACGGGGATCCGTTCGAGTCAGGTTGAAATGGACGTACTCTTCCGCCACATCGGTCAACCCCAGCATAGCGGCCTGGATCGGGTCCTGAACCCAGCACCCCTTCTGCTTGCACTTTCGGGCGTTGAAGGTCCTGATCGCGAGATCGAGATCGGGCTTTTCCAAGCCGTAAAGCCGGAAGGGATAGATGGCGTAAAGTTCCGGATTTTCACCGTTCCTGCTTTTCATCTTCTGCGGGCCATCGTACGGCAGCAACAGATCCTTCCCATTCTTCGTGCCGCGCGGCAGATCGGGTAACGTCGCCTGCATCTTCTTCCACGTCTCGCGCGTATCCGCATCAACCACGTCATCCGGCAGCGCGATCATGCGCGCGAGAATGGCGTGGAGCCCGGCGATGTCAGGCGCGGGATTACGGGCCTTCCAATACATCTCAATCGCATTGTCGGGATCGAGCAGCATCTTGCCGTCCGGCCCGAGGTAAAAGTGCTCGCGGAAAAAGGTCAGGCCGTCCGTGATCATCGGCACGGCGGTCTGCTTCAGGAATTTCGTATCGCCCGTGTACTCGCAGTAATCGAGCATCATCATGCCGAGATCGAGGATGTCGGTAAAGTAGTGGTCGTTCCAATTGGCGGGCATCTGCGGGCCGACATATTTCAAGCCGCCCCAGAAAGGCCACTGCTCGGCAAAATAACTGCCGTCGTGACCGTAGTAGGCTTTGACCACGGGTATGTTCACCTTCATCTCATTCTCGTACATTCTAAAAAGGGGCATCATCTCGTCAAAATCACCCGCCTGCAGCCTGGGCCAATACATGGCGCGGGTGTTCTGGTACCAGTACACGCCCCCCCAGTCGCGGAAATCAGCGTTGACGGGGGCCGGTCCGTTCTTGTCCTTTCTCGTCGGATCGTCGACGACGAAGATCGAGCCGTTAAACTTGATCGGATAGGCGCCGCGCCCGGCACAGGCCGTGACGAAGCGCTGGAGAACGTAGCCTTCGGTGACGTCGGCGGCCTCTTGGTTGCCGCGGACGAAGATCCAACTGCGGTGCCAGAATTGGTCCCACCATTTCTGATGTTCCGTACGGGTTTGCTCCAGGTTCAGGGCATCGATTTGAGTCACCTGTTGATTTAGCTGCGCCAGCCAATCATCGGGTGCGGCGGTCGTCGCGGTCAGCGGATAAATGGAGATGAGCTGGGTCGTGGTGGGCGACGATGATTCCAGGGTCGTGTCGTCCTTGCCTGCGAGGCCAACGCCCTTGATGAGGGCCCCGAAGGTTAAATTGGCCACATGTGGGTCGACGTTCACGCCGTTCGAATTGCGATGGTACCAGACAATTTGATTGGGCTGATCGGAAGCAACGCGCTGCATGCTGATGTCATCCTTTCGCCAATCATCCAGCGTCACCCTGAACGAAACGGGTTGGTCGCTCTTCGCTTCAACCCGGATCACAGGATGGTTCGCATCGACCCAGACGCGCAGGACAAGACCGTTGGGCGCGGCACCTTCCCTGATCTCAATCTCTCCCTCGTGGAGCTTGAGCAGTTGCACGAACGGAGCGCCGGCGACGAGCGGACTCGGGCTCATCGCGACATGAACCCCGCCAACTTTCATCAAGCCTTGCGGGTCCGTGTATTGCGCGCTCCACGAATCGGTCTTGCCGATGTAGAAGGCTAGGTCGCCGCTGGGCTCAACCCACACGTTGAGCCCGATATCTCCGTTACCAATCGGCATGGACTGCGAGGAAGTCGGACCCGGCGTATCCCAACTGACATTGCAGGCATCGAGATTCGGGCCAATATCAAAACTCGCAGGTGGATTGTCCTGCCCAAGGACAGGCAGACTCAATACCCAAGCCATAACGGCGAGCAAGATGTCTCGTTTGGACAAAATCATAGAGATGAGGATCACTTTCCTGCTGTCTTGAGCTCTTTCGAAAATTCTCCCGCCATGCGCAAATACGTATCGGTCGGCATGCCGTCGAAGGTTCCAAAGTCGCTGGCTCCGACGGGTGGGTTATTCGTGCATTTGAAGATCGCAGTGCCTTCGTCGATTTCATCGAACATGGCGACATAGAGCATGTTGACTCCACCGGCGATGAGGCCTTCACCCTGTACTTTAAAGAACTCACCCTTAAGCCGGTCAATGTCCGCATAGGGAGGCGATTCACCTCGATACTTCATTAAATTATGCCAGCGGAAACCCGGGAAAATGACAGGCATATAATCGAGCTTGTTCTGCTGGCACCACGCCAGGTCGGCTTGGGGATAGTCGCCGAAGCTTTCGTCGAATTGATCAATGGTATGGTAACGTCCGACGGCCCAGGGGCTGACGATATCCGCCTTGAGAATGACGTCATGGAGCTTCGGGTCTTTAACCGCATCGCGGTTCTGTTCCCGCCATCCATACGGCAGGCCGAGCATCACACAATTGCCACCGTACTTCGGATCGTTCTTGAGGAAATCAATCAGCTTGGCGCATTCGTCCAGCGTGTACTTTCGATCCTCGTTAAAGCCCACGCCCCAGATGGTCACCACGGGCTTTCCGTTTTGCTTTTGATAGGAGGGGTCCTTGGTGACCTGCATCCGGTCGACGAGACGCTTCCAATCCTCGATGACGACGGAGTCGATTTCGCCTTGTTGCAAGCCGCTGAGATCGTACATCACGGCCCAGGTGCGCCCGTTGGCATTCGCCCCTTGCCTCACATTATCGAGAATGGCATTGAGGTGATCGTAGCCATCGGGAGACCTCAACTCAGTCGCGAAGCGCTGAAGAAAGACGCCGTCGATTCCATAATCAGCCATCCATTTGAAATGGCGGTTGACCGTCTTCGCGTTGTAGGAACTGAAGAGCGTGGCGGTGCTGCCGTCGGCGAAATGAAACGGCGTAGGATAGCATTCCTCGGGACTTGCCTCCGACATGTCGGGCCATAGATCGACGGTGCAAACTCCTGGCTGGAAATTGTGCGGACCATAATGGACCCAGCCCGCGCCGGAGCCGTCGCCTTCGGCGAGGAACCATCCCTGATAGCCGCAGATGACCTTTCCGTTGAGCGTCGAGGGGTCCGTCCCCGGTTGCCGCACGCCCTGAAAGGGAGTCATGCGGGCATAGGCTTCATCCCAAGTTTTGGCGAATGGTCCGCGTGGAGATGGAACCCCCTGCCCGCTGGCGAAGGAAAGAGACATTTCCAACAAGAACCCAAAAATGAGAACAACTGTTTTGCACTTCATGAGATCAAAAGTTTCGGTGCTTCACTTGGCCAGAGTCTCGAGTTCCCTTTGTTCCTCCAGCGACTGCACCGGCGGACGGCTGGCAAAGTCGGCGATCTGTTCGTCCGGCGGCGGCAGATTGCGCCACCAGAAAAAATAGAGGCCGACGCAGCCCAAAAGAAAGATCGGGGTCGTCGTGAGCAAGCCATCCACATTGTGGGTGAGGATTTGCATGGGAATGAGAAAGAGACAGACCTGCCAGACCAGGGCGATGCCGACGGTGCGGATATCGTTGCGATGTTCCCGGCCCCAACTTGTCTTTTGCGCCGCGGACAATCTCTTCCAGAATGGGCCCCAAAAACCAAAGGGGCGCGTCGTGTGGTAAAAATAATCGACGATGTCGCGCGGCGTCTCGGCGGTGGCAAGCGATCCCACGATGGTAAAGGTGATGGAAACACCCGTCATGGTGATGAACTGAATCCATTCCGCCAGACTCGGATCGAAAACTCGTTGCAACACGGCAGCCGCGCCTCCCGCCAAGAGGCCGGAGACCATGCCCCACCCGTTGGTTCTCCACCAATAGAGCCGCAAGAGCCCGGGCCCCAAGGCTCCGGCGGTCAGGCTCATGATGAACCAACTCCAGATATCGTTGATGCTGGAGGCGGCCAGCGCCATGAGGAAGCTGCTCAACACGATGAACGCGGAAGAGAAATAAGCCATGGAAATTAACTCCCGGGTGGCGGCCTTCGGGCGCAAAAAGTTCTGATAAATATCGCGCACAAAAAGGGAGCTCGCGGTATTCACCTGTCCGGTCAGCGCCCCCATCAACGCGGACAACAGCGCGACGATGAGAAGTCCGCGCAGGCCCGACGGAATCTGGTGCAGCAGGACGGCGGGAAGAATAACTTCCGGATTAACCGTGCCGCGCGAACTGACCATCGGCAGCGACGTCTTCCAATCCGGCCCCAGGATGGCCGTCAATTGATCGACGAGGCCCGCCGGCGCGGTTTCCGGATGATAAACGATTTGATCGGTATAGACCTGCCAGTTGCTGACCGTCAGCGTGGGGTTGGCCGCACGGATGGCATCGGATGCGCGCGCCACGGCATCTCCGCCCGGAATCGAACTGGAAACCCAGTAGATGCCCAAAATGGCGAATCCAATCATGAGCGGCCAGCGGAACATCACCGTCAAGCCCTGGAGCAGGCACTGGAGACTTGCTTCGCGCGAATTGCGGGACGCAAAATAACGGGTGTCGCCGCCCGTGGCCATACCGCCGAGGATGTTGCGCAGCAGATAAAAAAAGGCGGCCATTTCCAGGGCCTGGTAGGCCTCATACCCCTTGGGCATGGTCACATGCCAGGCGGGGGCGGAAGCGATCCAGCTTTGATTTCCCGTGACCTGGGCCGCCACCTGATTCAAGGCGGCAGCGCTGGGAACGTGCTCCCACGCGATGATGCTGACGACGATGCAACCGATGATCATGATGGCGCCCTGCACGACGTCGGAAAGCACCACGCCATAAAAACCGGCCACCACGGTGTAAATCGAAGCGAGACTGAGGATTCCGATCGTCAGCCAGACCGGATCGACGGGGAAGACCGCGGCCATGAAGAGGGTCGCCCCGCGCACGAAATAGGCGAGCAGGCCAATCGTCGTGATGATGCCGACGAGCGCGCTGACCAGCCTCACCATCTCGCCTGAAAATCCGGCCCCGAAACGATACGTGTTCCATTCCGCGCTCGTCATGCAGCCGGAACGCCGGTGCCATTTGGCCGTGTAGGCGAGAAGAAACGCGAGCACCAGGACCGCGCCCCCGCGGAATTCGATGTAGAGTCCACGCGGGCCCAGCAAATAAAGAAACGAGGTGATGATCATCGTCCCCGTTAAATCGAACCACGCCGACATGCCCGAAATGCCGAGCAGATACCAGGGCAGATTGCGCCCGCCGAGGAAGTAGTGTTCCATGCTGCGGGCCGCCAATCTCGAAGCGGCCAAACCCACTATCAGGATGATCGCGAGAAACGTCCCAATGATCCAATAATCCAAATGCGAGAGGGCCGTCATGATAAATTCTGCTTCCCGTTAACGACGACTCTATCTTTCTTTGCTCTTTTTCTCTGTGGGTTCTTCCGATAAGTCTACCACGGTTGCCTTCCACGTCGACTCAGTTGGTTCCAAAAGCCACGATTTAATCTGTCCGCTCCGCACCGATCCCAGGTTGATCGAACTGCCCAGCCACTCCAATTTTCCCTGGACGGTTTTTTCATGCGTACCCTGGACGCGCAGGACAAATCCCTTGCCTGTCTCGGCGCGTTTGATGGCGAGCAACTGAAGGGAGTCCGGCTGCAGGGCAGCCAGCGAACCGTGACGAGGCAGCCTTCCTTTCTTGGACGGCACCAGCAAAACGACGGGCGGCTGCTCCAACTCCATCGCCAATGCGGGCAGGTTGTCGGTTTGAGCCGTCATCAAAAAGCGAAACTTCAACTCGCCGAGATCCGTGGTCGGAACCCACGGTTCACCATTGCAAGGATGCGGCGCTTCCGTGGCATAACGCGTACCACGAACCACCGTAGCGCTGAAGACTCCATCCCGGCAGTCAAAATTATACAAAGCATCGCTGGCAAATCCGAATTTTGAATTTACCGCCACCCATTTGCCTCCCGGCACTTCGCCGCCGGGCTCGCGTCTTACCCTTGCACCCGGGACTTCAAATTCAGCTTTATCACCCACGGGAAACTTGAGTTTGAGACGGGCGGAACGCTCAGCCCAAAAGACCCGGGCCTGAACATCGACAGCGGATCGTTCCCGGCTCACGGAAAAGGAAAGGTCAATGTGCGATTTCTCACCCGCCAACCGAACCCAAAGCGTCGCGCGTTCGGGCCCCGACTCCCGTAACTCTACCTCGGTAATCTTCCAGGCTTCGCGCAACTTGGTGAGATGGATTGAATCCTCTTCCTCCACCATCCCACCCCATGATCCCCAAGGATCATCGAATACTTCCGCCGTTAATCCATCCGCCTTAAAAACAGTCTCTCCACGATGCAAAATCGCAACTCCCTTTTTGCCTCGAATCGCCTTCACGCGGTACTCCCCATTATCAATCCAAGTCGGCCCACTTTTGACAGGATCTTTAATTTTGGGGACAGTCGCACCTTCGACCCAACCCAACTCCAGCACGTTCCAACCGAAGGAAGCGAGGCTGACTGGCACCAACACCCTTTTTCTCCACGGAACCCGAACGTTGACCCGACTTTCCACCTCAATCTCCTGAAAGGGTAACGGCTTGCCTAACGGCCCGAGAACCCGCAACGGAATTTCGGAGGTCTTGTTTTCATATTTCCAGATGGGCCGATAATCAAGACATGCCTCCAACTCGACGTGCCCCTGGTAAGGTTGGGCATGGGGATTCCAGACCAACGCCGCCACCCCCGAAGGATGCTGCTCGGGATGTTCTGCCACTTGAGTATCCACTTGCTGGGCGAGCCGGTTGAGGGCTCGAAATTCCGTCTTCTGACTGGAATGAATCACCTGCCCCATCCAGGCCGTTTGATCTTCAAACGCCCGTTCGATGCTCGATCCGGGCAGAATGTCATGAAACGAATTGAAGAGCACACCCTGCCAAGCCTCGGTAAGATCGCTGCCGGGCGCACCCAAAAGGCCAGAGACAACGGAATCCGTTTTTTCGGCGCGAACAAGCATGTTTTCGCCCTTGCGATACAAGAACTTGAACCTCGCCATGGTCGAATAACAACCGCGCAGGCAAAAATTCAGCTCACCGCGATGGACGGGTATTGCACTGGCGGGTTTCCCGTTAATTTCCTGACGCAGAGCCGCGAAAAACGGATGCAGGCCCGAGTGGATCACGTTCACGTCGGGATGAGTCTCGGCCCAGGCCCTGATTTCCAAAAGCTGGCGGCGGGTAGGCCCTCCGCCATGGTTTCCAACCCCATAAAAGCAGGCGACGTTCTTGAGGGAACCTTTGTGCGCCGCATCAAGCAAGCCGTCCAGCCGGCGGGGAATTTCGTCCCGCTCGGTTCCGTACCAACCGACCATCGGACGATACGCCAGAATCTTCGCGCCGCTGCTTCCCTCCCACCAAAAAGCGGGCGACGATAAGGGAAGAACCTTCTTGTCGGGGCGCGTAAAGGCGAACGAATCAATTCCGGCCGCATCCAAAATTTCGGGTAACCCTGCCGTGTGACCAAAGGAATCGGCCTGCCAGGCAACGGTAACCTTGCGTCCAAAGCGGTCTTCAAAATACCGCTGCCCCTCGGTAAACTGGCGGGCCAGCGTTTCCACCCCCGCCAAGTTGGTATCAGGCTGAATATAAGCCCCTCCCACGACATCCCATCTCCCGCTTTTGACGTACGCAGCGATACGTTGAAAAGTCGCCGGGTCGGTTTCTTCGATGTGCCGGTAGAGCGCCGACTCACCTCGGATATAGGTCATTTTTTTATTTTCATCCATCAGATCGAGGATGGTGCGAACGGTGGTGATGGCTTCGTTAAGCCCTTCGCGCCAGTCCCAAAGCCAAACCGGATCAAGGTGAGAATTAGCAATTAAATGAAACTGCATTGGAAATAAGGTTTAACCAACCATTGATGTTCTGGATAACTGAGCTTCCAGCTCATGAATGGTCTGGAAATTCAGCCAGATTATGCACTCAAACGAGGATCAGAGTCAACTAAAAGATAAACGTTTTATCATTTGGGCGGCAAATGGCTTACCTCTCCTCTTATTTGCTATGCGATTTTAACTCAAGACACCTACAGGAGCAACGGATTCGCGCACGATCAATTCCGTCGGCAGTCTCAGCTTAACCACAGGCGCCTCGCGGGACGCAACTCGCTTCAGAATCAAATCAGCCCCGATTCGTCCCAGCTCCTTTTTATCCACTCGCACCGTCGACAGAAAAGGACGTCCATCTACTGTGACCACGTCATCATCATATCCGACCATACTGAGCTGTTCTGGCACGCGTATCCCATCACCATTGAGCCTTTTAAGCATCGCCATGGCCAGCGTGTCATTCACGGTTACCACCGCAGTGGGCGGCGTCGGACTCCTCAAGCGATTCTGTAAAGCGGCATAGATATCATCGTGAGAAAGCCAATCGCGAATAACGTTTGCCGCTCCTCCCTCCACGCCACACATGCTCAGACCACTCAGAAAACCCTGGACACGCATATCGATGTTATA
>Ga0182024_10026592_pt1 | contig 10160 bp, 13 predicted proteins | sample P32metaG_FD_120480 | JGI IMG/M metagenome (GOLD analysis project Ga0182024, IMG submission 120480) | Permafrost microbial communities from Stordalen Mire, Sweden - P3-2 metaG (Illumina Assembly) | ecosystem: Environmental > Terrestrial > Soil > Wetlands > Permafrost | place: Sweden: Stordalen...
TCTAAAAGCTTCCAAGTTCAAAGGTTTAGCCATGTCGCGAGTTTGCCAAGTCACGGGCAAAGGCCCCAAAACGGGTAATACGGTTTCGCACGCGAACAATCGCAAGCGCCGCCGCTTCCTGCCCAATTTGCATAGCCATCGATTCTGGCTGGAAGCCGAGAAGCGTTTCGTCAGCCTGCGCGTGTCCACGCGCGGCTTGCGCACCATCGAGAAGCGCGGCGTCGATGTCGTGGTAGCGGATTTACGGGCCAAGGGCATCAAGGTTTAAGGGGCCACTCATGCGCGACAAAATCAAATTGGTCTCATCCGCCGGCACCGGTCATTACTACACGACCACCAAAAATAAGCGACTGCATCCGGACAAGCTGGAGACGAAGAAATTCGATCCCGTCGTCCGCAAGCACGTGGCTTACAAAGAATCGAAGATCAAATAGTGAGCGCGGGAGCGTAGCCGCTGCCTGAGCTTCCCGAAGTAGAAACCACGCGACGCGGCATTGCGCCCGCTCTCCTGGGTCATCGCATCGTCGATATGATCGTCCGCGATCGGCGCTTGCGTTGGCCAATCGCGGACGAATTCGAAGCCGCCGTGCACCATCAAATCGTGCGCGGCGTTGATCGGCGCGCAAAATACCTCCTCATCCGTTTGGAAATCGGCACGGTGATCCTGCATCTCGGCATGTCCGGCAGCCTGCGCCTGGTCAGCGGCGGCACTCAACCTAAGGCGCACGATCACTGGGATTTGGTTCTGGACAGCGGTCTCGCCCTGCGTTTTCACGATCCGCGCCGTTTCGGCAGCCTGCACTTCACGAAGGATGATCCTGCGAAGCATGCGCTGCTGAAAAAATTGGCGCCCGAACCCTTGAGCAGCAAGTTCAACCGCGAGTACTTGTTCAATGCCACGCGCCGGCGCTTGATTCCCATTAAACAGCTCATCATGAATTCACAGCTCGTGGTGGGCGTCGGCAATATTTACGCCAGCGAAGCGCTGTTCCGCGCACGGATTTCCCCGCGGCGCGCCGCAGGTCGGATCACCCGGGCCGAAGCGGAAAAGCTGGCAAAGGCGATCAAGGCCGTGCTCACAGCAGCCATCAAGATCGGCGGCACGACGTTGCGCGACTACGTCAATGCCGACGGCGCGCCGGGATACTTTCGGCAAAAACTCTTCGTCTATGAGCGCGCGAAACAGGCCTGTCGAGTGTGCAAATCGCCGGTCAAGCAGTTCACTCAAGGCCAGCGTTCAACCTACTGGTGTTCCACCTGCCAACGCTGAGCCGCTCTCGCACAGGCTAAGTAAGCTCATTTTGGCGAGTAACGTCGCCTAGTAAACCAGTCCCTCGCCCTCGCCGCGCGGATCCGATGCCGCTTCGACTTTTCCGCTGGCGAAATCCCAGGTGATGACTTGCATGTTGCCCCACTGCCGTGTCGACAGCTTCAGCTTGTGACCCTTCGCCTGCAGTTCCGTTATCTCAGCATCGCTCAAGGCGCCCTGCTCGTAATTGACTTCATCCGGCAGGTATTGATGATGATAGTGCGGGTACTTGACGATGTCGGCCGCATTCATGCCGTCCACATAGTTCAAGATTCCCAGAAGCACCTGACTAATGATGGTGCTTCCACCGGGCGAGCCGATGATCATCATGCCCTTTGAGGTCTCGATGAACGTGGGGGACATACTCGACAAACTTCGCTTATTGGGTGCGATCGAGTTAGCCGTGTTGCCGATGAGTCCGAAGACGTTGGGTCTGCCGGGCTTGGTGGAAAAATCATCCATTTCGTTGTTCAGCAGCACGCCGGTCCCCGCCGGCATGTAGCCGTTGCCGAAGAACAGATTCACCGTGATCGTGACGGCCGCACGGTTTCCCGCGGCGTCGAGCACGGAAAAATGCGTCGTGTTCATGCCCTTTGGCTCCGACTCGATGCCCGGCAACAAGTCGGAGGGCATGGCCTTGTCGGCGCGAATGCTGCTGCGCTGGCCGGCTGCGTAGTCGACACTCATCAATTGCTGCAGCGGCATCTTGATGAAATCCGGATCACCCAGGAAAATCGCTCGGTCGCGATAGGCACGGCGCATGGACTCGATGATGAGATGCTTGCGCGTGGCGGAATCCACGTCATGCAAATCGAAACCGGCAAGGATATTGAGCGAATCCAGCACCGCGATGCCGCCCGATGATGGCGGCGATGCCGTTACGATGCGCGCGCCATGATATTCGCCGATCAGTGGTTTGCGTTCGACGACGCGGTAATTTTTGAGATCCTCGAGCGTCCAGATGCCGCCGCCCGCGCGCACGCCGGCGACGAGATTCTCGGCGACGCGGCCCTCATAAAACCCTCTCGCGCCTTGGGCTGCGATTGCCTCGAGGGTGTTGGCCAGTTCCGGCTGCTTGATGATGGTGCCGACCTCAGGCACGGTGCCGTCGGCCGTCAAAAACGCCTTCGCGGCGTCCGGCGAGCGCGCCAAAATGTCGCGTTTCGCCTTGATGCCGTATTGCAGCCGCAGATACAGCGGGAATCCTTCGCGCGCCAGGCGGATAGCGGGTTGCAGGCTCTGCTTGAGCGGCAATTTGCCGTACTTGCGCGCGAGGTACTCGAATGCAGCGGGCTCGCCGGGGATGGCCGCCGACAGCGGACCGTTGGTCGACGCATTGGCAATCTCATTGCCCGACTTGTCCAGATACATGTCGCGCGACGCAGTCCCTGGCGCCTTTTCGCGCGCGTCCACCATGGTCTCGAAGCCGTCGGATTGCCGATGCAGCAGGTAGAACCCACCACCGCCCAGACCCGAACTGCTGGGCTCGACCACCGCCAGTGCCGCGGACACCGCCACGGCGGCGTCGAATGCGTTGCCGCCTTCCTTTAGAATTTCCTGGCCCGCCTGGCTGGCCAGCGGATAGGCGCTCGCAATGGCGCCCTTGTGCGCAACGGCCGGATGCGTGGCGACAGCGGGACGTGCGGCTGGAACGCTGTCCGCTTGCGCCGGCGGCGTGGCCAACACCGCGATGGCGAACGCCGCTCCGGCAAAGATCGGCCACACGTATTTCCATGCTCGCCCGATGCGAGGTGCGTGCTGCGGGGTCAAAGCTTGCGATGCCGTTTCAGTTCGATCTCCACAATGGGATGCACGAATTCGGAGACGTTGCCGCCCAGCACCGCGATTTCCCGGACCAGCGTGGATGAGATAAAGGTGTACTGCTCTTGCGGCGTCATGAAGACCGATTCTATTTCAGGAGTGAGGTGCCGGCTCATATTAGCCAATTGAAACTCAAATTCGAAGTCGGACACGGCACGCAGGCCGCGTACGATGACCGACAAGCCATTTTGCCGCGCGAAATCGGTGGTGAGCCCCACGTAGCCCTTCACCTCGACATTGTGGACGTCGGCGAGCACACGCCGCGCCATCTCGACTCGCTGTTCAAGCGTGAACATCGGCGCCTTGTTCGGGTTCGCCGCAATCGCCACCACCACGCGATCGAAGATCGAGGCGGCACGCCTAACCAAGTCCGTGTGACCGTTGGTGATCGGATCGAAGGTGCCTGGGTAGACGGCATTTCTCTTGTGCATTGGCTATATCCGTCCGTTGACGCGCGCCAGATGATAACCCACCTCGCCCGCCGACTTCGATTTGAGCAATTCCCAATGAGCGGGCAGCGTCGGAACGCCCGCGATCCGTTCGTTTTCCAGGTAAACCAGGCCGCCCACTTTCAGCCAATCACCGGAATCCAGCATGGGAATGTATTCGGCCAGCGCGTCCTTGCCGAAAGGCGGGTCGAGGAATGCGACGTCGAAGGGTTTCGCGGGAGTGCGCAAAAATCGCGCCGCTCCCATTTCCATGACGCGTCCTTTGCCCTCGCTGCTCAAGCGAACCAATTGCTCCTGCAAGGGGCGCGACGCTGCGGGGAATTGTTCGACGAAAACCACCTCCGCTGCGCCTCGGGACAATGCCTCGAGCCCTAAGGCGCCGGAACCCGCGAACAAATCCAAACAGCGAGTTCCCTGAAGGGAGTGCTGCAGCCAATTGAACAACGTTTCCCGGACTCGATCCGGTGTCGGGCGCAAGCCCGGCATATCGGGGAAATGAACCCGCCGACCGCGCCAAATGCCGCCGATGATGCGCACCGAATTGCGCCCGGGCGGTGCCGGTAAATCCCGCTTGGAGGTAGCCACTGCCGGTATCATACCCGTCCCATGACGAACGAAGCTGAAAGCCCAAATGTGCGCGGGTTTTTCAAACGCCTGCGCGCAAAGTTAAATCAAGGTCCTGCCTGGCTGACCACCGACATCGCGGAGCTTCTGCCGGGCCGCAAGATCGATGCCGAGATTCTCGATGAGCTCGAAACGCGGCTGATCACGGCCGATGTGGGCGTCGAAGCTTCCGCCAGAATTCTCGATGAACTGCGCAGGCGCGTCGCTCGCAAGGAGCTCAACGATGTCGATGCGCTGCTGAACGCCTTGCAGGAGTCGATGTCGCAAATCTTAAAGCCCGTCGAACAGGCGCTCGTCATCGATCCCAAAGCCAAGCCGTTCGTGATCTTGGTCGTCGGCATCAACGGTGCCGGCAAGACCACGACCATCGGCAAGCTTAGCGCTCGCCTGCTCGCCGAAGGCAGGAGCGTCATGCTGGCGGCCGGCGACACGTTTCGCGCCGCGGCTCGCGAGCAATTGCAAGTTTGGGCGGAGCGCAACAACGTACCCCTAGTGGCCCAGCAATCGAGCGCCGAACCTGCCGCCGTGATTTTCGATGCTTTGAAGGCGGCGCGCGCGCGCGACATCGACGTCCTCATAGCGGATACCGCGGGCCGCTTGCATACGCAGACTCATCTCATGGACGAACTGAAGAAGGTCAAGCGCGTGCTCGCGCGCTTGGACGCAACGGCTCCCCATGAGGTGTTGTTGGTGCTCGACGGAACCATTGGTCAAAATGCCGTGGCGCAGGCGGAAGAATTCAACAAGGGTTTGGGAGTCACCGGTTTGGTCATTACCAAATTGGACGGCACTGCCAAAGGCGGGGTGGTGCTGGCCATTGCGCAGCGCCTGAAAATACCCATTCGCTTTATCGGTGTCGGCGAGCAATCCGAGGATTTCGGCGTGTTCAATGCGTCCGAATTCGTATCGGCACTCTTGAAGTCGGAACCGCGCGACGCCGCCGCATGATTCGTTTCGACCAAGTTCACAAGCGCTATCCGAATGGACGCGAGGCTCTGGCCGGTGTGTCGTTCAACATTGAAAGCGGTGCGCTGACATTTTTGACCGGACACTCCGGGGCGGGCAAGAGCAGCATCCTCAAGCTGATCGCGCTCATCGAGCGCCCCACTCGCGGCCAAGTCATCGTCAACAGCCAGAATACGGCGGGAGTGAAGCCGCGCGGCATCCCGCAGTTTCGCAGGCGCATTGGCGTGGTATTCCAGGACCACAAATTGCTGCATGACCGGCCGGTGGCAGACAACGTCGCGCTGCCGCTCATTATCGCCGGCGTCCCGAGGCGCGAGATCGATAAGCGTGTGCGGGCGGCTCTGGATCAGGTCGGCCTGCTTGGCAAGGAAAAATCCCGCCCACTGGAACTGTCGACCGGCGAACAGCAGCGCGTGGGCATTGCACGAGCCGTGGTCGCAAAGCCCGCCTTGCTCATCGCCGATGAACCCACCGGCAATCTGGATCCTGATCTCGCGCTCGAGATCATGAAGCTGTTCAAACGCTTCAGCGAAGTCGGCGTGACGGTGGTGGTCGCCAGCCACGATGTGCATCTCATCGATCAGGTCGGTGCGCGGCGTATCGTCTTAAGCGACGGGCGGGTTGTCGGCGAGGACCTCGCATGAGCATCAGCGCCTACTTCGCGCGGCATGCGCAGGTGTTGGTGGGCTCTCTGGGCCGCATCATGCATCAGCCCTTCGCCACGCTGATGACCATGGGCGTCATCGCCGTTGCGCTCGCATTGCCGTTGTTCTTGAGCCTGCTGCTGCAGAATGCGCGCGTCGCCACCGGCAATTGGAACGAGGCCTACGACTTGTCGGTCTATATGGACAAGAAAGCCGGCGCCGGGCGAGTGCAATCCCTCGCCAAGCAGCTCAAAGCGCGCGGCGATGTCGCCGCGGTACGCATCATCACGGCGGACCAAGCGCTCGCGGAGTTTCGCAACGACTCCGGGTTCGGTAAGGCATTGGACGCCCTGAGCGACAATCCGCTTCCCGATACGTTGGTCGTGACGCCGACTTTGACCGCGAGCACGCCGCAAGGCACCGAAACGCTGAAAGCCGCCATCGCCGCCCTGAGCGACGTGCAAACGGTGCAGATCGACACCGAGTGGGTGAAGCGCCTGCACGCCATGCTCGATCTGTTGCGGCGGGTGGTGTTACTCACCGGCGGCTTGTTGGGAGTCGGAATCGTGCTCATCGTCAGCAACACGATTCGTCTGGATATTTTGAACCGGCGCGCGGAGATCGAGGTCATGAAGCTGGTCGGCGCGTCGGACGGGTTTGCCCGGCGGCCTTTCCTGTACAGCGGGATTTGGTACGGTCTGGGCGGGGGGCTGTTGGCGCTCATCCTCGTCGCCATCGCGTCCACGGTCCTCGCTCGGCCGGTCGCGCAGCTGGCCTTTTTGTATGGCAGCGACTTTCGGCTCGAAGGCCTGAAACTTGTCTTAAGCGCAGGTGTTCTAAGCCTGGCCGTCGCGCTCTCTTGGTTGGGTTCCTGGCTTGCTGCAACGCGACATATACGAGCAATAGAACCGACATAAGTATATGTTTTTAAATGATTAGCTGAGCTTGGAACTAGGGCTCGGCCTTAGCACTCTAACCCCAAGAGTGCTATTATTGCACCCATAGATTTGTGTGAATGATTCGTTCGGGAGGTAGGCGTTAATGACTGCTGCTTTAGTCGCAAAACAAACCGGAATGGTATTCCTAGGCCCCGTCGGGAGCCTGGATTCTTATATAGACCGCGTGTCCCAGATTCCGGTTCTGTCGAAGGAAGATGAGGTCGCACTGGCGGTGAAGTTTCGGTCCGAAGCCGATTTAGACGCGGCTCGGCAACTCGTGCTCTCGCATTTGAGATTCGTGGTGCACATTGCACGCGGATACTTGGGCTATGGCTTGCCCATGGGTGACCTGGTGCAAGAAGGCAATGTGGGCTTGATGAAGGCGGTGAAGCGCTTTGACCCCACGGTGGGTGTGCGGCTGGTGTCGTTCGCCGTGCATTGGATTCGTGCTGAGATTCACGAATACGTGCTGCGCAACTGGCGCTTGGTCAAAGTGGCCACCACCAAGTCGCAGCGCAAGCTGTTTTTCAATCTGCGCAAGAAGAAGAAAAGCTTAGCGTGGCTGTCGGAAGCGGAGACGGTCGCGGTTGCCCGCGACTTAGGGGTCGATGTGGCCGACGTACGGGAGATGGAGCAGCGCCTCTCGGCGCGCGACATGTCCTTCGATCCGACGCCGGAAAGCGACGAGGAAGAGGCTTACTCGCCGGCCCTGTATTTGCCGGCCAGCAATGCCGATCCTGCTGTCGAAGTAGAACGCGCCGAGTGGGAAGAGGATTCGACCGACCGCTTGAGTGTGGCGCTCGAGAAGCTCGACGAGCGCAGCCGCAGCATCTTGAAGCGCCGCTGGATGACCGACGATAAGGCAACGCTGCATGAGCTGGCCGATGAATACGGCATCTCGGCGGAGCGCGTGCGTCAGGTTGAATCGAATGCCATCGGCAAACTCAAGGGCTTGATGGCAGTCGCCTGATCCTTCGAGACTCAAGATCTAAGGTACTAAAGCCGCCGAACCATCGGTGGCTTTTTTTATGGCCGTTCACCGCGCGGACAGTGCGGTGGGCTTTTCTTCGATGCGCATTATGTGAATTTCGCGCCTGACGCATACCTGGTACCGTGAGGTTCGATGCGCTACGCTTACCTTTGCCACTAATTCAACCAAAGGGATGTTCGGTATGCGTGCACTGATGCTGGCGACGGCGATGCTTATCGGTGGCTGCGCAAGTCAGCCCGCCGGCCCACCAACGCTCTCGAGTCCAGCAGCTGCAGCTCCTACGCCCGATATCGCGGCTCAGCGATTGGCCCAGGCCAAAAACCTCAACCTCAAAGTACTCAACAAGGATGGGCAGCAACTGTTCTGCCGATCGAATGATGTCACGGCTTCCCGCATCCAGCGCGACACCACCTGCTATACGGCCGACCAGCTCGATAAGATGGAGGCGCAGCAGCAGCGCGAACTCGACCAACTTAATAACAGGCCAAACAGTATCAAAGGGCTGCCGTAGCAGCCTATTTGAGTTGCCGGCCATAAGGGCGTACGGTCGTTTCTATGCGCACCGCTGAGCAATGGCTGGACGAATACGGCTCGAGTCACCGTAATTCGACCAATGAGATACTGCACTGGGTTTGCGTGCCGGTGATTCTGTGGTGCGTACTGGGGCTCTTGTGGATCACGCCCTTTCCCGGCAGCATCCGCGCGGCCATTCCGCTGGCGAATTGGGCCACGCTGATCACGCTGTTTGCGGTCATCTACTACGCGCTTTTATCCGTCCCGCTGGCGCTCGGCATCCTGCCGCTGCTGATGCTCATGTTGTGGTCCATCGATGCCGTGAATCAGAACAGCATCGCGCCGATGTGGCTGATCTGCGTGACGCTGTTCGTCCTGGCGTGGATCGGTCAGTTCATCGGCCATGCCATCGAAAAGAAACGCCCGTCCTTCTTCAAGGATTTGCAATTCCTCATGATCGGGCCGATGTGGCTGCTGGCGAACGTCTACCGGCGGCTGGGGATTCGCTTCTCGTCTCGAACCTAAGCGGCGCTGGTTTGTCTCGCCTCATGAGGCGTGGACATCTGCTCTTCGAGCACGTCCCGCAGGGCTTCGAATTCCGCGAGCTGCACGCAAGCGCGTCGCCACGACACTTCGGCCAGCATCGACGCTTCCAGTAAGACACCGCATTCGGCTTGCAAGCTTCCGATCGCGGACAGCAGCGCGAACCAACGACGCTCTACGAGTTCCGTCGACGGCTCGCCGCCTGGCTCGAGACTGCTCATGGATACGCGCTCCAATTTGGTCAAGCGTCGATCCTGCCTCATCAATATGACGATTGGACGACAGTTACGGCTAGGCCGCTTGACCCAGCGGCAGTGCGACCGGCATCGCGTTGACTTGGGCGCGCAGTTTGGGCCAATCGATCAATCGCAATTGGCCGTTCATGTCCTCGACCAGGGAAGTGCAGCTTTCAACCCAATCGCCATCGTTGCAGTACAGGATTCCGTTGATATCGCGCATTTCGGCGCGATGGATATGTCCGCAAACCACGGTCTCGACGCCGCGCTTGCGCGCCGCCTGCGCCACCGCATCTTCAAAGCTGCCGATATATTGAACTGCCCTCTTGGCCGTGTTTTTGAGGTACGAGGACAGCGACCAATGCGGCAGGTCGAACTTGCGCCGCAGCCAATTGATATAAGGATTTGCCGCCAGCAACACATCGTAAATGTTGCTTCCCAGCTTCGCGAGCCAGGGGCTGCATTTCACGACACTGTCGAACTCATCGCCATGCAACACGAGCATTTTCTTGCCGTCTGCGCCTTGATGAATGTATTCGCGATGAATCTCCAGGTTGCCGAAGACGGCGCCGTCGAATTCCCGGAACACTTCGTCGTGGTTGCCGGGGACGAAAATCACCTTGGTTCCACGCTTCGCTTTGCCCAAAATAGTGCGCAGAACATTGTTGTGCGACTGCGGCCAAAACATCGACTTCTGCATGTTCCACACATCGATGATGTCACCCACCAAGAACAACGTATCCATTTCGACATGGTGCAAAAAATCGAGCAGCAGATCCGCGCTGCATCCTTTGAAGCCCAGATGAATGTCCGATATGAAGACCGTGCGCAATCGCAATGTCGGTGGGTCGCGATCCATCATGTCTCCCTCCTTAAGGTTCCTTAAGATCGATTCCTACTGGTCACAATCGCGATTTGTTGTTACGGGACCATGACTCATAGGAGAATATTTGCTTACAAAAAATGGAGTTAGCCGTGGAACATCGCGTGAAACAGGAGAAGTGTGACTTATCTCTCGATAAACCTGTAGCCAAAGCCGCGTACAGTTTGGATGCACGCTTCGTATCCAGGCTCCGCCAGTATCTTGCGCAAGCGCTGCACGTTGACGTCGACCGTGCGCTCATCA